>Ga0325400_1001382_pt1 | contig 19951 bp, 19 predicted proteins | sample PopdelMetagenome_2_FD_205662 | JGI IMG/M metagenome (GOLD analysis project Ga0325400, IMG submission 205662) | Populus deltoides microbial communities from Bellville, Georgia, United States - Xylem-PdKOR-R1 | ecosystem: Host-associated > Plants > Phyllosphere > Stem > Wood/Secondary xylem...
CTAAAAGGAGGATGATAACATTTATATATTTTCTTGGTTGATGAATATCCCAAGAAAATACACTTAACAACCCTTAGATCAAGTTTATCATGATTTGAAGCTTGTGCATGCTCAAAATAAATGCCGCTGAATACTCTCAAATAAGATAAGTCAAATAGTTAGTTCTGCAAAGCTTCAAGAGAGGGTTTAAAAATCAACACTCGACTTGATAGTTGATTAATAATATATAAGAATATATATAACAGATAACACTCTTCGAGACAAAAAACAATTTAGAAACATGTATTTGTATTATTAAGGCTCAAGTTTTTTCTTATAAATTCCTAATATTGTTGGGGTGCACCAAACCAATTAGACTAATGCAAAATTCCATGCAAAAAAAAAAAAAGCACAAACTTGAAGATGCTTGTTGCTCTAAGGATTGCTTGAAAAATAATAAAGTCCTTAAAAAAAAAAACCTTCACCAATGGTGATCTTGGTAATAATGTCTTAAAAAATAACTCGGTGAGAATCAAATATAAAACAACAATTTAAACTTTGAGTGAGTTTGCCATTGGAAAGGAAAAGAAGGAATATACAAAACCAAGGATTCTACAACTTTAGAAATTAATTTAATCTTTTCTTTTCTCTTAACAGAAACATGTTTTTCATTTGTAATAGAATATACATGAAAATAGAATATTTTTCAAAATAATATAAACCGGTCACTTTGTTTGTTATATGATCAGTGGCACTAGAATTAATGATTCAAAAATTTTGCACAATACTAGCAACTAAAGGAGTTTTAAATACAATTAAAATACCTTTTATATATCTTGTGATAGATGAGTAGAGTTTACTAGGAAACTAGATGAGCAAAGTTTACCAGAAACCAGCAAACTTACCAAGATTCTTCTTGTGGAATCAAAATTTCAAGTTGACAAAATAGGAACACCCTTCTCCTGAAGATATACAGCAAAATCATTAAAAAGAGTAGCTGAGTTGGTAGAAAAATTTACCACATCACTAGGAGAAGAATTAGTGGAGTGAGCAGCAACATGAGCTCTATGTTCATATTCTTTTTGAAGTCCCTTCTCGTTTTCAAACTTAGGAGAAGAATTAGTGGAGTGAGCAGCTACATGAGCTTTATGTTCATATCCTTTTTGACTCCCTTCTCTTTTTCAAACTTAGGAGAAGAATTAGTAGAGTGAGCAGCAATTGTCACAGCTCTTAGACAGTGAAGCTCATTCAACAATACAAAGCCTAGAGGCTAATTAGGATTTGGTTCTCCTTCCAATGTGTTAGAAGGTTTGTTCATGCCATCAATACTATCAGATTTAGAAGTGTTTTCCATAAGAATCTTAAACAAAAAAACAGAACAATAGGAACTTGCTCTGATGCCATGAAGAAAACTAAAAGAACAGGATTTTATTCATTCTCTGTTACAATTGTAATTCATTGCATGTGCATAATACAAGTTTTAAATAGGGAGGATACTAACAATCTTACTCCTACAATCTCGGCATATCAATTCCTATCTATATCATATCTACAATCATAATCCAAGCACCTAATTTACATAACAAATAGCAATAATATCGGCAACAATTTAGCTTTCCTTCAATACGTATTGATTACAGCTGAAACAAGGTAGATTCATTAAAAAGTTTGTTCTTGTAATATAAAATTTCCTGTCTCGGCTCCTAAACAATGTTGCAACTTAATCACTGAGCACCAATGGCACTCACATGATAAACTCAAATCTGTTTATATGGGAAGATATAAAAAAACCAGATGCCTGTCATTCAGTTAGGGGGAAAGCGGAATCATCCAGCAATTTTATCTAACTGCAGCTCCTATCGTTATGCTACAATATGGCGATACTGAAGCCAAGGATGCGGATCTTGTCTTCGTGTTTCTCAACAGAGATTCCAGGACCATCAGCATTGTATGCATTAATAAATCGCCACTCGTGTGTTGCAGATGTAATACTAGTATTCAATTCAAAAGAGCTGTGATTTAAAACTGCAAATAATTATATGTTCATGGAATGCTGAATTAGTGGGCATGAGACATTGCGTGGACATCGGGGATGCCATTTTTCAGAAACATGTTACTGCCATTAATAGTTGAAGAGGATGGGATTCCTCATGTCTCCTCACCCCAATATATATTCAGTAGATGCCAACAGATGGAAACCACATTGAGTTGAACCAATATTTTCAATCATCAGATCACCTCTTCTCTGAGAAAGAAAAATGGTTGTCTCTCCAATCTGTCCCAAAACCAGCTTCCATGCTCGATCCAACAGTCTACCCTCTAGACCACACCCAATCATTTCAGAATTTGATGAGCATATTAGCCGAGTAAGAGATTCACAGGCTACCTCTACGTCATTTTCATCATCGATAGGCCACAAACTAAGTAGCCTTCAGGATTTGTATGATTCTGTTGATAAATTCCTACAGGTGCCACTTACACAACAAGGATTAGCAGGAGAACACAATCAGAAATGTACTGATGAGATCCTAGATGGATCTCTCAGGCTCTTGGACGTGTGCAACTCTGCCAAAGATGCACTGTTGCAATCAAAAGAATACATCCGCGAGCTTCAATCGGTTATTCGCAGAAGACAAGGAGGTCATGATAGCGAGATCAGGAAATATATAGCATCCAGGAAAGTAGTAAAGAAGAAAATAAAAAAGGCCTTGAAGAACTTGAAGGGCATTGAAAAGAAGTGCACCTTCTCTAGTGAAGACCCTGAGATTGTTACCAGGATTGGCATGTTAAGAGAGGTTGAGTCCATCAGTCTCGCCGTGTTCGAATCATTGCTGTCATTCATTTCTGAACCAAAGTCACAAGCAAAGAAAAGCGGGTGGTCATTGGTTTCCAAGTTGATACACCACCAAAGAATAGCATGCGAGGAAGAAGAAACAAATGTGAATGAATTTGCAATGGCTGATGCTGCATTGGAATCTCTTATCAGTTGCACAACAGATAAGATGATGAGTGTGCAAAAGAAGCTAAGCAGCTTGGAGTTGTGCATTGAAGATCTTGAAAATGAAATTGAAGGCCTCTACAGGCGCATGATCAAAACTAGAGTCTCCTTTCTCAACATTTTCATTTAGTAGCCTGAAAAATCATTGAAAATCATGCTTTGTATACTTGTGAATATTTTTTATACTAGTTCACAAACTTAATATCAAACTATACACGTGTCCCTTATGATGTGTTTCCTATAGTTTTTCACAACATCCATCCTTCAACACTTATAATTCTCACTCCCTCGAGAACAAAATGATACACATCTAAACATATTTATAAAATAATTTCTATTTAAATTTGATATGAAAAATAAATAAATCAAAATATATCTCTTGTTGTTATTGATGAAAAACACTCATAGAATTTTATTTTATTTTTAAGTTTTGACATGCTCAAATTTAATGGTGTATTTATTTAGATAAAAGTTTATATTTTAGTGTGTGAGCTTAGAGACCAAAAGTTTGTATTTATATAACAAGAGTGTAATTAAAATCCTATTGATGTAATTCAAAAGCCATTAATTTAGGAAATATTAATAGGGGAGTTAACTTTATTGGACCAAAAATTAAATTTCTTGAAAAAACTAAATCCCACATTAATATGGAAAAACATACTTTTAACATTCCCTGGATCCATATTGTCATAATTCAATTTTTGAATAAATAATAAAAATATATATATATTTGAGAATGGGGTTAAGACAACACAAATTCAAAATTCAGGGATGGAATTATCAAATTTGAGAGTCAATTGTCAGAAATTGAATAATTGATAAATTTGAAGACTTAATTGAATTTGAAATTAATTTAATGAAATCAGGGATGCAATTGTTAAATGTCAGAAGTTCAGGGGCCAATAGCCATTTCCAAGGATACAAACGGCGCCGTTTTGAACCATTGTACATTGCCTTCTTCATTTCTAGACCAGGGACCGATTCAACAGGAAACCAAAACCGTTTTGGACCTCGACTCCCATGAACGTCTTCTCAGCTGCCCATTATCTTTCAGAGGCCACGTTGACACCAATAGCAGGACTGTTATTTCCCTGTTTCTTCTCAAAGAAACAGAGGTGTTCGTGCCACGATCGTGAGGTACGAACACATGAACAGAGGCTATCTTCTGGCTTTATAAAAGCCAGAGAAAGCCACAGACAAGAGGGGCGAACAGGAGCACAGACAAGAGAGGACGAAGAAAGAAAGAAAGAAAGAAAGAAAGAAAGAAGAAAAAGAAACAGAGAACAGAGAGACGAACAGAGGAGACTATAAACACAAGGGGGAGCTGGAAAAACAGAGGAGAAAAACACAAACACAGGGACGTCGAACAAAGAAGAAACCCGGGCAGGGAGGAAGAACGCGAACCAGAGACGGGGTCACAAGCACAACACAGAGTGAACCGAGGGAGAAGAACGAAAACACAGGAGGAACAAAGGAAAGGCGTCAGGGACGAACGGACAACACAGGGACAAACAACACAGAGGGTAAAGCATCCGATCAATCAGCACACAAGCATGGGCAGGAATTTTTTTTTTTCCTGCACTATTAAATAAATATATAAATATTTTTTAAAATCAATTATTAATTTATGTATATTAATTTTTGAAGTTAACAATAAAGTTTTAATTCAAATACACTACCTAAAATATTAAAAAATAAATTTAAAAGTACATAAAATTAAAGTGAAAGTAAAAATAAAGTCACTATTAAAGTTACTTCCTTCGATGTTTTGTGAAATATAATTTATTTATAATCGAATCTGAATCGATATTGTAACAATCCCTCAACCGAGATAAAATAACAATCTCATGTCAACTGGAAAACAAAGTAATTAAATTTTTTTCTCTTTCAATTCCTCCTTTCTTCACTTGATTCTTCCCTAAATTAGTGTTTTATAAGTTGAACTTTATAAGTTTACAAGGTTATTCTTTTACTTTTCTTATTTTTTTCCTTGGAAATTTTTTTATGTTTTTCTCTTACTTTTTTCTATTTCTCTCTCGCCTTTTCTTTTCTTTCTTTTTCTATTCTACTTTTGCCAAGTCGGCAATATATAAAAGGAAGGAGGAGCTAATTTGTTTTATTTTTTAATGGCAAATAATCATTTTACTCTTAATGAGTCATTTTGATTTTATTTGACGGTCCATTTTTTTGTTAGCACTACCAAGCTCCGTTCATCCTAAAATTTTAACCAGATTTTATTCAATATATTTTAAGATCCCTCGTAAAATTTCAGCTCGATCTGATGGTCGGATTGAAAATTACGTCCAATAACGTAAAACTGGTCAAATTGTGATTTTTCATCAAATTTCTAAACTTCTCCAAAACTTCTGAAATTTTAACCTAAGATAAAGCATCATATTAGAAGGTTCCATGCAAATTTTTAGAATTTTTTGATAACTTAATTGAGAATTAAAATTTTTTTACATAAAACTAGTCAAAAAATATTGATAAAATCTTGACTTGGGCTAAAGCCCACCTCAACCCTTGCCATGCCTCCGCCTATGCACACCAATGCATTCGGCTTCGTCTCCAGGTTAGTCTCTTCTTCTCTTCTTTGCATTATAATTCACTTGCTACTATAGCAAGTGAATCATAAATCACTAGTTTCTTGTTTATGTAAATCATAAATCACTAGTTTCTTGTTTATATAGCAAGGGTGCGTTGTCATGCATGCCTGCTACCCAGATAGGGCCTGCTACTTAGTCAGATCACTGGCTTAGGTAAGTGATCGGGCTGAGTCAGTTGAGTCCAGTCCAGACCCAGCACAAAAAAAATAAACATGCAATGATTTCAAAATTTTTCATTGGTTTATTCACTTACGTCAGAGTTTGGAATATCATATGTTTTTTTTACTACATAATATTTATCAACGCCTGGAAGTATTCGTAGTTGAATATTCATTGATGCTAGAATCAGGAATATTACAAGCCAATCATCACAGTATAAATCAATACACTTTTAGCAATTTAAAACAAAATTAGCAATGCAGTCTGTCTTAAGCAGGACGCTTAAGGAGTGATAATATCTTTTCTTTTGCGTAATCAGTCTCGTACCATAGAATATCTATTAACCAGTAAGAGTTCCTAGAGATCATAATACTAGGTGGCTACTCCTTAAACAAGAAATTTCCCCATCTAAGAACAAGAACCTAAAAATCTGTTCTTTTCATCGAAATATTAATGAGGTCGTCGCGATGTCGGGTGCGACACATACATTTAACATAATTTTTTTATGTTGATATGAAACAAAACAGCCAGCAAAATCTGAATTTCAGTAGTTAATTGCTTCTAGATTATTCGTTTGCCTAGACATAAGCATGTAGTCTTTGGTCCCTTAAAGGTACCTCATTACTTTCTTTATAGCTCTCTAATGGTCTATACCTAAATTACTCTTATATCATCTCAACATTCCCACAACAAATGCAATGTCAAGCTTTGTACAGACCTGAGCATATATTAATTAAGCTTCCTATAGCAGACGTATATAGAATGTTCTTTATTTGTTCCCTTTCAATATCATTTTTTGGGTATTGGTTCAAATTAAACCTATCACCCTTTACAATGGAAGTTACACTGGTGAACAATCTTTCATTTGAAATCTCTCTAAAACTTTATTTATATAGGTTTCTTGAGATAGATCTAAAATGATTTTAAATCTATATCTATAGATCTTAATTTCAATGATATAAGATGTCTCACTCATATCCTTCATGTCAAAAAAATTAGAGAGAAATTGTTTCACCTCATGCAACAAACTCTTATCATTGGTTGCAAGTAGAATATCATCTGCATATAAAACAAGTAAACAATTCTTGCTCCCACTGACTTTTTGGTATATATATTGATTCATGAAGTTTTCTATAAATCCAAAAGAAGAAACTACATTATGGAATTTAAAGTGTCATTATTGGGATGCTTGTTTTAAACTGTGTATGGATTTCTTGAGCTTGCAGACCAAATGATCACCATCACTAGAGAAGCATCCTTCAGGTTATCTCACGTAAACCTCCTCCTCTAGATCTCCATTGAGAAATGCAGTTTTCACATCCATTTGTTGCATTTCCAAATCAAAATGCGTTATTAATGTCAAAATAATACGTAAAGAATCTTTTTTAGATACAGGGAAAAAATTCTTTGTCTAATTAATTCTTTTCTTTTGAGTGAATTATTTAGCAATGAGTCTTGTCTTGTATCTTTCCATGTTGCCTAATAAGTCTATCTTTGTCTTAAAAACCCATTTATATCCAATGGCTCTTGCATTAGTAAGCAACTCAACAAGATCCAAGACTCTGTTACTTTTCATAGAATTCATCTCTTATTTCATGGCATTGTACCATAATTTCAATTCTTTGCAACTTATGGCCTGTGGAGATGATTTAGGATCATTTTCAGATTCAATATTATAGTTAAATTCTTGTAGATATACAATATAATTATTAAGAATGAATTGTTGATATCTTCATTCTAGTAGATTTTATCAATGTTGTACCATCATCTTCTTAAGAAGCATTTGGCTAAACTGGTTGTTCAGAAATTCTTGGTAATGCTTGAACTACCTAATCTATTGGGAATGTTATCAACAACTTATGGAACTTCAACGATTGATCATTCAACACCAGTTTGTAATTGAGGGATGTTATGAACAATAACCAATCTATCACTGGATGTGGAAGGTTGTGATTCTGAATGATCCTTTTTAGAAACTATGTTCATGATTTGATTGTTCTCGTTGATCAAGTCATTTTCAAGAAATTTTGCAATTCTTGATTCCACAATTCTGGTGTTGTGAGATGGACAATAAAATAGGTACTCTTTATACCTTTTAGCATATCCAATGAAATACTCACTAATAGTTCTTGGATCTAGTTTCTTTTTTATGGATTATAAATTTTTACTTCAGACGGGCATCCCTAAACATGCACATGTCGCAAACTTGGTTTCCAACCTTTTAATAACTCAAATGGTGTTTTTAGAACAACCTTGGTTGGAACTCAATTTAATATGTGCATTATTGTTTATAGTGTTTCATTCTAAAAGGATTTAGGTAGATTGGAGTTGTTAAGCATACTTTGTATCATGTCCAATAATGTTCAGTTTCTTCTTTCTACTACACCTTTCTGGTATGGTGAACCAAGCATAGTGTATTGGGCAACTGTCCTATTTTCTTGAAGAAACTTTACGAACAAACCAGGTGTTTGTCCATCCTTTATATATCTACCATAATATTCTCCATTTCTATCTAATCTCACGATCTTAATTTGTTTCGCATATTGTTTCTCTACTTCAGCCTTAAAAATCTTAAAGGCATTTAATGCTTTGTTCTTGTTATAAAGCAAGTAAAGATATGTGTATTATGAGTAGTAATAACCTATAAAAGAGATGAAGTATTTCTAAACATATGAGTCCATGTCTGGACTATATATATCAGTATATATTATTTTTAAGATGTTTAAACTCCTATTGACACCTTTATTTGACTTGTTTTGTTTTTTCTTAATGCAATCCACACAAGTTTCAAAGTCAGTAAAATCAAAAGTACTAAGTATCTTATCATTTATTAATCTCTTAATTCTCTCTATAGAGATATGTCATTATCTTTAGTGTCGTAACATAGAAGAATCCTCGTTAATAACACATCTTTTAATGGTGAACATGTATTTAACTATAAGTGGCATTGTTTTGTAAATTAATACAATAAAGACCATTAGATAAAATATCATTTCCAACACAATTATATTTATATAATAAACTGAAAGTTTTTGAAAGCTTAATAGAATATCCAAAAAGTACAAGTATTGGAACTGAAATCACGTTTCTAGAAAAACTTGAAACATAAAAAGTCATTTTCAACTCTAAAATAAAACCATTACTTAGAGTTAAATAACATGTTCTTTTTTTCTAAATAGATGTTTTGCTCACTTCCCACTAGTTTCTTTAGGTTTCGCATATCCTGCAAGGTATTTGAAATATGGATTGTAGAATCATAATCAATCCACTGTATGTTATAATTAACATCAACCATATTAGATCTATAACAAATAAATAAGATTGGAATACCTTTCTTTCAAGCAATTTCTGAAATTTAGTGTATTCCTTCTTCATATGTCCTTTTTTTTTATAGAAAAAACATGAGGATTCCTTCTTAATGTCAACTTGAAGAGGCATTTTACCTTTCCTCTTCTTATTGGCTTGAGTTTTGTCCTTCCCTTGCATTGCCAACATTGCATTTTCTCCTAGTTCCATAACCAACCTCTCTTCCTTTTAAACACACATGGTCATGAGTACATTGATTGACCATTTATCTTTACGTGTGTCATACAAGATTTTAAAGGTTTCATATTGTTATGGGTGAGTGTTCAAAATATAGTGCATAAGGAAAGATTCTAACATTTTAACCTCAAGATTCTTCAATTGAGCCACAATGTCCCTTATCTGCATGCATGATGTGCTCGTGCACACCTCTCACACTGGTAAGCCTCATGGATGAAAACTTTATAATTATGGTGTTTTTTAGTGCCTTATCTAAAGTGATGAATTATCATCAATGCTTTTAACAAATCATGGACTTTCTCATGTTGATCAACCGAACCACGTATACCAGCGGATATTCTAGTTTTTATGAACATCATACTAAGACGATTAGATTGCTCCCATCATTCATAAAATGCAATATCCTCTAAAGTGTTGGTATTAGTAACTGCAGGTGGTTTGTTTTTTCTAATTGCACAATCTATGTCCATCCACCCTAAATGAAGAAGAATTATTTCCTTCCATAATTTATAGTTATCAACCTTTAGATCGAGAATATCACAATGAATATCAGAGAAATTAGTAGAATGTATGACTGCAAAAACAAATTTAAAGTATATGCTTACGTCAATATTCAGGAATAAGTAAAATTTAATGTTTTACCAATGTAATTCATGCTAAAATTGAATCTAGTGACATAAAAATTACCTTGTGGGCTAAATCTTTAATTCAAGTAGATTAAAATATATTGTATGATAAAACTATCAAATTATATACTTAATTTATAATTTTGTGGGTACATATTATGAGAATAATTTGATATTCTATCCTAAACCTTACAATAAAACAATCAAATTATATAATTAATTTACAATTCTTGTGGGTATATTATAAAAATAATTTGATTTTTTATTTTAATCAATTATATAAATATAATGAAATATTCTTATGGGATAATATTATTATATTTAGTATAATTAATTACAATTAATATATATAATTCTTTATGTGATCCTAACATAGCATAATATATAATTTTATCTAATTAAAGATGTTGTGGCTAATCCCTAATTATTTAAAATTATATAGATTACTAAACATTAAGTTAAGGCATAATTTTGTATAACATAAAATAATATTCTACCTTTTATTAATTCATAAAATAAGCAATAAATAAAAAAATCCATGAAAATAAACCACGCAAGAAATCAAAGTGACAGCCATATGAATTAAAATTCAAAAGCCCAAAGAAAAATAAAATGGATAGCCCAATCATTGAATGATTTGAAATTAGTTTTTCTAATTATTTATAATCATATGAAGCATTAAAACAACCCATAAAATAAAAACCTTAAATTTTATTTTATTTGTTTTGCACAAATAGTTTTTAATTTATTCTTAAACTATTGGGCATGTTGATGGCAATTATTACTAGGCATCATATCGAAGCTTATTCCGCTATAAACTAAACTTTCAAGCTATAAATAAATTCAAGTTAATCATTAATTCAATCTACAAATCAAGGTTGTTTCTAAGATTTTTGGGGTAAAAAAAATACAGTGGAATAAAAAAATACAATTGACCACAAAACAATTTCATGAAAAATATAATTAAGCAAATTAATTTATTTATTTGAGCACAAAATTCCTAGATAAATATATCAATATAGAAACCAAGACAGAGGTATTATTATAAGCTTCGATACCAACTATTAGATTTAACAAATCTAAAAATATTTCTAAAATAATTTGCATTTAGATCTGATGTGAAAAAATAAAAAAAATAAAATATACCTCTTGTCATTGATAAAAAAAACACTAACAAAATTTTTTATTTTTTTGGTACTTCCAAACTCTGACACACTCAAATTTAATAGTATATTTCTATAGATAAAAATATATATTTCAGTATATGAACTTAGAAACCCCAAGTTCATATTTATATAATAAGAGTTCTATTAAAACTCTTATTGATTGATGTAACTCAGATATCATTAATTTAAAAAATATTAATAAAGAAATTAACCTTATTGGATCAATTATTAAAGTTTTTGAAAAAAACTAAATCTCATATTAATATTAATAGGGAAAAACATAACTTTAACACGGAAGTGACAATAACATCCCATATAATTGAATTTGATATCCTACGAATAAATCAGTTTAAGTTAACAAAACATTTGCCAATTTCCAATTAATAATTCATTTTATATATAAATATTTCAAAACAATTGGATGCCAATATTGGATTGAATTTCTTAATTCCTGGGACAAACTAATTACTCTTGTGTTTATAATTATGCTTGGTGGGCTAATGAGGTATGAACAGGAAAGCTCAAGTTATTTTGGGAAAACAAATTAGTAACTTCTCTATTGCGTTATCTCAGAGTTATGAAATTAAATATTAGGCCAGAAATGAATGCTAAACTACTAAATTTTCATGGGATTAACATTAGTACTGTTGCTGTCCAGATTGCATTGTCTCAACGGGCAAATTTATTGCAATAGGTAATTACTGGCCTTGCAGTAATATCTAAATTCTAGTGTAGCAGAGAGGCATCACCAAATCATTTATGCGGATCTTGCCTGCCTGTTGAGCGACAATCAGACCTGTGATTTAAGAATTTTATAAACGACTTGCACGTTCACCTGAATTTTTATATGATCATTTGATTTGCAAAACAAGTTCACTCGTGCAGATGTCTCCAGGCCACTTCTATCAAGGAAAGTGGAATCGATGCTGCTCGTGTGCGATAATTAGATTAGTACTATACCTTGTCTTCTGTTATACCTTGTCTTCTGTTAATGGGCTATAGTGGTTGTCTTGTGAGTTGGAGATGTGGTGGGGGAGGAGACATTGACAAACATAGCTGATATGGATTCAGAACTGAATCGAAATAATGTTAGTGAGATTCCTCGTCTTTATAAAGGCAGTACTGCAGACGCAAAGGAAGGCAAATTGCAAGACTGACAATTCACATTCACCTGCTTTAGTCTCTCCCCAGTGAGGAAGGAAAATATGGCTGCTTCTTCTAACCACAAAAACGGCTTCCATGCTCGCTCCAACAGTTTGCCCTCTAGAGAAAACCCAATCATCACCCAACTTGATGAGCATTTGTGCAGATTGAGGGCTTCTGAAGATGCCTCTACGTCATCATCCTTCAGCGGCAAACTAAGTAGACTTCAGGATTTGCATGACTGTGTCAGCAAGGTGCTTTTGTTACCACTCACCCAACAAGCCATAGCCCAAGAGAACAATGAGAAATGGGTTGATGAGCTATTGGATGGATCTCTTCAGGTCCTGGATTTGTGTAATACTGCGAAGGATTCCTTGTTGCAAACAAAACAATGCATGCACGAGCTTCAATCCATTTTACGCAGAAGAGGTTATGGTGAAATTGGTCTCACAAATGAGGTTAAGAAATACTTAGCCTCTAGGAAGGTAGTGAGAAGGGCAATTCACAAGGCCTTGAAGGTTATGCAAAACAAATGCACCTTCGCCACCTTTAATGGAGACCATGAAACCACAACCACGTTTAACTTGTTAAAGGAGGTTCAAACAACCTCTCTTAATGTAACGGAATCCTTACTCTTCTTCGTCTCCGGACCAAAGACGAAGTCTGTTGGTTGGTCATTAGTCTCCAAGCTGGTGCACCACAAAACAGTAGCCTCCGCGGATCAAACTGATAGAAATGAGTTTGCTGAAGTGGATGCCGCGTTGATAGGATTGGTAGAACACAGGACAAGCAAATCTGATAACATCAAGGCTGTGCAAAGCCAACTGGAGAACATAGAGTTGTGCATTCAAGATCTCGAAGAAGGCCTCGAGTGCCTCTTCAGGCATTTGATCAAAACTAGAGTCTCCCTTCTCAACATCCTAAATCACTAGAGCCTGAACAATTTTGATCTACTCATACTTGTACATTATTAATGAAATATACATGTATTATTCCGGAGACATACAATGAATTCAGATGATGAAAATCTTCCACTATATGTTGCATTTCTTTTTTATCTTTTCCGATATAATTAATTACCTTAATTTGCATTTGCCATATACCCAGTTTCTTTAGTAAATCACAGTGTACAGATTCACAGAGAAATTACCAAACGAATCATTCAAACCATAGTAAATTTACTTTTGAAATAATGGAGATTTCTTTCTTAACCCGTAATAATTATAAAGTCATTGACATAATGCGTGCAATCCATGATTAAAAAACACTAGAAGAAATTGCTTAACAGTCACATTATAGCTAGAACATGGGGAGAAAATAGAAAATGAGATCGCTGTCTCTCTGTTAGGTGGAAAATGGAATCATCCAGCAATGTAATACAGTCACTGAGCAGCCCCACATCATTTTTCTACGACTTGGCAAGACTCAGGAGATGCTGAAGCCATGCATGCGGATCCTGTTTTCCTGTATCACAGCAGGACTTGCAGGAACTTCAACATTTTAAACATTAATAAATCAACATGCACTCGTGTGCTCCAAAACTGTTTCCTGTATCGCCACCATTTCCCAACATGATGAGCACATTTGCAGAGTAAGAGATTCATCATCAACTGTGGATTTGGCCACAAGCTAAGTAGATCTTGAAGGGCATTGAACGCTTTTCTAGGCGCATGCATGATGAAAACTAGAGTCTCCTTTCTCAATATCTTCAATCAGTAACTGAATAATCATTGAAAATCATACTTCGCTAATGATTTGAAGTGCTTGTTTTTCTTATACCGAACACGGTTTCCATGATTCTATCATACCATGTGTAGCTTATGATGCTTTGCCATGAATCCATACCGTGATTAGACAATTTGGTCTACAACCAAATTTATATATAACAATGGTAATTGTTCTCCCACAAATTCATATTATATTAAATGGCATAATATTTGCCAAAACTAATGTAATAATATTTGCTGCAAATTTGGTAAGGTTTTATTATATTGATTATATTCAGCAATTAAAATGTTTATTTCTTTTCTTAATTTTCTTTGGCTTTGTTAAAATTAAATTAATTTATATTTCTGTCTTTTATTTGTGGTATTTTTATCTCTTTCTGGTAAAATTTATTATGTTTATCATATATATTGTATCCTTATTGTATTTGCTGAGTTTAATTATTTATTTATGATATTTTTGTGTTCTTGGTAGTATTTTATTATGTTGATATCGATGGTATTGAAAATAAAAATAATTTTAATTCATGTAAATCTATCACACACGTTGAATAAGAATGACTCATCCTAGTCATCAATCGACATGTCACTTTAATATTTTAATTAAATATTTAATTGATCTTGATTGAAATTACTTCTTATTTACTATAAACATTACAGGGATCCCACGCTAAAGGTGTAGGGGAAAATGCAAGATGGGCCGGAGTTATTATAATATTGGGCTTATAGGCAACTCAGGCCTAGAGCAGATTAGTCCAAGGCAGCAGTAGGAGGTTTCCAGAATTAGTTTAGCTGGGCTGCCCTACGGTCGGTTGCTTTTGGTTTCAGCGGCCCAAGAGAGCCCAAGAATGCACTTCTCATTTCTTATAGTCTTTCTAGGCCGCTTGATTAGCAACACCAATTCTCTCTCTCCTGGGCTTTGGGCTAAACAAGATAACCGGACAAAACCTCTAGCAAAGGACCAGGCCCGTAAATATAGGTAAAGCCGAAAACATTATTTTAATAAAAAAATCAAAATATAAAATCAACTAGTTAATGGTCAAATTTTGATCGATCAAGCTGAGTCAACGGCTGAACCACCAGGTCAACTCATATTTTTTATCAAGTCAGCCAGTATTTTTTTTCTTTTCTTCAACTTAGATTAGCATACCCCTCGAGTTAACCGGTCTGGCCAATTTGGGTTTTAAAACAACACCAAAAAACAGGCTCGTTAAATAACAAGCAGATCTTCAGGACGCCATAGTGAAACCTTTAGCAAACTAGCTGAATTGGTTCCCCGTGAAATGGGAAAAATTATACATGCATTAATGAAGAAGGATTTTGTTTTTTTTCTCTACATTACATTGATAAAAACAAATTCAATTCCCAGCTCAGATTTTACACAAACTTGGGGCAGCCTCAATGACAATGGGTAGTGGTGTGGGATATTTATTTTTTTTGGTTGTATATCTTTTTCTCATGATCCTTTTCCACTTCTTTGCTTCTTCTCTTCTAATGCAGCAGCTTCATTCAACATATCTGCGGCATCATTGTGCATGTCAAGTTTAGCAAGGGCAACTGACTGCATGTAGAAGGCTGTAGGCCAATCTGGATAAACACATTGTGCTTGCATTGCATCTCGAAGAGCAGCATCTGGTTGATCACACAAGAGATAACAAAGACTACGCCGAGCAAAAACAGTTGGGGAAACCATGGTTCCTACGTCTATGAACTGCATCGCAAAACCAAGCAAAAGGTTTTGGGAACATGTATACGTAAGTTGTTTCCAAATCTTATTTGTCTAACTAATGCTTGTGCATGTTAGGCACAACTCTTCTGCACAAAGCATGAAACCATGCTAATATAATATATCATTTTCTGAGAAAACCGATATGCTCTGTGACTAATTTGCAAAAATGAAAACAAAGTGTTTGAAACTCCTGTCTCAATGAACAAAACATGCAATCAATGAATCTGTGGATATAAAATGAATAGGCAGGATTAAAACACACTATAAAGCCATCCAAGAAATAACCAACTGACTGAAAGATTCAATGAATAACCGAGTAGCTTTCAAAGATATACCTGGGAATAACAGTCAATGGCAGTTTTAAAATCTTTGTCGCGGAATGCAAAGTCCCCTCGCTTTCTCGATTCCAACATATCTCTCATCTGTTGCGTCCACTCTTGGAAAGATAACTGAAGCAAACCACGTTTTAGAAAACATATCAGGTATTCAAGAACAGAAATAGATAGGACTTCCTTTTCTTAAGCAATTACCTCATTTGTTCCCTCGTCATCTTTGTAGTGGGTCATAACCAAGATCTGATGAATTGCTGTTAGGTCCATCCGTGAACAGGCCTCCCCCATTGGGGAGAGGGGGCGCTGAGGAGTTGCTGGTGCTTCCTCGTGCTTTGATATTCCGAGCATAACATAAGACGGAACCTGACAGCCAAGAATTATGATAATTAGTTTCCCAGCCTGAAATGGACTTATATGCGGAGATGATCCCATATGAAGAACAAAAGGAGTGGGCATTAAGATACTTATTTCTGGAGAGAGAAGAATATAGTGTCTTAACATCAGAATATGTGATGTACTCATTGGTGTAAGATACTTGTAAGTCTCTGAGTTGTGATTTGAAGCTTAAGACATCCAAAACATTTGTTAAATTGACAGAGTAAATAACCACATCCAATGACCGGTTCAAAATATTTCACTCTTAAAGGAATGAAGAGCTTAAATTGATAGCTGTAAAATCAAAATAGATTGTGTAGATTGAATTTCCTTACATCAGGTTTTGTTTGCAGTGGAGCTAGTGTTGTAACGAGGTCCTTCGTACTGGGCCGCTCCCTAGGTTCATATTGCAAACACTGGGAGGCAAGCCCAACAACCAAAGTTGCTTCTTCTGTAGAAAAGTTTCCCTCCAAATGTGAATCCATCAAGAGAATGATGTTTTTGCTCTTTATCATATCAATAGCCTGCAGTGGCAACATCAAATTAACACCCAAGATTATATCTTACAAAAATTGAAAAAAATTGAAGAAACATCAATGTTGTATCCATATGGTCCACGTATAACAACCAACAAAACCGAGATGAACTTTTGGGGATGCCTGGTGCTTTTGCTAAAATGCATAGTAACATATACTATATGCTATTTGTAGAATATCATGAAAGATGATGAGCATAGATGCAAAATAAGACAACTGAAAAACATCTAAACCTGCTTGTCACTTTGTCCTGAGGTTACACAAAAATGAAAAATATGCCTTCAATCAAATTCAAACATTGTGTTTGAGACAAAAATGATCATGGTCAAGATATCTTTGATTCAACTGAAACACTAATTCAATTGTTAATGACTGAGTGAATAATGCTACAGCCAGTTGAGAAGTGCTGTTTACTTGGTTTCAATATTGCACTAAACCATGATATTTAGACAAATGAGGTCTCAACAAAAATCCAAGGTTAGCAGACTATTGTAGACCTGGAGGATACAGGGGATGCACTTGAATTTAGCAAATTCTTGCTAAGATGCATCGTACAAGAAAGACAAATTCACTATAGAGATTCATTATGAGAAAATTCAGAATTAGAAAAAATCTCATTCTTCATACCCCTTTTTTAATCATTTCATTTAGATTAAACAGAAACCATGGTATTTACAACTCATAAGGCTACTCGTTAGATAGGAAATTATGGATGAAGTTGGCTAGTAAACCAGATAAATAACAGAACCATCCAAGATTGAAATGAAATGCAACCAGCTATGTGCATACACCACTTACACGACTTGGAGGGATATGCTTTCCACTTAGCAAATCCAGAAGAACAGTACCAAAGCTGTAAATAACACTTTCAGGTGTGACCCTTCCTACAACATTCAAATTATGGCAACAACAAGAAGCATTAAGACAAAACATGGACAGAAAATGGCAATGCGATTTGAAGAGAAGACAAGTCATAAAACAAATAACAAGCTTCCCAATATAAAAATTTGACAGTAATTACCGTTTCTTAGATACTCTGGAGGAGTGTAAGCAAGATTTGTACTGTAACTTTTCCCATCTCTGCTATTTTTCATCAAGCCAAAACATGAAAGGCGTGGATCACCATCCTACAAGGTCCATTAAAGAGAATTGATAAGCAACCAAGATTCCAATAAATCCATAATGCGTAGTATTTATGAACATAAAAGAACCACGATACTGCATAGTAAGTTCTTAGAATCTGAGAAAAGGGAATACCTCATCAAAGAGAACCCTATAGGCATTCAAGTCATGGTATAATGGACGACCCTCGGAACTACAATAATCTAAGGCTTCAGCAATGTAGAGGGCTACTCTTAAACGCATTGCCCATTCAATGGTTTGATTTTCCCCTGAAAAGAATGGAAGAAGAATCAAGTTTAGCCCATGATATGTCAGCACAGAAAACTATCTAAAATCAATGCATCACACTAGGCATTAAGTATGTTTTGTTTGTAGAGTTGGGTTGGGTTGCTTTCGTAAATACTTTAACTCAAATTGAAATCTTTCTTTGTTTTTAATGGAATAAAATTCTTTATTCATTCAAAAAATAAACTTATTGATGATTTGAAATAAAGCATAACCAACTACAACAATGCAATTGAATTTACTGTGCACCATAGAGGCATAAACCCTATATCAAGTAAATCAATCCTGCAATAAGGACCAAACCCAGCGCTATCATAACATATGGAGAACATTTTAATTCAATAAAGCATTGACTAGGAGCAAAATTGGAATTATTGGATACATTACCAGAGCCTTGAACAATACTTCAAGATTTGAACAAACTAGAAAAGTAACAAGAAGGAGAGAAATCAACAATTCCTCGCCATCAGTCAAACAATCATAAATAAAAAATGCCAATCAAACTACCAATCATAATTATACTTCAAGTTCAACACAACAAGACTATAACAAGAATCAATAATGGAACAGAAATGGTCAAACCAGATAAGAGATTCAAGAAAAGCACACAAACACATACAATGGAATAAATGCTTAGCTAGAGTATCATTAGGCATGTACTCAGCAACAAGCAGCCTCTCATCTCCATCACAGCAATACCCTATCAAATTAGCCAGCTTTTTATGCCTCAACTTCCCCACCCCCCATGCCTCCTCCTATGACAACAACAATAACAACAACCCAATTCACAAAAGCCATATAAAAATCAAGAAACCATATAAAGAAAAAAACTTGATGAGCTAAAAAATCAAAGCAAGAAACTTTATGGATACCGCAAACTGTTTAGGATCAGGCCAAGCCATCTTTGTAAACTTCTTAACAGCGATCCACCTCCTGTTTTGAAGTCGACCTTTGTAGACAAGATTAGGTGCCTTTTCACCACTTTCAGAGACTATGTTATCAGAACTGAAGTTATTGGTAGCTGTTTTGAGGTCAGAGAAAGAGAATTCACAGAAAGAAGGGACTCCTGTTGCAGGGTCAAGTACAGCAGAACCTGATGGATTGCGAGGTGGTTGCTGTTGATGGGTTTTTTTATGGTCTTTTTCTGGATGTGTTTCAGATAAAAATGAAGAAGAACAACAACCCATGATAGCTCTAGTGCTGGTGATGGCGGTGGTGGTTGTTTCTTTCTTTCTTGAATTTGTTTTGGTATGGATAGAGCGGAGAGGTGAATGAGTGATTATTATTATTATTATTACAAGAGGTGTCTTTTTGTTTTGTTTTAAGAAGCTGTTGTTTGCTGCTGAGTTGTGTTCTTTTACTTCGATCCTTTGTCATGTTTTTTTCCTCGTTTCTTGCAAGGGCATCGTCATTTTAACCTTATCAGAATACTAATACCATTAATCAAGTTCATTGTAATTAAACCCGTTCTTGGTTGGTTGTGAAATTATCTTAATTAATTAAAACGATATTATTTAGTGAAATTGACTTTAAACAAAAAAAAAATTAACACTCGTTGAAGAATGAGTTAGTTAGGTCTCAGATCAATTCATTAAGCAAGGTCAAGTTTAATAATTGTTCTTGTGGGA
>Ga0325400_1001383_pt1 | contig 19946 bp, 19 predicted proteins | sample PopdelMetagenome_2_FD_205662 | JGI IMG/M metagenome (GOLD analysis project Ga0325400, IMG submission 205662) | Populus deltoides microbial communities from Bellville, Georgia, United States - Xylem-PdKOR-R1 | ecosystem: Host-associated > Plants > Phyllosphere > Stem > Wood/Secondary xylem...
ATATATATATATTAAAATGCTTTAGTATTTATATAAACAATAAAACACCATAAACGTCAGAGTGTGTTAGTGTAATTAGTTCCATTTAGATTTACTCAAACTAAAATATGCATTTGGTGAGAGCAGCCGAACTAGGATTTAGGATTGGTTGCCATAAAGAACAAAGATTAATGGACGTGAATTGAAAGCCCCGATCTGTACAGCTAACATATCAGAGAGACAGCATATATCTGCAGAGCAATTTCTGAGTTTCTTGCTCTGGGTTTAACCTCTGGTAAGTTCAGTTTGTTAAAATACGAGTCTCCAGCAAATCTACGATTCAGTGGTGCGTAATGGGGGTTCTTAGCCAAAGAAAACTTGGCGAAACAGTCTCAAACAGATGAACGAAGAACCAGCACATTCACCAGAATATTCTGCGTGCTGCTGTAGTAAATTCAGGAGAGGAAGGTTGCCTAGAACATAATTGTGTCGACAACAGCCTCTAATTGGGATGTCAATAGAAGAAAAATGAAGTGCCAACTGCTAATCCCAGTGCACTAATAAAGTTGTATAATTCACCTTTCCTCAAAGTTAAATATACAGGTGAGACGTCTCAAAGAAAAAATTGGCAAATCCCACCGACTGCTCAACCTCTTAAATTCCTGTATGATCTCGTGGAATTAATAAGGCTTCAAAAACACAATAGAAATCCACCCCGAGCAGGAAAGATCCTAAGAAATAAATTGGGGAACGAGCACAAAACAAGCAGAGAAAGAAAAAGAGAGGCCTATCATTTTGATAGTAAGAAGTCAGCATTCTATATCCCCTCCCCACCCATCACATTAACCTAAACCTTCCAGCCGCATTCATATGTACACTTCCAAGCACTCTGAGGCTTCCCTTGTCTTGGGCTTTTAAGATGGCGCCATTAATAGAGGTTTCATATGCTTAATAGCTAAGAGTTCCAGTTGATCTGTGTAAGTTGAGGCTGCTGATAAGGACCAGGTGGAGGTACCACAGGTTCAACAGTTGTAGGCATGGTCTGTGACTGTTGCGCGAGTTGATTAACAGCTGAAGGTGCAGCCACTGTTTGCACCGGTGGATAAATTCCAGGAAAGGCGGCAAGACCAGCCTGTGGAGAGAAGGTGAGGTGCTGTCCCTGAGGGTGAAGGTGGTATAAAGAACTGAGCTGCAAGCTGGATATATCTTGCCCAGGTAGAGGAATCCAAGATGAAATTTCACTCTGCTTCGCCTTGACCAAAAGAAATAAAACCATTAATCAGAAATTAAAAGCACACCAGGAGAGTCTGATAAAAAAAAAAAATGCTTCTGAAGAGAATAATGCAATAGATACTTAAGATTGATAGCTGTAATGCACTGATTGGGCACTTGAAAACAAGAAGAAATATTATTCACTTTATGGCAGATAGCAAGGAAGATCATATAGGTTTCTCCTCATACTGCCACAACAAAAACAAAGAAATATCACAAGACTTTAAGATATGAAACAGAAGACATAAAACCAACCAGTGGTCCTGTGGTGTAGATGTTTCTTTCCTTCAGCTGAGATGCTGATAGATCATCATTACCAGTGGAGCTTCCAGAGGTTACAGCTGGACTAGGATTGAAGCCCGTAGAGGAAGAGCCATATGATCCGTACAAAATAGGGAGTGCAATTGGAGCTGGGCTTCCAGCACTAGTTCCTGGCTTAAATTGTGGAAGAGGGAACTTGACACCAGCAGCAGTAGGTGCTGCTGTAAGATATGCATTGCCAGTCGATGGCTGTTGAGGGAGCCCATTGTGGCTCAAGAATTGATGCATTGGTGGCAAAAAATACGGATTGAAGTAGTGCCCGTACTGAAGATAGTTAGGAGGATATGGAGGCCTGAAAAGAAGTGGATGTGGAGAAGCAGCAACAGAATTCTGCATCTGTTGACTCAGACTTGGAGTAGATGAGGCCATAGAATTCTTACTCTGCAATTTGACAAAGAACAGAACCAATTAATTTATTTACAGAAAAGAAAGAGAAAAGTTATGCCCTATCCTCTTAGGATATTTCTTTTTCCCTTTGAAACAAACTATTAGAGATTATGGATATCTTTGTTGATACCGTTATATGCATCTCTCATCAAGTTAAAAAAGAGCAAAATTGTCACAAAGAAAGGTGAAAGCAAGCTTAACCCTCGAGTCTTATTACACACACACACACACACACACAGACCTCCAAGAAATTATGTGGTTGTGGGTGTGTGTGTAGTGTAAAGCAGAATAAAATACAACAAACCTTGTCTCTAATAGTTTGTTTCCAAGGGAAAAGGAAATATCCTAAAAGGATAGGGCATATTGCATAAAGCTAACCCATTATTCACCCAAGATCATGGCAAGGTTTGGTGTCTGCAGGTCAATCCTGACAGAGACTCAATAATCTATAACTTTTATGTGCAAGTCAACATGATATTCTCATATTGATAAAGAATATTAGACTGAGAATAGAAATTTTAATCTAACTGTTATAATGGCAAGAACAAACAGAGCTTGATAAATAATTGAAACAGAGCAAGAGCAAGAGCAAAAGCTTACAACAAAGCCTGTAGTTTGAGAAACATCCCATGCCTGTGTCTCATGTCCTGCGAATGGTACAAGGTGAGCGGCCTGCATGGGTGGCATGATCCCAAAACCATAGTTTGGTGCAATTTGAACAGTGGAGCTCTGATGGCCTTCTGGAAGCAACATCTCATCCTGCTTTGGCTGAACAGCCCCCGAGTCTGCACTAGGTTCAACATTGCCCTCTGATATTGATACTTTTTCAAGCACATGTATAGGAGACTCTGGTTGATCAGAATGATTAACTTGCACAGGTGTTGATCCACTATCATTGCTGCATGTAAATAAAAAAATATCACCATGACTGAGAACTTCCAAATATTTCCCAGATGTCATATGTATAAATGATCCAAAACATTCCAGAGGTATGATAAAACACAAATAAAAGATTAAAGGCTTTTTATAGGAAAATAAACTTATGAAATAATAGGATCAGTGAGCACACATACAGCATAACCATATAACCTGACTAGCTACCCAATCCCTGGACAGCCTCCATTTTTACAATCCAGCAAAAATAATCAAGAACACCCCTGAAAACCCATTTTGCTACCCCAGAAAATGATTCAAAAATAAAAATATTTCTTTAGAAAATCAATTATTTCAGACATGTATTTACATGGCTATCATTAAGAGAGCACAGTATAATTCTCACCAACCTAGAAGGTTCCATGGCAGTTTCATCAGTCAGATGTGCAAGTTCAATAGCATGCATAGAGTTAATGTCACCATCAATACCATTGCTGCATTTTGCTCCTGGTCCAGAATTAGTATCAAAGCTTCCAAAAGTCAAATCACCATTGCTATATTCCTTTCTTGGTCCAGAATTTGTATCAAAGCTTCCAAATGTCAAACCACTTTTTAGAGCTTCAGGGACTTTATAATGATTCGGAAATTTAACATGTCCATTAGAGATGATTGGTTCTGGCAGTGACTGAGAACTGACTTTAGCTTCAGCATCCTCTGACAAGACTGCTGCTTAAAAAGTAAAAGCTTGTTTAGAATCCAAAAGTAAAAGGATAAAGATTAAAGAATGAAAATTGTAAAAAGTGGAATAACAATACTTTTTAAAGGCAAAGCCATCTCTTCTGATGAATGACTATCATTACTAGAAGACTTGACAACCAAAGAATCATCATATGCAAACAAAGTTGAGGGCTGCAGAGATTCAGACAATTGATTCTTTCCAGCTGCCTTTGGTTTGATAGGTGATACTTTTTCGTTTCCTTGAATATGATTCTGTTCAGCACCTTTCTTCTGGCTACCCACTTCGTGTGTGATTGTTCCAGCAGCACCAGGATTTCTAGTCATTGATGGGGCTAATATGGGCTCTGAAAAAGAAGATACAGAACCAGATACAGATGCTGGAGTGGTAGAAGTTGGGAGGCCATTGGGAAATGATGTGGACTTTCCTTCCTTAGATTGCATTCCAGAGATAGAAATTTGTGTAGGTGCTGAGGGACTTGCTGCAGGTAGTAGGGAAGAGGCATCCAACTTCTTCACATCAAGAACTGAACTACCTGCAGCAGCAGGCAGCTTTGGACCATGTCCAAGAATAGAACTCCCATTGGATAAAGTTGAGGGACCATGGGGCGTGGCAGTTAAATCTCTGCAGCAGTTGATCAGAAATTAGCTAGAATAGGAAAACAGTTTTACATGAGAACCATATGCCATAGTGCAATGAAAGTCTGTTAAAGTAGTTACTTTGTCCCAGGAATCGCTGCATTATTATTTGTTTTCTGCATAGAGTGCGAAGATGTTGAAGCATTTCTGTCTGCCATGCAATCGACTCCATTTTCCCTTCGAGCAGCCGCATTCCTCCCACCACCGGCACCTGACAAGCAGTTCAGAAAGCAATTTATCAAGAACCAAATATCAGTCTACAATCACAGCTGGCAACCTCTCAATTTCTAACCCAACATTCTCTTTTTACTTTACTAGAATGGAAACCATGATCCTAGATAAGATGGTCACATCTACAATACAAAATTTCAATGTATGATTTTCATATTTGAAGCCATAAAGCTCAGACAGAATGAAGCATTAAAGGGATTTCATACATCTTGGCTCAACGATAATATGTTACAGTGCCTATATGAACAATCACGATTTACTTACTTCCAACTCATTGAAATACTATAACTCAGTGTAATATTATTTTTATATAAACAAACTGAAGACAGAGAGAAAATCAGAAAAACATGACCAAGTGTTTTTCTAAACTTGGGTTTCATAAATATGTCACATCAAAATGACAATTTCCTCAATCAGGATAGATATTCTTACCAGAATAGCTTCCTCGACCACCCCTAGCCCCTCTGTCTTGAGCCTGCAATATCAGCAATGATACAAGCATTAAACTACAAGATGATCTCGCTAGAAAAACCAAAAGGACAAACCCAGGAACAAAAACAAAAGAACTTGTAATTTCTGAAAGAACAATATATCTTACCCCCTTTCTACGATCATGTTTCCTCTTGACTTCATGAAATGTATCTGCCAGCCAACAATTATTATTTAATTGAAACAATTCAGTAGGTCTGATTGTCATGATAATCTCATTTGGTAAGAATGCAATAGATTGAACATTAAAATTGTCCACTCAACTTGTAAGAATTGTGCAGATTAGAGAAAATTGTGCACGCAATCAAAAGCTACATAAATATTGTGAAAATTAAATTCAATAAAGCTCCACTGAGTTACTATAAAGAGGAAAAGAAGGGACACAAATCAACACTCAAATATTGGGTTTTCACTTATCATACTCAGGAACTGAGTTGCTTGGAAAGAAGAAGAAGAAGAAAATCAACAGGGGGCTTTACCAATTAGGATTAGTTAATCAACTTTTTAATTGTTTTATTTCCTTCCTCCATATTCTTTCAAGCATCAAAATTAATGCCAGACCTTGGAAAACTAGAACTTTAATCGCACATGCATCAACCTAATGAGTATTTCCACCCAACCTAGAAAACCTATTCCAGAACCTATAATCCAAAAATAAATACTTGGGTCAAAATCCCCCCTTTCTTCTCTTTATTTTAAAGAAAATAAATAAACAACAGCAACAAAGTCCCAAAAATAAACCCTAAACCCAGCAATGCCCAGATAATAATAAGTGCTAATTTGCTTGTCCAAAAAGTCCATGGAGAAAACAACACGAGCACCCATGCACAATCTTAAAACCACGAAATCAAATAGTGCCAAGTTCACAGCTTTACTGGTCCAACAATCAGAATGACACACAAACAAGACCCAAACCTCTCTCTTTTCCCTCTTTTATCCTCAACCAAGCACACCCTTTTACAATAACAACCAAAACAGATCAAAAAACTAAGAAACACAGAAAAAACAAAAGCAAATAAAACCCAGTAAAGCCTAATGCACGAACAAATAGAGTTAAAACAAAACCTTAATGCATGCTCTCAGAAATATACCTAAATAAAGGAGCTTTTGCGCAGTATCATCAAGATCCATAGCACAGTCTTGAAGAACAGAGTAAATATCCTCATCACTGTGTTGTTTGCCTGTGATTTCTCTAATGCTTTGTATTGTTTTCTTGACATTCTTCGGGATCGTTACAAAACTGCCACCGCCGCCACGATTGCTCATGTTGTTGTGTTTTTTTTTTTTTCCTCCTACGTTTTTATTGTTTTTCTCTCTTGTTTTATTATTTTGTTTTATTTCTTTAAGAGAGAAAGATGGTGAAAACGAAAAAAAGAAGAGAAAAGAAGGATGGAAGGAAAAGACGAGGGGGAGAGAGAGAGAGAATTACAAATGACATTATCTTATAATGTAAATGGCGTGGGAAAAACATTATGCTGACTCAGTGCTTTTTCTATTTTCTTTTATATGTGGTGGGGAAAAATTTTGTGCAAGCCCACAGTGTTTTTTAATTTTTCAATTATAATGCATGTAGCAAGGAAAGAACTTTTTTACATTGTTGACCTAAACCCTCTCTCGTGGGTGTGGTCGTTTGGTTACATGTTTGTTGGTGTCTAAGGCTTAGGGGTGGTTTGGTCTTGGTTACCTTCTTATGGTTTCAATTCGTTCTCCCAGGTCTCGTAGTGGCTAGATCCAGCTAGATTGAGGGGGGTGTAGGCAGCTCTTTCTCTTCCTTTTTTTTTTTTTTTGGGGATTGATCAGATGAGCTTTTTTGCTCTTCATTTTGTTTTTTTTTCTTATCTGTATGCTTTTGATTTGGTTGTGGCGAGGTTTTATTTTGGTTAGTTTGTGTGTGTTGGCTCAGGCTGGCTGGGTGTTGTGGGGTTCGATTTACAGGGATGTTCGGTTGGTTGTGAGTCTAGACTCAAAGAAATGTGGCTTGCAATGATGATTTTGCATTTAATGAGTAGATGCTAGACTGGGATCCTTAAAGGAGCAAATGTTGGGTTACTAAATCTGATTAGATGATTTCTTGAGGTGTTGACATTTAATTTGGGGGTTTTGGATCCTTTATATAGGGGGTTTTGGATACTCTGTGTTCTCTCTTAGCAAGCTCTGAAAGGTTTGTCCTTTCCCTACTGTTCAGTTTGGTTAACTTGTTTGATTTGCTCTTTTTTATTGATGTGTGCTTGCTATGTTGTCACTTCATGTACTATTTGATTGATTTTCTTTTTCTATTTTTGTACTATTGTTCTAAGGGTTGCCATGCTTTTGCATCCTTTATTTTATGTTGGCTATGGTTTTATTGCTTTTAGTTGCATTGCATTTCATCTTCGTTGTTTTTCCAGATTTTTTTCTTTCTAAGTTGTGTTGGCTTTGATTTTTGTTAATTTAGTTTGTCGTGTATTTTTTAAGATTTGTTGATGTCTTTTTTCAACCTTTTATTTCTTTGGTCATTGCTCATTCTTTTTTGTTGGTTTTCCTGGATGCCATAAATCCTGTTGTTTGATTTGTTATCTTTCACTTTGCTGCCTTTATCAGGAGTGGTGGGTTTGTGAGGGCTATTTGAGAACTTTGTTAGTGAGCTGTTTTATAGGTACTTTTGCTCTTCATTATCCTGTATTTGTTGCTTTTACCATTGTTTTGTGTTCCATTTTGAGGTTGCTTTTAGTTTGTTATTAGACATTGAGTAATTTGTTGCTTTTAGGGTGTTGGCACGTGTTTTTTTTTATCGTGGATTGCTTGCTGTATTAGGGGTGGTAGGTTCATGGGCAAATTTTTGTTGGGTGCTTTTGCCTAAAAAAAGAAGAGAGGAAGGATGTGGGTTTTTAAAGGTTGTTTGGTTGTTGTTGGTCATCCAAGAATACTATGGTGCAATGAAAAGAACTGTTATCATTTGACAAAAGGATCATATATGGGGGATTAAAGATTGGTTTGAAAGAAACAATGTTTTCTTTTTTGGGAAAAAAAATGAGTAACCTTTTGTATTATATCTGTTATTTTGCATGATGAAACTCCTTTAAAAACTCTGCCTTTAGGGCTATAAGAATTTTTCCATATCAAGTTCTGGTAGTGCTGTAGTTGGGAGGGTGCTTTAGCATAATTGAATGTTAATCTTGGGGCTTTTACTATATCTATGGGTTGTTGGCATGCGAATGTACCATCATCACATTAGACATGATAGGTTTGGTTGGATGTGTTGCACATTGATAATTGATTTTTTTATGATCTTGGTTTTTAGCCATGAAATTGAATCATGATGTTGCTTTTCTTTGTCTGGGATTCTGTTTTTAAAAAATATCATTATGTTGATGGAGATGGCTTTTCTTTGGTTGTGTTGAGTTTTTTCGTGGCTACTTATTGTCTGGGAAAATATGTGAAGTGCCCTTGGTTGTGGTTGGGTTTATTGTAGGGGCCTTAAAGTTTAGAGCTTTTTTTGGATGTTTTTGTTAGTTTTTTACATTTTCCTTTTCTCTTTTATGTTTTGGCCTTGCACTTATTGCTGTTTGGGTTCTTATATGCTGGATTATGGGAGTTTGGTCCATTGGCTGGGTTTTTGTTTTTGTTTTTTTAGAACTAGACTATGTGCTAAGAGCTGGTTTAACCATTGAAAGTTTATGAGTTCTTGAACATTTTGGATTCTCCTTTTCTTTGTTGCTATCATGAGCTTATTAATGTTGTTGTGGTTTGTGTCTTGGTCAGGTTTAGAGCTTTTTTTGGATGTTTTTGTTAGTTTTTTACATTTTCCTTTTCTCTTTTATGTTTTGGCCTTGCACTTATTGCTGTTTGGGTTCTTATATGCTGGATTATGGGAGTTTGGTCCATTGGCTGGGTTTTTGTTTTTGTTTTTTTAGAACTAGACTATGTGCTAAGAGCTGGTTTAACCATTGAAAGTTTATGAGTTCTTGAACATTTTGGATTCTCCCTTTCTTTGTTGCTATCATGAGCTTATTAATGTTGTTGTGGTTTGTGTCTTGGTCAGGTTTATGTTGGGTTCCTTTTGGCCAAACATGTGCTTCAATGATCTTAGCCATTTTTGCTTTAAATACTTAGATTGATTTAGGTAGGTTTGAGCTAACTTAGGTTTGGATATAGTTGCACAAACTCAAAACTAGATTTTAGAATTATATATGATAAAGATAAGGAGGTTGATTTTTTCCCTGTTTGTAAAGAATGTATGTGGAGTAATCTATATATGTTTGCCAGACTTTTCTAGGTTGGAATTCCTCCCTTTTTTTATGGAAATTTGTTACTTTTTTGGAATCACTGTTGTCCTGGTGTAATTAACATGTTTAGGTTTTATTTTGGATGGCTCGTTGGCTTTTATTTCTGTTTCATGATTTTCTATGGTCTTTGCCTTTATTCTCTTTCCTTTTGTTCTTAAAAACTAATACGTGCCTTTCATCATTTTAATTGTTGCAGCTATGTTATTTGGTTAGGTTACATCATACCTGATAACATGTGCTATAAGGCCTTTTAGTGTTTAGGTTTTCATGATCTCCAAGAATTTGCCTTTTCTTTTAGGTTATTTTATTGTTTCATTTATTGCTGACAAATATTATGTTGATAAACATTTTTACAATTGGATTTGTGATAGAATTGGTTTTAAGATTTGTTTTTTGTTTTTTAGAATGAGGCTTTAGGAGTACACTCGACACTAAAATTTATATGTTAATACTTTTTCTTGGATATTGGGTGTGCAATTTTTTTTTTAAGAATTTGAAACTACAATCAACACTTTGATTTTGAATTAATTCTTTAGGAAAACACCTTTGTCATTAACATTATTGACATGAGTTAAAAGCTATGAGTTTGAGTGTGCAAAGCTTTGGGAATTTGCAATGTTGTGGGCCAATATATTTCTTACATCTGTTATTCATGTGTTTTTGGGTTTGTTAATTTAAGTGAAGTGTGTGTAATTAGACATGCAGGACAAAACATTTGGTTTTGAAATTCTTTTAGGTTGGAAAATTGTTGGCTTTTTGTTTTTTGTTTGCATGTTATCAATGTAAATAAGGTTGGTTTCTTAGTTAATATATTTTCTTGATTTATGTTTATGGTTGCAATGCCTACAACTTTTCCATCTTCTGTTGGGTGTGGTGTCGTTCTTGGACTGTATAAGGTTTGAAAAACATGTTTATAGTTGATGGTGAATGTCGCTTTCTTGAGTTGTTTATTTTGTTGTTTCTATGGATTCAACTTATATGGGAATGTTATTTGCTTTCCTACGTTAAATTAGAGAACATGTATAGGTTTATAGATATGCCATTGAGACCTAGGTTTCCACATAGTTGATTGTTTCTATAAATTCAATTTATTATATGGGCTTGCTATTTACTTTCCCGCATTAGATTAGAAAAAAAGCACAGGTTTATAAATATGCCACCAAGACCTAGGTTTCCCTATAGGTGATATAAATCCATTATGTCAATTTATAGCTTTGTGCATAAAAGTAATTTGATTTACTTTTTTTTTATGATACTTTTGTTATAAAAAAAAGTAGAAGAAGGTTTTTGTTGTTATCACAATTGCCATGGAATAAAAATTGACATATTGATCGCATATGCAAACTTTTAGGCATTTACGATATCAATATTCGAGTTTTCAATGTGATTTTTTGTTTAGAAAAATACTAAGTTGGAATCATATTAATTATGCATGCATGTAATGAATTGAATTCAGCATTATTAACTATATATATATATTGATCATCGAAAATGAATTTTGTCCACATGTTTTTTTCTACCTATTTTTAGTAATTGCAAGAAATCTTGCTTGGGATAAAAAAAAATTATACATACTTGTAATGAATTACATAAAAAGTTATGCACTATATTCATAAAAAAAATATTGGCTTGTTTTTTCTAAAAAAAACAAAAAAAAGATAGTCATCAAATCCACTTCAGAAATTAGTTATTCACGAGAAAGAATATAGGTTAAAGTAGGTTATCTAGATAAAATTTGAGAGGCGGGAGGTTCTAACCTTAATAAATGTGGAAAACAAACATTGAAAAAAGCTATTGTTTTCCATTAAACGGGGTGGGGGTAGGGCGTGAGGGGTAAAAACCTATTTGGCATAGCAAACTAGCCCAGCTCCTTTAGCCCCATTTTCACCCGGGTCCACAATTAGACTTACCCTAGCAAACGCACGCAACTAAGTTTATTTTTTTTCCAGTAAAATAAAGAAAAAAAGGGTCATTAAGTTCGCTTCAGAAATTAGATGTTTATGAGGAAAAAACATAATTTGAAATAGGCTTGCCAAATAAAATTAGAGATTGAGGAAGTTCTAATCTTAATACAGGTGACAAAAATTGAAAAAAATGGTGAATTTTTTTTAATTGTTTTTGTAAATTAAAAGAGGGCAAGAAAAAAAAATATTGGCATAACAATCTAGCCTAACCTGTCTAGACTATTTTCAATTGGGTCCACGATCAGGCCTGATCTAGCAGGCCCGCGTGGCTGGGTTTTTTTTTTGGACAGGGGGGTTGCATCTGTTGTCTCGTGCAATTTATTTCTAATAACAAAAGATACACCGCTCTTATAGGCAAGCAACACGATTTGCAATAAAAAAGGGGGTAGCCATGACTTATACCACTTTAATATATTTAGTTTCTATCCATCTTAATCAATCTTTTTTTTTTTAACTTTCTCTGATGTGCTTTTGCAATACATTATAAACTCTTACTTATATTGAATTTAGATATATTCTTTGATACACGTCTACTATATAAATTATATTTTTTCAATCCTTTTTCATATGATTTTTGTTTAGCGCTTAAACTCAATACGTCACGGGGTGCACCGCGACGTCAAGGTGACGATGGGCTTTTATCGTGCCTCTTGAGAAGGCGTGTGTGTGGTGTGTGGTGTGTGATGTGTTAGGAAAATTTTTTGGATTTAATCATAAAATTATGATAAAGGTTAAGGAGTCGCCACCTAGTATTATGGTCACTGGGAACCTATGGTTTGTGAGAGTCTGGGTGAGGAACTAGTTGTGCAAGGAGAAGACGCATCACCCCCTATGCACCTTACTTAAGATAAGCTGCATTATTGTTTGATTGTTTTTCTAGGTCAAGTTTCAATTCGTCGGTTTTTTTTAAGGTCTAAAGCAGATCTTTCTTCATGAGAGAGTCTCTACCTTATCGAAAGAAGTCCTAACCATTCTAAAGTCTGAATCTTAGCATCAAATTTATTTTACACCTTGTATCTTTAATACCTGAGGGTGTACTATATCATGTAGTTTTACACCCCATATATATTAAAATCTACATCTAGACCCTAATATAAAATGAAGAAAATGATTGATAAAGGGTTTTTGATATTTTGGTTAAACCCTAATGGATGATCATAAATTGGTTACGATATCCATTTTGCATTTTCAAACATGAGAAAGATACAATTTTTTTGTTTTTATGAAGATATGCTTGGAAAATTTTTATGATTTGGCTGTATGCATGAAAACAAAATATTTTTTTTATTTCTTTTTATCTTTTGAAAAGGGAAACTAATTTAAAAATTTTAAGATTTGTTTTAAATTTTTTTAGAAATATTTTGGAGAAAGCCAAGTATTTTAATACTAGATTTATATTTTATAGTGATTTATATTTTATAGTGTAAATATACAACCCGATATTATGCAAAATTGGTAAGAAAATATTTGAGAAAATCACAATTTTTGAAAGGATTTTTATTTTTTTGGAATTTTTGTTTTTTGTTTTTTTATAAATAATATATAATAGTATTAGTAAACACATGGGTTGGGCCAGCCCAAGTAATGGGTCGAGCCTATGAAAGTTGGGTTGGGCCGAGATCTTTTCTTTTCCTTTTCATTTTAGGTCTGGGCCAAACTGCATGCAGAATGAATTCTCGTTTTGCATTCAGGGTAATGAAGATGGTAGGGGGAGCGAAAAGAAAGGAAAAGGCTACCGGAGCTATGGAGCGTTGGCGGTCATCTGGCAATGGAGGACGACGTGAGGCTGTGGCAGAGAAGGTGGCCGATGCCAGTCGTTGGTGGAGGAAGAAAAAGAAGAATAAAATCTACAGGAAAGAGAAAGAGGGATCGGCGGTGGCTGTTCAGCCACTGATGAGGAGATGGGTTCGTGGAGATGATGGTGGTCAAGCCGGTGGTGACTGTGGTGGTGGCTGAAGGCCACGAAGGAGAGAGAAAAGAGAGATAAAGAGAATAAATTGCAGAAATCAAGGGGAAGAGGTTGATTTTTTGCTAACTTTGGACCGGTTTTCCTTCCTGCTCAAGCCATGAAATCCACCCCTATTTATATGGGTTGAAGGAGGGTAATCTTGTCTTCACTATGGAAACATTTCGGCCCTTGATTTTGTTGGGAAGGATCCCAATCGTTGGTTCAAAGTAGGCATCATGAACTGTCAAATCTAACAATTTAAGGCTGCTTGAGTTGGCCACTTTAGGTCGGTGCTTCGACCACCAGGGTGTCATCAGTTTGAATGGACCATATGGGCTTGTAGAGAAATGTCAGAGGATCATTTGCATGCAAATTTGGTCAAATTTGATGAACATATGAGGCATTAAATGCACCTGCAAAGAGGTGCCTTGAGCAACTTTTCAAGGAAGACGATGAACAATGAACGACGCGTCGTCTGGTATTTTTTTTCAACGTTCAATTTAGTCCTCCATCTATCAATGTTGCTCAATAGCACCCCTAATTGACTCTAAACTTTTGATTTAATGCAATTAAGCCCTAGTCGAACTTCAATTTGAACCCCGGATATACGCGCATTTTTCAATATGATACTTGGTCTTGTCTTTATGCAATTTAACTCTTAATTGACCATCAAACTTTTAATTTCTTCAATTTCACCCCTGGTTTTTATCAATTAAGCCCCTATAGTTTGGCTCCTTTTCTAAAATGGTCATTGGCCGTGAAATCTTTCAATTTAACCCTTAATTGACCCCAAAACTTTAATTTTCTTGTAATTTTGCCCTTGATTTCAATCAATTAACTTGGTAAAAATTAAATTTGGTCTCTTAAAATTTCAATATTGTCAATTAAGCCCAAATTGAACTCCCAAACTTAATTTTTCACCAATTAAGCCCCTAATAGAATTAATTTGACCAATTTAAAGTATAATTAAGTCCTTGCACTTAATTACATCTTTCAATTGGGCCCAAATTAATTCTTAAACATAATTAAAATTAAATTTGGCACATGATTAAATTAAATTGGCCTATAAAAATTTAATTATGTTCTTGGGCTTAATTTTTATGCAAATTCGTCCAATAATCATTTAATTTGACCTTGAATTTGCATTATATCTTTATTTTTTAGCATAATGGGGTACAATTAGGCTTTGAGTTTTCTTTAAAATTGCAGCTTGATTTTTCCATATATTTGATATCCTCCTTGGCTTGCTTTCTCCATGTTGTGAGTCTTTATTTTATTATTTTATTTTTTTTTTAGAAGAAAAGGAAGTGGATTTGGGAAATAACTCAAAAATGAGTTATAACACAATAAAGGTTTTTTTTATATATATAGAAAATATTGTATTGTTTAAAGTTTTTTTAAGACAATATAATTGACCTTATATGTTGCTATTTCAAGGTGCTAGGTTATATGTTAAGCATTCATTGTTTGTTTTCATTTGGACTTGCCACTTTGTTAGATACCTAGGGTTTCCTTTCAACAATAACAAAAAAAAAATGCCTTCTTACATTTGCTTTAATTGATTAAACACATTATGTCATAACGTATTTTGATTAGGTATTAGGGTTTTTTAGTTTTAAATCTATCTCTTTCGATGGCCATTGACATTTTATGAATGCTTTTGATATTGTTTTTTTGGATGCTTCATATCCATATACTTGGAATTTAGGTTGAAAAGGGGCTTCAGTTTCCTAATCTTTATGTTTCTTTTTTGGTCTTTTTTAAAAGGAACTTCATCACACGACAATCTACAACGCCTTCAACCGAGTTTTATCATTGGGCTAACTAGATATCCTCCTTACACTCTTGTTAGTTATGCTTTCATTTTTTTATCATGACCAACTTCCTGATAACTAAGGTTTAAAAATCACACCGATTGCTACTTTGTATACATCTAAACCCATTTCGTGTTTTGTTTTAATGGAAGATGCTTATATTGGGCATGTAGTTTTATCACTAAACTTTAGTGAACATACTTGATTTGGTACAATCTCTCCTGCATATATGTTTGATTTTTCATCTTCGAACATCATTGATGCTTTAGAATCAAGTGGTCATCCTTTATGCGCTAAAATTGTTGCGTTTTCAACACCTCTTCTTCCTTAACTACCAAGCATTGGTCAAGCCTCCTATCAAAGGAAGAGAAAGTGTGAGTTGTTCCACCATGTTATATTAATCCTTACTTTACGACCTTGACAAAAAAAAAACATGTTTTTTTTCTCATTTGTGTTTATGTCTATGTAGTGTATTTGGTTGAATACATTGATTTTGGTGATAAATCATACAAGTGTAAACATTGCAATGCTTTTTTTTTCATCAAGAACGGTTAGGCTATTCAACTAAAACAAACTTATCCTTTACACTTTGTTGTGATGGTGGAAAGATGAAATTGCCTACTTCACAACAAACACCTGATTATCTTGATATGCTCCTTAACTTAGTCAATGGTCCAACATAAAAAAAAAACTTCCATTATGATATTCATGCTTATAATTTAATGTTCGCTTTGATATCGATGGGGGCTAATATTGATCATTCAATCAAAGTTCAGGCAGCATTTTATATCAAAACTTCTAGATATGATACACTTCATCTAATCAGGGAAACCTTTTGTTCGAACAATAGTTGGTAATTTTTTTATATAAGTAAAATCCCTTTTTAGTTTAATTTTTATTACAACATCAATTTTCACAATTCCATTCACATTCTCTTTTTATAGATGTGCACGAGATTGAGTTAAAAAAATGACTTGCCACACACTCATTTATTGATTTGGCTTGCGCTAGAATTCAAATATCATTCCCTTGAGGATGTTGATTCAATTGTTTCTGTAAAAATACCTAACAAAAATCAGGATACAATTTGTTATAGAATTGTCTCAAGATTCATGCTGCATGGCCCACGTGGAGTTGTGAATCCTAAAGCTAAATACTTGAAAAAGAACAAGTGTTAAAAACATTTCCCAAAAACATTTAAAAAATAATTGGTTTTGATAAGAACAAGTTTGTCTATTATAAAAGTCGTCTATTGCTTGATTCGTCAATCATAAAATCTAGCGTTCCTCTCTCAAATTGCCATTTTATTCCATAAAATCAAGAGCTTTTGCTTTGTTACAATGCCCACATCAATGTTGAGATCTGGTCCTTTGATCGATGTAAGGTGGTTGTTGAAAAGGAGAATGATGATGAGATTTAAGCCTATCTTAATCGCAAATTCATTTGCCTATATAAAGTTGTATGATGACTTTTGCATTCCCAATCCATTCCAGAAACCCATATGTAGAAAGACTTTGTGTATATTTTTTGTTGCAACATCATGTTGTATTTTCAGGAAACCAATCTCTCTCATGTATTCTTCAAAGGCTAGGAGTTAATAGGACAATGCTTACAAATTTGTTTGAATGAAACAAGACTAATATTGAAGCAAAAAGCCTTTATTATTCACAGTTCCCAAATAAATATGTTTGGGATGCTGGGCAAAACAAGTGGATTCCTATGTCACGGGGTTTTTGTCTTGGTCGGATGATATATATTCATTCTGATACTAGAGAACTCTATTTTCTTAGGTTGTTGCTTGGTCATGTTAAAGGGGCAACATGCTTTGATGACTTAAGTATAAGTTCCAGGACAATTTATCCAACATTTCAGTTTGCTTGTAGAACTTTAGGGCCTTTTGGGGATGTTAAAGAATGGGTTGAGGCTTTTACTAAGGTTATTGCAACAACTTCTTTATAGTTAAGGCATCATTTTGTTAGCATCATCCTTTTTTATGAAGTTTGTCGCACGTGTGCGGCGTCGCGGTGAATCGTCCACCCTCTCAAGGTATTGGTATCTATTTTGACAAATGTGGAGAGACAAGGAATTCTTGTCTCTTATCAGTGGAAAGATGGAATGGGAGTCGCCACCTAGTATTTTGGTAACTAGGAACCCTAACTGGTCTCAGAGATTGGGTACGGAAACTGGTTGCGTAAAGGAAATGTATTAATACCCCAAATACACCCTACCTAAGGTAGACTGCATTGTTTTATTATCTGATAAAAAAACTAAGCAAAATAAAAAAAACTATCTTTTTAATATCGAGAATACGTTTTACGTATAAACTTGTAGTCCCTAGTACTAAAACCAAACAAAAATATTTTTTTGTTTTTTTGAAATATTGGTCAAGTTCTAGTGACTTTAATAAACTGGTTATTAAAGCCGATATGCATGCTAAAACATTTTTTTTAATTTTCTTTGTTGTATGAAAATACAATATGATCTTTTTTTATTTTTGAGAGATTTGGCCGTATGCATAAAAAACATGCCGGATTTGTACTTTTACGGTGTAAAAATACCAACCAATATTAAGCGAATTTGATAAAAATTATGCGGAAAAATCACAATTCTTTCAAAAATAAAAATATTTTGTGTGGGTCGAACCTAGCCCAAAGAAATTGGGCCGAGATAGGCCCAAAACAAAATTGGGCTAGAATCAACCTAAAGGTAGTGGTTACTATGGGCAGCACAATAACTGGCTAATTATATTTTCATTTTGCTAGAGAACGTGAATTGCTCACGTCCTGCATGCAAAATGAAACCAAATGGGAAGACAAATAAGCAAAGGAGATAAGATTACCTGGATTGAAGGAGCTTGTTCGCTATCGTTTGCGGTGGCAGAGGCGGTGGCTGGGAAGCACGATGGAGCTGCTGCGCTGGGCGATGGTTCTTCTCCTCTTGTGTTTTTGTTTTGCTCTGTTTCTACTCTTCCTTCTCTCTTTCTCTTCTATTTTCTTTTCTTTCGTTTCGTTCACTCTTTCTCTCTTCTCTGTTTCTGTTTTTTTTCTCTTCTTTTTTCTCATCCTCGCTTCTCTTTTTTCTGCCCCCTTTTCAGCTCTCTCCTCTTCTGTATTTATAGGCAAATACATGGGGAGAGAGGCCTACTACCCCTATCCAGTCATGGCACAAAACGTGTCGTTTCATTTAAAAGGAAATGGAGCCAAAAACGTGAAGTCCAAATCAGTCCTCAATTTGTTATTTGTTCAATCAAGTCTTAAATTGTAATTTTGATTTTAAAAATCAATTCAATTGCATCCCTGTCAAATTCAATCGTCGGCTCTGAAGTTGGCCAACTTTTTCACTTTTGTCTTTGGTATTTGATTTATGCAATTTGACCCTTAATTGATCAATAAACTTCTAATTTCTTCAATTTGGCCCCTGATTCCGTCAGTTACAACTCCTCTATTTACGCGCCTTTTCCAATTTCATCCTTGGTTTCAGATTTATATGCAATTAAGCCCCTGATTTGACCAAATTAACTCTCAAAAATTATAATTTGACCTAGAACTTTAATTTCTTCCGATTAAAGCATAAATTGACTTCAAAATCAATTTTTCTTGCAATCAAACCCTCCATAAATTCAATTAAACCTTCAATAAAATTTAATTGAGTCCATAAACCTCTGATTTTGGACTTTTCTTCCTCAAATTGAATTTTCTTTGTCCGTCGGGCTCTCATCAGTCAACAATATAATGTCAAATTTTAATCCTTGTATTTTTAAACATTCTCAATCAATTTTGAGTCATTTTCTGGACATTTTGACATCCTCTTCTCACTACCATTATTTTTCTTGGTTTTTCTTTCAAATATAATTTTTTGATTTTTTTTCACGGAACCCAGAAATAAATTACAACTTGATTCAAAGGGCAGGCTTGATCAAATTTAGCGTTCAATGCATGATGATATTGAATATAACCTAAAAGCTTCTTTTTCCATACCAAACCTCCATTTAACTGATGGCGAGCTTGTGAATTCTATGTTGTATGAACTTGAACAACTTCTTAATGCTTTTACAACATCCCTTAAAGATTATAAATTACCTATGTCAGATGGTCGGCTAATGGCTGAGATTAGGAACAAACTTTTGGGAGGGGAGCTTAATTATGATATTGCAGAGCTTAATTAATGGCTGAGATTAACCAATGCTAGAGGGAAGTCTACAATTACGTTGTGGGGTTTGTTCTAGAAGAAAAAAAAAAAACAACAGTCTCTGATATTTGTTCATGGTCATGGTGGGACAGGGAAAACTTTTTGATGGCACATAATTATTAATTGTATTAGATCCGAAGGATTGGTTGTGCTTGTTGTTGCCTGATCTGGTATTGTGTTTTCTTTTTGTTTTCTGGTGGTCGTACAACTCATTCAAGATTTAAAATACCTCTTTCTTTCTGTTGATGAGAATTCAACATGCGAGATTAAGAGGAGCACCCATTGTTTGGGATGAGGCTCCAATGAATAATAATTTTGTTTTGAAGCACTAGACCGATCACTACAAGATGTCTTAGGTGATGTTGATAGAAGGCAACAGAACAAACTATTTGGTGGGAAATCAGTTCTGTTAGTTGGTGATTTTCGACAAATCCTTCCTGTTATCCCAGGTTCGGACAAAGGAATATGTTATTAACGCTTCTCTGAGCAGCTCACCACTTTGGCCAAGATTGAAGATTCTGATGCTTAAAGAAAACATGCATGTGTCTATCAGCTGATGGGCATGCTCCTTCTCAACGAGATGAACTTAAACATTTTGCATAGTGGATCCTTATGATTGGCGATGGAATTATATGTGATTTGCCTGTTTTGGATGATCCAGATGCATCCTTTGTCAAGATTCCAAATGAGCTTTTACTTGGTACTTCAGGTAACTGTTAGGATATTGCCATTTAGTGGCAATACCCCACCACTAAGCAAGTGGTTGCTCCATTAATGCCACAAATGGTGGCATGCTTTAAGGCTATTGGCCCCTCCATGTTGACCATGAAATGCCTATAAA
>Ga0325400_1001386_pt1 | contig 19927 bp, 10 predicted proteins | sample PopdelMetagenome_2_FD_205662 | JGI IMG/M metagenome (GOLD analysis project Ga0325400, IMG submission 205662) | Populus deltoides microbial communities from Bellville, Georgia, United States - Xylem-PdKOR-R1 | ecosystem: Host-associated > Plants > Phyllosphere > Stem > Wood/Secondary xylem...
TAGAGGAGGGTAGTGGGTCCCGACATTCATCAGATTGTTATGGCCAATGAAGAGCGCGTATTTTTATTTATAAATGTATTAAAATAATAATTTTTATTTTTAAAATTTATTTTTAATATCATCTATTAAAATATTTTAAAATATAAAAAAAGCTATTTCAAAATGAATAAAAAATTTTAAATTTTCTTTAAAAAATATTTTTAAAATACAAAAACAAATGCACTGGAATTAACAACCAACGAACATCATACAACCCCGTTTAAAGTTTAAACAACCCCGTCATTTTTATTTTTGCTATAGAAGATTAAAATTAACAAGAAAACGACATTTTCCTTTTGTAATTTCACGGTGTCATTATTTGACATGTAACTATATGGGGGTGTTAACGTCACTGTATGGTGTTCATGGCTTCGACCATATATGTTAATGGTGTCTGCACTATAATGCGGGATGCGGGTTTGTATTATTTTTTAATAAAATATTTCAGCATTGTTATGTTTTCTTCTTCATAAATTAAATAAGATGATTTTATTTAAATTATATTAAAAAAAAGTAATGATAGCAAATAAAAAAACATAAATATAAAAAAACCGATCAATTATAACAAAAAAAACAATACAGTATCAACTTGAATTAAAAAATGAATTTAAAATAACAAAACTTTTATATTTCTGATTTATAACTCAATCAAGATAAAATATTTTTAATTTATAATTATATCAAGATAAAATATATCTGATTTATTAAAATTAAATTAAATTCCTTGTTAAAAACTAGAGAATTGTGTGTGTATATTATAATTGTTTGTTTGTTTGAAACTACTTTTTAAACCACTAACTATTAAAAGGTTAAAACTATTTATTTTTATACTTTGTATATTTATTTATTTGACGAGTTGTTAGATTAATTATTTTTTAATGCAACTAAGTACTAAATCCAAACAAATTATCCCTAATTATTGTTTGTGATTTGTTCTAACTTATATATCTTTGTTTTAGGATTTTATCATATTCTTATATCTTTATGGAAAAAAAATAATTGTTGATTTTAAATAAAAGAAGTTATCAAAAAAAAAAAGTTTATTACATGCAGTTGAAAGTAGTTGGGGTTTTAAATTTTGAATTTCTTCTAATGCCAATATTAAGCAGGAAAGATTGATATAACTTAACACAGGGAATAAAATCCCAAAAACTTCAATTATACAACCATCCTCAAAGTATTCGTTATTGACCAAAGAAAAACAAAAAGAAATGCTTGAATTATACAATATTAAATTTAGCTCATAAGCACTTGTTTTTTTTTCTAACCTGTTTTTTAAAGTATTTTTTACTTAAAAAAATTAAATTATTTTATTTTTATATGATTGTGATATTTTAATATAAAAAATTAAAAAAAATATTATACATTAAAGTATCGAATTCAAAAGTCTTTGGAACACAACGTTAACCGGAAAAGTGGCGCTTGTGTTTTTTGTTTTTTTTAATAAAAAAAAAACCACTGGCCATGAAAAGCCATCCCTAATTTAGTAACGTGTTTGTTTGTGGGCAAATCATTATTGGAGCCCTCTGCCATTCTTGCCCTCCACCTGGCTCCCTCCGTTTCGTGGACCAATCAAGGAACGGTATTTAAAAATATTGTAATTATTATTTTTTAAAGTATTTTTTTTCATAACTCTATTAAAATAATATATTTTTTATTTTTAAAAAATTATTTTTAATAACAGTACATTAAAATAATTTAAAAATATATAAAATATTAATTTAAAACTTAAAAATTTAAATTTTTTTAAAACTATTTTTAAAACACAACACTTCCACTCCCAGTAAAATATGGGAAAAGGCTCGTAACTCTAGCACGAACTCTAACAGGTCAATACATGGGCAGCCTCTTAAACACTTCCCACATAGGTCAAAGTTAATCAGCACATAGGATGTTAGCTTCATCGTATCAGCCAAATTTTAATTAATATTTAACACAGTATGATCAGCGTCATTAAATTGACCATTAGATTGCCAATAAACTATTGATATTAATGTTATTTAAAAAAATATTTAAAAATATCAAATTTTTTATTTGTAAAAGAAAAAATAATTACATTAAAGCTAATATGGTCCAGATATGACTAAAATGGGGATGTAAAAGATAATTAAATAAACCAAATTAAAATTCATTTAATTATTGATTTTTTAAAAAAAATATTACAACGAATAAAAAATATACTTAAAATAACATGAATAAAAAATTAATTTTGAAAAAATAATATAATTTTTAAAAAAGTATAGGTCGCATGACAAAGCGAGACGTGCTGTGCGATATTATAATTACAATAACAAATGTCATTTTTCCAGCCATAGCAGTTGGTGACGTATATGTGACCTGCAAGTCTTACATAAATATTTTATTTTCATAAATGAGTTTTTAGCTTCGCTATTTTTTATTTATTTTGCAGCCATTTTGTTATCTTGAAAACAAAATTGTCAGCTATTCTGGCAAGGGTAGTATCGTCTAAGTGAGAAAACTTTTGGACCAAGAAAATCTATTGCACCTCCCAGACAGTGTCAGAAATGAAGTGGGTCCCAGAAAAAGAGAAATTATTTGGTAGTGTCAGCTCAGAGGGGAGAGACTATAGAGAGTAGTCGTACTGAGCCACCAAAAGTAAATACGATGGCGTTGATAGAAAGCGTGGTGTGAATAAGTAAGAAAATATAGCTGTCACGAGCCACAGTCCTACGCTTTTTTTGTAGTTGTTGGAAAGAGTAGAGTTTTTATTTTTAAAAGCACATATAAAAAAATATTTAGAAATTTAGTTCATTTTATATTTATAGATAGTATGCCATTAATATGTATAAAAAATATTTAAAATGCAATTAATCTCCTAGCAATAAAAAAATTTAAAATAATTATACCTAAACAAATAATAAACTCTCAATAAATTATTATTTTTTTAAACATGTTTTATATAATTATCGGCAGAGGTATGCAAGCATACCTCCGGTTAAAATTATGAATGATCCAATTCGTTATTTACATAATATAATTTAAATTAATATTAAATTTAACAAAATAATTTCACTAATTCACCATCAACAACAATCCAAGATTATTAATTATTTTACAAAATAATTTAATTATCAATTCAAATTATATCTAATTAACCTAACTATATAAAAACCTAAATTTTTTCAAAAAAAATCTCCAATTCAAAACCATAACATTGTATGAAATTAAATTAACATATATTAATATAATCACGTCAAATTGGTAGAGAAAAAATGTTTAATATATCTCTAAATATTGAACAGAACGTGGATGGTAATAATAATCAATGGTGATTGTTTTGGCCGAGAGAGCGAGGGCAACAATCTCGAGCTAGAGAGAGATGGTTAATTTCATTGTGTTTTGGGTATGTTTCATGGTGGGGAGAGAAGCCGTTGATAACAGGGAAAAGCGAGTGGCGAGTGGCGAGGGGCGAGGGGCGAGTGGCGAGTGGCGAGTGGCAGTGGGGAGAGACAAAAGAGAAGGGAAATAAAAGAAAAAATGAGAAAAAAGAGGTTTTGAATATTAATTTTAAATAAACTCGTAAATATTATTTGCAACTCGAGTATTGCAGAGGATAATTGTAAAATAAGATCGCAGATAGCAAGTCTTAAAGATAACAAATGCAATTTATGAAACTGAAACTGTCCTACATCTCTAAATATTTTATTTATTGTATTACTTTAATTTGTTTTTTTAATATGCTAGAAACCCAATAAACTAAAAAAGATTTATGGGATTTTTTTATCTACTTTTCTTCCGTTGCCTTGCTGAAGAAAGATGCTGACACCTTTTGACCTGACCAATCAATTCTCTCGATTTGATCCAAATTTTCCACAAGACGACTTCTTCTTCTTCTTCTTCCAAGTGCTGCCATGAGTCTTGAGATGTATGACCATATCGACTACTCGTTGTTTCGTTCACTCTATGGTTTTACTAATCCACGTCTTAACGCGTATAAATAATAAGCCAATATTTTTGGCCAAATAAGCATAATATTGCTTAAATTGCATTTTTTTTTTCTAATAATAGGAGTTTATATATATATATATATATTTCAATCAACCGAGATTTTTTTTTCAAATAATTTTAATGATATACTTTTCATATTAATTCATTGTATTTTAAAAAATAAACTATAATGATAGTGATTTCAAGATTTAAATTCCATTTGTCAAGACCATTTGACCATGAAACGTTTCCTTTGGGGAGTTTAGATTGCACCCAAACGACTTCGTTGTGTAGCTAGCTAGAAAGCTATTATCTTGTGTTTACTCCTTTTACCCCATGGTTTATGTTTTTTATTATTATTAAATAAAGGTTTGTTTTAAATTTGAGTGAAAACTATGGTTCTATAGCAGAATTTGGACTATGCTGCAAACCATGAGCTGTGTTTGTGACTTCTTTTATAGCCTGTGTTTGTAAAATATTTAAATTTTTTTTATGTATTTTGAATTGTTTTTATGCGTTAATTTCAAAAATAATTTTTAATAAATAAAAAAATATTATTTTAATATATTTAAATATGAAAAATACTTTGAAAAGTAACTGCAACTACATTTTTAAACAGACTATGAATATTAATTTTAATTAACAAACAAAAGCCAACGAACACCGTAATTTTGTCAAATTTTAAATATTTTTTTAATCACAATTTGCCTTCCTAAATTCATAGAATACAAGTATTGAGAAGTTTGTAGGGAAAAATAAATGTACATAATAAAAATTCAGAAAAGAGAACACGTAGTTAAATCTATAAAATATTCAAAGTCAGGGACATTTTGGGATTTTACAGAACTTACGAAGCAGACATTGAAAAATTTTAACTGCATAAAAGAAATGTATTTTTTTCTCAATTTAAAAAGAACTAAAATATAATTTTCCTTGAGAGATTGATTTGATCCTTGTGATAAAAGTTCGCGTATCATGGTTTATAAAATGATTGGTAGGTTGGTTCTAACCAAGTTATTCGTACTTTAATTGTGGATAATTTTTTTTTTTTTGAGTGATGCCTTGGAAAAAAAAGAAGTTTCATTGAAGAAATTTTGTACTTTAAAAGATTGATGGTCTTCTAGCTAATAACTAGATTTATTGATTTATGTAAAAAAAAATTAAAAGTTTTAAAAATTTATTGAAAGTGTCATTAAATCTAGTTAAATGAGTTAATTTTGAAACCTCATGACTCTCAATTATTTATCTAACTCGAGTTTTTTAAGATCATGTTTGTTTTTGTAATTTAAAAATATTTTTGAAAAAAATTAAATATTTTATTTTATTTTATTCTTTACTTCAAATTAATAATTTTTGATGTTTTTTGATAATTTTAATTCGTTAATATCAAAAATAATTATTAAAAGATTAAAAAATATATTATTTTAATATATTTCCGATAAAAAAATAATTTAAAAAATAACCGCAACCACACTTCCAAACACCTCTGAAGTGATGGTGATGTCAACCATAACTATAATAGTGATTGAAATTATTGAATAATTTTATAAGTGAATTATAAAACAAGTGATATTTTCCATAACTTTATAAACTAAAAATATTTTTTAATAAGTTAGAAGGTTGATAGTAAAATATTACATAAAAATAAAAAAAATATATATATATTTTTTATGCAAAATCAACAACCCTTTTAATTGGATTTTTTTTTTCACATTCATGTTCATATTAGATCTCTAAATTAGCTTGATTTTTAAGGGAATGTTTTTACTCGAATCACTATCTATCAATTTATTGAATATATTAATAAAAATATTTTACAAAATAATCTAATTATTAACCAAATTATATCTAATTAACCTAACTACGTAAAACTCTAATTTTATTTTTAAAAAATCCCTAATTCAAAACCATAACATTGTATGAAATCGAATTAACACACATTAGCATAATCACATCAAATTGATAGAGAAGAAATGTTAAATATATCTTTAAATATAGAATGTGGACCGTGATGATAATCAATAGAGGTTGTTTTGGCTGAGAATTAGTTAGCTCACGGTGGAGAGAGGGAGGGCGACAATCTCAAGCTAGAGAGAAATGGATGATTTCATGGTGTTTTGGGTGTGTTTCATGGTGGGGAGAGAAATCATTGATAACGGGGAAATGGAAGGGGCGAGTGGCTATGAGGAGAGAGAAAAGAGAGAGGGGAAATAAAAAGAGAAATGAGAAAAAAGAAGTTTTAGTATTAATTTTAAATAAAATCATGGATGTTATTTGGTATCACATATAACAATTACAAAATAAGATTGCAGATAGCAACTATGACTCAAGTGTTAAAAATAACAAATGTAATTTATCAAACTGTGCTATATCCCAAATATTTTTTTCATTGAATTACTTTAATTTTTTATGTGTGTGTTTGGTATTGCGGTAGCTGTTGGGTTGTGGTTTGAAAAAAGTTGTTTTATAAAAATTACTTTTAATTGAGGTTGGTTTGAAAAAATAGGTGTTTGGTTAAAACTGTGGTTGAAATTGAGGTTGAAAAAAAGTAGTTTAATGTGTTTGGTTAAGAATGCTTTTGAAATTGAGATTATAAAATAATTTTAAAAAATATATAAATTAATACTGATGATTTTAAATTTAAATATTGTGAATTTAACTATTGCTATTACATCATAAAATAAATCATACTTTATATAAAATATTTTTTATTATTACATGAAACCATCTACAATTTCATTACGTACAAAATACATTCGACAAGAACTACAGTTTCCATAATTTTTCTAACATATAATAAAATTAGATAAAATATTATTAGGTATAAAATTCACTCTAAACTAATTTAAAAAAAATGTTAAAAAAATTACTATACTAAAAAAATATAAAAAAATAAATTTCACACAGTGCAAGTGAAAAGTGCAAAAGAATTGCATTGTTCACTATTTTTAAGTGAACAGTGCAATTCTCTTGCACTATTCACTTGAATAATGTATCATTGTATATTGTTCATGTTAATTGCACTGTTCATTTGCAATTAACATGAACAGTTGAAGAAAAGTAATGAATTCTTATTTTTTTTTAATTGTGTTTCAAACGCAGAAAATAAATAAAACCCATGAACAATATATTACATTTTTTCCATAATCAAATAATTGCAAACTACATTTTAATTAAAATACTATATCTACTTTTCTTCCGTTGCCATGCTGAAGAAAGATGCTGACACCTTTTGACCTGACCAATCAATTCTCTCGATTTGATCCAAATTTTCCACAAGACGACTTCTTCTTCTTCTTCCAAGTGCTGCCATCAGTCTTGAGATGTATGACCATAACGACTAGTCGTTGTTTCGTTCACTCTATGGTTTTACTAGTCCACGTCTTAACGCGTATAAATAATAAGCCAATATTTTTGGCCAAATAAGCATAATATTGCTTAAATTGCATTTTGTTTTTTCTAATAATAGGTGTTTTTATATATATATTTTTTCAATCAACCGAGATTTTTTTTCAAATAATTTTAATAATATACTTTTCATATTAATTCATTATATTTTAAAAAATAAACTATAATGATAGTGATTTCAAGATTTAAATTCCATTTGTCAAGACCATTTGACCATGAAACGTTTCCTTTGGGCAGTTTAGATTGCACCCAAACGAATTCAACGGCGTAGGTTACTCTTTTAACCCCATGGTTTATGTTTTTTTTAATTATTAAATAAAGGTTTGTTTTAAATTTGAGTGAAAACTATGGTTCTATAGCAGAATTTGTACTATGATGCAAACCATGATTATGTTTATGACTTTTTTAGAGCATGTTTGGAATCATGAGCCAACCGTTTCTAAAATTAATTTTTTTATGTGTTTTGGATCGTTTTGATACGCTGATCTTAAAAATAAATTTTTTAAAATAAAAAAACATTATTTTAATGTATTTAGACACAAAAAATATTTTGAAAAATAACAACAACCACACTCCCAAACATGAATATGTATTAATTTTAATTAACAAAAAAAAAAGCCAACTAACACCGTAATTTTGTCAACTTTTAAATATTTTTTTAATCACAATTTGCCTTCCTAAATTCATAGAATACGAGTATTGAGAAGTTTGTAAGGAAAAATAAATGTACATATTAAAAATTCAGAAAAGAAAACACGTAGTTAAATCTATAAAATATTCAAAGTCAGGGACATTTTGGGATTTTACAGAACTTACGAAGCAGACATTAAAAAATTTTAACTGCATGAAAGAAATGTATTTTTTCCTCAATTTAAAAAGAACTAAAATATAATTTTCCTTGAGAGATTGATTTGATCCATGTGATAAAAGTTCGCGTATTCATGGTTTATAAAATGATTGATAGGTTGGTTCTAACTTCTAACCAAGTTATTCATACGTTAATTGTGGATAAGTTTTTTTTTTTTTGAGTGACGCCTGGGAAAAAAAAAAGAAGTTTCATTGAAGAAATCTCGTACTTTAAAAGATTGATTGTCTTCTAGCGAATAACTAGAAATATTTATTTTTTATGTAAAAAAAATTATTAAAATTTATTAAAAATTTATTCATAATATTATTAAATCTAGTTAAATGAGTTAATTTTGAAATCGCCTAACTCAATTATTTATCTAACTCCAGTTTTTTAAGATCCTGTTTGTTTTTATATTTTAAAAGTGTTTTTTAAAAAAATTAAAAATTTTATTTTATTTTATTTTTACTTTAAATTAATATTTTTTCATGTTTTTAGATAATTTTAATGTGTTGATATTAAAAATAATTTTTAAAAAATAAAATATATATTATTTTAATATATTTTTAAATAAAAAATACTTTGAAAAATAACTGCAATTACACTCCTAATATTCCTAAAATAATGATTTTTAAGGAATGTTTTTACTCAATCACCATCTATCAATTTATTGAATATATTAATAGAAATGTTTTAGAAAATTATGAAAAACACTCCCAATGACGCAAACTTTACTATTTGTGTCCCTTCTGTTCGTCCTTTTCTTTTCTTCGAGGGACAGAAATTAGATCCATTTATTTCAGAATGATGAGTTTGTTTTCTCGGCTCACTTCTGATCGACAACAAGAAACAAGCGCCACCAAATGGCCCATGAAAATCTAGCACGCAGTGCTGTTGTAAAGTCTACAAGACTTGATTTCACTGTCGGCACAAAAGCGCAAGGACGATGATGACGATGTATAGGAGGTGTTTGAGAATGTTTTTATAAAATTTAATGTTTTTTAAATAAATTAATTTTTTTATATTTTTAAACTGTTTTAATATTAAAAATAATTTTAAAATATTAAACAAAATATTATTTTAATAATTTCTAAATAAAAATACTTTAAATCACAACCACTCCAACCTCTTTTCATATGGCTCGTGATTCTCAGGGTCAAATCCAAATTAACTGGATGTTCATTAACCAGGCCGCTTGCAAGGCCAGTGGCCGTGCTGTTTGAATGGGCTCTAAAAACGTGAATCCAATCTTATGGACAGAGTCCGGAGATTTGAGCTTAAACCATCGCCATTCAGATCATGACACTTGAGAATCAAGATATTCTCATCCTTTTGAGACTCTCACCGAGCTCCCTTGTGAGGACCAACTGAACCACACAAGGCCCAGGTCACGGTGGTTCAACCATTAACCGAACGTGGAACCATTGGCGCAGGCCGCCCACGAAACAACTGTGGCTGCCTCGAACCGCTCAGGAACCATTCAAATTCATAAGCAAATAACCGGCGGTAAATATAGATTGGAAACGATGATGCATTCGAAATGAGGTGGAGAGCAAGAAGTTTGAAAGAACGATTCTTCAAATATGGTCATTCCGTAGCAGTCAGGAAACTAAAGGGTGATCAAACTGCAAAATGTCAACTCATCGAGGCGTTGAGCTGACTCGTATTACTGCCTATCTAACCTCTGGGATAATCTGTAACTATCTGCAGAAGATTGGAGGATTGCTTGTCTTGTTGCATCTATGTAGTACCAAAATAACCGCTACGGGTTGTCTAAGTGAAGTCACCTCCCCATCTGCCACGTATCTACATTGTAGGAAAGCTAAGCAAAACTGTCGGCACCACCTCAGTAGAAGAACGGTTTATTTTTTTTTTAAATTTAGCCTTAAGATTTTGTCATTTTTTTTACTTTGAAAATTATATGATTTAATTTAAAAATTTATTTTATCCACATTTTAATTTTTAAATTTAAAAAAGTAAGAAGAGAATCACAGTAAAATAACAAAGAAGAGAGCAACATTAATTTCACGTCCTGATATTGTTTTCCCGTTCTGAAGGCATAATTTACCTGATACCATTTTATTTTAATGAGATCCTTCTAACACACATAAATATACTTTTATACAGTACCATCCCTCGTAGGTGTCATAGGCTTTCCACCTAACTCACATGTTGCCAATAAATCCAACCATCCCTCGTAAATGCCATAAACTTTGGCTAACCCTAATAAATTTAGCTATTCCTTATGAATGTCATAAATCTATTTTTTGTACTGTTTTATATACTTAAATAATCCAAAATTTTAACCAATTTATTGGGAACTTTTATCCTATTTATAATACAGATTTTTCTTAAATTTTGATTCCTTTCCGAGTTAAAAAAAGCTGTGTGATTATGCATAAGATTTATATCGGTGGTCCAAATCATTTGCACATAAAACCATACATTAATTTATTTAAAAATTTTAAAAATACTTTTCTAAATATTTTCACTCTAAATTTATGAAAATTCTTCATATTTATACGTGTTTATCAATTTTCAACCTTAGGTTTACACTATACCTTTTATATTAATCGAGTTATATTTTCTACATTCAGATACACTTTTAAAAATGAGTTTAAACTGACTACATTGAATTTTATTATATTATATGCTAGAATATTGATTTTCTTTTATCATTTTTATTTGATTTTTATCTGCTTTTCTTTGTTTCCCCCTTTATTTTTTATATTTTTATTTTTAAACTAATACATGAACATTTTATTTCAAATTCCTACAATCTAAGGTCACCTTTTAAACTCAAATTTTCACTTTACTCATTTACTATAGTATTTTTCTTATTAATTTTGTGGATTTTATCCAGGAGTTTACACACATATTTGGGTTTATTTACACACATTAATTTATTGTTGTTGTTGTTTTTTTTAATTCAACAATTGAAATTTAATTTTTTAATATTATATAATTTAAAATATAATATAAATAATCTCTTTAAAATTCCTTAGATTAATAAAGAATGTCTTTTAGATATTATTTTATTAAATTCAATTTAGTTTTTACTTTGTTCCCAAATAATCATTCTTTTGTTCACCACATCATAATCAATTTTGTCTTTATTTTATTATGTTGATTTACCGTTATTACAATTTTTTTATCATATAATTAAATAATTTTTTTTTGAAATGAACTTATTAAACTTAGTTGAGTTCATGATCAAGGTCGTGCATTTGACAAGTTAACTTGGATCAATATGATATGTTGCCACCTTAATATTAAAAAAAAATGTTGTCTTGATTTTTTTAAGTCAAGCCATGTTTTTATTATTTTTTAGAATTATTTTTAGATTTTCCAAGTTAATTATATCATATCAAGTCAACCCCAACATCGTTTAATTCGAAACTCGGGTTAAAAAACACTTTCAAAGAATTCCACACAACAAAACATGGGCGTTGAATTATTATTATGTTTTTTTAATACACCTGTATTAAAATTATTAGGATTTTAATTTTTTAGAATTCAAACTTGCTTTTAGAATAATAATAGAATGTCGTCTAACAAAAAAAAAATATTGTGGTGAAAATTTTCCAAAAAAGGAGCACTTTAATCACACAAGAGGGTTTTAGTTAGAGATGCATCTTTTTTAACCTTATTTTAAATCATCCTGATTTTTTTTTGGATATGTCTTCTAAATGCTTTTGTTTTTTTTTACTAAATAATTGACATAGAAAAAATTGTTATATTTTTTTAAATTAAAGATATGAATAAGAAAAAAAAGACTTTTACTAGCAAATTATTTTGTTTCAATGAACTTTAAATTATTACTTTTTTATATATAAAAAAATAATAGTGCCATATAATTAAATTAAATAAATCAAAGGTTTTCTTACAACACATGATCATATATCTTTATTTGCGTCTGCTTTTCAACTTCACGACTAAGATTAAGTTTATGCATTAGATTTTAATTTAATGCGTTATGATCTTTTTGTTTTTGGCATTTCTAGACTCATATAATTCTCAATCTATTTTATTAAATGTATACATTAAATTTTGACTTAATGATTCATTTTTTTACTAGAAAACTCATTAACAATGCTTGAATATTCTTTCCTTTACGCTAACAAAATTTAGCCTGACTTGTGGTGTATTGAAAATTTATCTATGCTAATAAATCAACTAACTTCAATTAATACACCCTATCCTAAAAAAGAAAAAAGAAAAAAGAAAAAGAAAAGCAGAAGCACCAAAATAATATAACTAGATATCAAAACAACACCTTATACAATCTTTATAGCTGTTAGGTGAAATTTTAATATATAATTTATATTATTTTTTAATACATCATCTCAAGTAAAATTATCTTGTGCTATCACTTAATTTTAATTAGAATAAAAAATAAGGATAGTGAGATTTGAACTGTGATTGTTTAGTTAAAAAGATTCTAATATCATATCAAAGATTTATTTCAATTCCAAAACTTAAACTGGTAGATAAAATTATCAGATATAAATTATATTATTTTTTAACAACAATTTTTTTTACCTCAATTCCCTGTCCTCCCACCACCACCCCAAAGAAAAAGAAAAAGAAAAAGAAAACAGAGAGATAGTGATGCAAAAACAAGGTGGGTGACCTTTGGGGTACTTTCAAGGATACATGTGGTACGAGACACTTAGTCATAATTTTTAATCTTTCTCGAGGCTCTTGTCGTGATTTTTCAACCAAAATGCTTTGGAAGAGTGAGATAGGTTTAAAACGAACAGCTGATTATGAATAATTTTTGAGAAATAAAGAAATTCATAGGTTCGAGTGGCAGATAGTTTGGACGTTTTGGTTTGCCAACATCAAGGCAGGGCAGGTGTACATAATAACTGAGTTGTATGCGATAGTGTTTAGTGAAATACTCATGCGCAGTAATTCCCACAGTCTGTGTTGCAGTACTCGTCGCCGTGAGCTGTGTTGCTGTAAATGCATGATTTGTTTTCTTTATAGATTCTAGCACGTCACTGTAATTTGGCCTAGAATCATGTTAGTAATATACGACTACCTATTATTAGAATTGTAAAACTAGCATATATACCAACTGTGCGAAGAGAAATATATGATAAAAAAAGTTATAAATGTGAAAACTAAAATTATAATTTATTTCTTGAAAAATAACTATTAAAGTCTCTTTTTACCTGATTTATAAATAGACTAAAAAACCCTACATCTTCTTGAAAACAACTAGAAATCCAAAAGTACCAAGGAGATTAAAACAAAAATCCGAATTAAATAATAAATTTAAAGAAGCTTAGAAAAAATAAAAACATAGGTCTAAAAAACATCATTCAGGTCGAGATCCTAATTTCAAGAGATCCTACAACTTGATAAGCAATGCAATGACCTCCCATAAAAAAACTATTTGTAGAATCACTTGAAAAAAGTCCGATCCAATAGTCGGATCTCTTGATATCTTTGTTTTAAATTGATAACTCAGTTTGGCATAGCTTGATTTTCTTTTATACTTAGATCTGTGCCACTGGTTCATTAAAGCATTTGATAGGCCATCCATATAGTGTGTCTGGGTCAGATTCTCATGTACCTGTGTCAAATCCTCACCTGAATGCTTAGAACTTTTATTTCCTACAAGCTTAGCTGCATTATTCTTCTCAAGTTAGAGAGAACTCATTCTCAAGTTTTTTTTTACTCCAAATAGGGTGTTAAGTGCCTAATATTAAAGATATCAAAAGTCTTTAAATGGCCAGGAAGGAAAAGTTTGTAAGCGTTGTTATTTATATTTTACAATACCTCATAAAGACTTATCTTTCTTTCCTTCAACTTGTTTTACACACCCACTTAAAACCTGTCATGAGTAAGGATTGGTCACACCACATCACCAACCTCAAACACCACTTTCATATAATAAGTATCAACTAGGGCTTTTATACTTGGCATGGCTGTCAGTGATTATCTTCTTGACCTGCTCATGAATACCATGTAAATAATCTACCATACCATTAACTTGGATGCTTAATCATTTGATATAAGGAACATGCATCAACTCCAACACTCTAAAAGGGTTCTGTCTATAGACGATCTCGAATGAACTCTGTTAGGTAGTCAAATTTTAAGATATGTTATAAGCAAACTTTATTTGCGATAAGGCTATATTCCACTATTCTGGGAATGCCATGTTAACGTATAACCTCATTGAAGTAAATATGGGTTATCCGGGACGTGTTCATGGTCTTTCGATAGGTTATGAAATAGGCTATTTTTTAGAATCTGTCCACAATAACAAAAATAAAATCCATGTCTTGTTGGGTATAAGGTTAGCGTAATATAAAATCCATATTAAAAAACTAGTAATGGAGTATAAAATGTAGAATTTGATAACGCTCCCTTAGACCTCTAACAAACAACACATCTCCTCACATAACTAGATATTTGGCTTGATAGCTAAAGCCAAATATAATTTGCTGACACTAGGTCCAAGGTCTTGTCTTGCCTAAAGTGTCCCTTACAATGTAATTCACGGATGATATGTTCCCATAAGGATTAATCTGGGATACATAGTTGCAAACCATGAAATAGATAACTATTCACAAGTATAAAGTTGTCTCGCTTACCTACATTTGTCAACTCAATAAAATTTTTTCTGAATGATGAATTACCGAATACAACTCTTTAAAAGCATCAAACCTTGTCAATTAGTTATGTATAGTATCGAGTAGAGCAATATGCCTATTAAGAGCATCAACCACTTTATTTAAGTTGCCTAACTGGTGCCTTAGCAAAATGATAAACTCTTGCAGAACAAATTCAATTTTGTATATTGGTGACTTAAATTTTGCTGTGTATTTATGTATTTTAGAGCTTTATGATTTGTGATTAGGACAAACTCCTTTTGCACTAGGTACTGTCGTTGATATTTGAAACTCTAAACCACATCATAAAACTCTAGATCACATGTGGTGAGATTTTTTTTGAGAATTTTTTTTTTGGGTAAGTTGACGTATGTATTAAAAGAAGAAGATACAAACATTATAAGGGGCATACAATTTTTTTTGAGAATTTGATAACTTATTACTGAAAAAGATAATTGGCCATCAATCCTAGCTAAGAACTCCTTCAATGCCTATCTTGAACGCATTAAAGTTTAGCTTAAACAGTTTCTGAAAGTCTAGAAGCTAAAATAGAAGCTTTAATCATATTCTGCTTCACTAACTGAAAGTTGAATTTGGCCTTATTTGTCAATTAACATGTACAAACTTTTAGACACTTTGTAATGGGAGCAATGAGAGAAATGAAGTTTTGGATAAACCTTTTATAAAAGGATGTAAGTCCATGAAAGCTCTAGACATCATGAACGCTTCTTTGAGCTGGCAACTTTATAATTATAAAAAATTTGGACTAATAAGCCTAAATACATCAGACACAATAAAATCCCATCAAAGTGACACTACTAGGGAAGAACTTACACTTGTAGTTCATATATAAAAACTTTTTCATTAAAGTTTCAAACATAACCTATAAATTCTACAAATAAGATTCTAGAGTAGGATTATAAAATAGAATATCATCGAAATAAACCATAATAAATTTATGTATAAATGGTCTCAATACCTATGCATAAACCTCATGAAAGTACTAGGAGCATTGGACATACCAAACAATATCGCCATCCACTTCTATAATCGATATTACATTTTAAATACTGTCTTTTGTTCATACTTTGACTTGATTATGATATGATGGTAACTAATCTTGAGATCAATATTGAAAAACACCCTTGAATTGCTTACTGATCCAATATATAATCTACACTTCTATAATCGATATTACATTTTAAATACTGTCTTTTGTTCATCCTTTGACTTGATTCTGATATGATGTAACTAATCTTGAGATCAATATTGGAAAACACCCTTGAACTTGCTAATTGATCCGATATAACATCTACACACGATATCAAAACTTGTACTTTAGTGTGATCCATTTAATGGCTTGACTATTCACACATATATGCTATGAACCTTACTTTTTAGGGATTAAGAAAGCAGAGACTGTACATGGGCTTATACTTTCTCAAATGTACACTTTATCTAACAATTCCATAACCTGCCTCTATAATTTTTTGATTTTCTTAGGGCTAAGTCTATAAGCTAGTTTGTTTGGTAGACTAGAATCTGAAACCAAGTTAAATCTGGTGTTGGATATCTTGTATGAGAGAGGCAATGCTTGAGATAACTCTTATAGCATCAAAGCAACTGCTTTTAGCACATCTTGTACTTCTTCAGGATTATCATCAATACCACCCTGCTCCATAACCGTTCTACTAATAGGAACTAGGGCGTACACCACTTGTTCACCTCTCATCTCCTTTAGAAATTATGATAAAGACAAAAAACTCTTTCCCTTTTTAGTCTTCATCTTCACCTTTTTTTTTCATAAGTACTAGCATTATGCGTTTTTCTTTAATACTTAGGGTATACAATTTTTTTTTCCTACCATCATACACCACGCTTCTATCAAACTGCCATGGCCTTCCAAACAAAACATGGCACACATTCATAGACACCACATCACACCAAACATTATCAAAATATTTTTATCCCATGGAAAATAAAATATGGTAGCATTTATCAATAATTACCTTAGTGTCTCTATTCAGCCATATCAATTTATAGGGATTATGATGGTTTTCATTTTTGAGTTAGAGCTTCTTTATTGCCTCAAAACATAATACATTCTTGCAATTGCCATGTTATCATGACTGTATTAGCACACAACTAGCAACACAATTTCATGAAATTGCAGCACATAACAAACAAATAACTTGGGATTGTTGGGTTTTGATACTAATTAAGGTAGATAAAAGTTATAGGAACAATAATAACACAAAAAATGCTGCAATTTTAATGAGCAAAAAAGGTTGCAGATGTGAACCCTAAATTCACAATTTATTTCTATAAAAATAAATCTATTAAAGTTTTCCTTCTTAGAGGTTTACAAGATTTATAAATAGGCTAGAAAACCCTACATCTACTAGAAAACAACTATAAATCTAAAAGTACCAAAGAGATTAAAAAAAATATGAATTAAAAATTAAATTAAAAAGCCTAGGAAAAATAACAAAAACCCAAATAGCACCATCCAGGCCTAAATCTTAATTCCAAGATATCCAATGGTCTAATAAGCAATATAGTAGCTTTATATAAGAAAGATGCAAGTAAAATCACCTAGAAATATTTGAGTCGATTCAATGATCGAATCTTCTTATATCTTCATTTTAAGTTGCCAACTCAGTTTGACATGACTAAGCATTTTTTTTAGGCTAAACTTATCTCATTGGTGCATAAAAGCATATGTTAGGCCATTTACATAGTCTATCTATATCAGATCCCCATATAGTTATGTTGGATTCTCACCCAAATGCTAAAAACCTTTAATTTCTACATGCCCAATTGCATCATCATATGTCTAAAAAGATAACCACCAACATCATACAATGAAAGAATCTTGATTGCCTTTAGATAATAAGTGATGTTAACTAACATTATCATCAAACTTTAGCCTATAACAAAAGGTAGCAAACCTTACTGGTAGGTCAGTGAGCTTGTGTGTACTCATTATGAAGAAACTAAACATTCAAAATAACATTATTATAATATTACTAGTTATCTTGACTGGTGAGATTTTACCAAAAGGCCTTGGAAATAAATATGCAGGGCTGCCATGATAACTATTGACTGCCATGATAACTATTGAATGTGATTGTTTTTCTTCCATTGTGATTGCTAACGTTGTTCACCTAGTTAACAATGAAGGCTCATGTATTTTATGTACACTTTACAAATTTTACATGTATTATTGATACATGTGCTTCCAAATATATGATAAACAACCCACACCAATTAAAGTCGATCTAATTATCACACGTGTGCGGCATCGCGGCGATCGTCCATCCTCAATGTATGGATATATATCTGGTAAATGTGGGGAGACAAGAAATTCTTGTCTCTTAGCGGTGAAAAATGGAATGGGAGTCGCCATCTAATATTTTGTTCACTAGGAACCCTAACTGGTCTCAGAGATTGGGTACGGAGACTTGTTGCGTAAAAGGGAAGGTATTAGCACCCCAAATACGCCCTACCTAAGGTAAGCTGCATTGTTTTATTATCTGATAATAAAAAAATCTAAAGTCTTATCATGTTGGTCTGTCTAGGGTTCAAGAAAAGCCCTCCTCAGTAAGGAGGTTCTTATCTTATAAGGTAAAAATCTAACCGGCCTAATGTCTATAAAAGAACTACCTTTTTAATATCGAGAATACGTTTTACGTATAAATTCGTAATCCCAGACATTAAAACAAAACAAAATATTTTTGATTTTTTTTGAAATATTGGCCGGGTTCTCGTAACTTTAATAAACTGGTTATTAAAGCCAAAATGCATGCTAATATATTTTTTTTGAAGTTTTCTTTGTTGTATGAAAATACATGATTTTTTTTTAGTTTTGAGAGACTGAGCCGTATGCATGAAAACAAAAGTTTTATTTTTTGAAAACCGGGTATTTTTAATACCAGATTTGTATTTTTACGATATAAAAATACGGACCAATATTAGTCAAAATGACATAGAAAAATCCGTGGGAAAATCACAATTTTCAAAAATATATATATAATAATAAAAAAAACACACACAACAAAAGAAGAAGAAAAAATGAAATGGACTGGGCCGGGCCTGTATTGTCCCAGCCATAAGGGTGGACTCAGCCCAGTCGCGTGGGCTGGGCTGATGTTCCAGCCCGAAGCAAATAAAGGGGCTGGACTCAGCCCAGCCGCGTGGGCTGGGCTGATGTTCCAGCCCGCCGAAGAAACGAAAAAACCATGACTGGTTACTGTGCATGAGCACAGTAACCAGTTAATTAATTAGTTGGTTACTGTGCATATTATTTTCTTCTTGCATGCATAACGTGCACAGTGCACGTTCTGCTAGCAAGAAGATGAATGATGACCGACGGCTATGGGGGGAAAGAGAATTACCTGAGGCGATGATCTCGGATGGCTGAGCTGACGGTGATGCTGGTGACCGTTCTCGGTGGTGTTGTGGTGGCGGTGACTGGGAAGAGCGGTGGCAGTTGCTGGAATACTTGGTTGAAGGTGGCGGTTGCTGGAATACTTGGTTGAAGGTGGTAGCGGTTGAGAGGAGCGGTGGCAGCGGCTGAGAGGAGCGGTGGCAGCGGCTGAGAGGAGCGGTGGCAGCTGTTGCAATTCTAGGTTTGAAGGTGGCGGTGGTCTCTTTTTTTTCTGTTTTCGTTTCGATTCCTCCTCCGTTGCTGCTCCGGTCCACTCTCTCCCTTTTTTTTTTCTTCCTTTTTCCTCCTCTATTCTCCCCTGTTTTTTTTTTTGTTTCTGCTGCCTTTGATTCCTTTTCTCTTCACTCTTCTTTTCTCTCAAAAATAACCTGCGGTTTCCTTCCTTTCGTCCTCCCCTTTCTGTTTAAAAAAAAACTGTTGTCTCTCTCTCTCTCTCAGTCTCTGTCTTTCTCCCCACTCTCGCGTTGTCTCTCTTTCTGTTTTTTTCTTCTTCGGTCCCTCCCCTATCTCTTTTTTTTTCTCTTTTCCCCTCTCTTCACCTTTCGAGACAGTATTTATAGGGGCAAGGGGATTGGGGTCGACCCTGCCCCGTCCCATCGCCGCATG
>Ga0325400_1001387_pt1 | contig 19916 bp, 17 predicted proteins | sample PopdelMetagenome_2_FD_205662 | JGI IMG/M metagenome (GOLD analysis project Ga0325400, IMG submission 205662) | Populus deltoides microbial communities from Bellville, Georgia, United States - Xylem-PdKOR-R1 | ecosystem: Host-associated > Plants > Phyllosphere > Stem > Wood/Secondary xylem...
GGCGAAGTGCATCAAGCGACAGCGTGCCCGTGAAGCGCCGCCCCGCCACCGCGGGATCGACGCGGATCGCGATGCCCAGCGCCCCGGCGGCACCCGCCGCCACCTCCGCCACCGCGGCGTCGGCGTAGCTCAGCTGGCCGCTGGTCCAGGCGCCGACGGCGCGCGCGTCCACGCGGCCGCGGACCACGCGATCTCCGGCCACGCGAGCGCGCTCGCCCGCCGTCAGGTCCATCGGGGCACCCGCGCCGCCCCCCAGCCGCACCGCCCCCTCGGCCACCGCGACGGACAGCGCCCGGTCGCCGTCCAGCGCCACCTCGAACACGGTGCCGAGATCCGTCACGTCGCGGCCGGCGGCCAGCACGCGGAACGGGCGAGCGGCGTCGTGGCGCACGTCGAACAGCGCCTGGCCGCGCTCCAGCACCGCCAGTCGCGGCTCGCTCTCATCCAGCCGGACGCGCGTGGCACCCGCCAGCGATACCCGGCTGCCGTCGGGCAGCGGCACCGAGCGCCGCTCGCCCGCCGCCGTCTGCACCGTATAGGAGCGATCAGGCGTCGGCATCACGGACCAGCCGATCAGCCCCGCCACGCCCGCCGCCAGCGCGCCGGCCACCAGCACGCGCCGCGACGCGAAGGACCGTCGTGCAGGCTCCGGGGCAGGCACCGAAACCGCCGGCCCCGACCCGCGGCGCAGCGCGTCGGCCGCGTCCGCCATCGCAGCGGCGGCGCGGTGATAGGCGTCCGCGCGCGCCGGATCGCCTTCCAGCCACTCGGTCAGCGCGTCCCAGTCGGCGAACCGGGGGTCGCCGCTGCGCACGGCCCAGGTCAGCGCCGCCTCCTGCTCCGAAGGGAGGGATTCGTCAGTCATCCCACCCCTCCCGCAACGCGGTCAGCGCCCGGCCCGCGCGCCGCAGGTCGCTCTCCACGGTGCTCAGCGACACGCCCTCGTCCAGCGCCACGTCGCGCTGGGCCACACCGTCCACCCTGTGCCGGCGAAAGACGCGCGCTGCCCGCTCGCCCAGGCCCGCCAGCACGCCCGAGACGGCGCGCGCCTGCTCGCGGGCGATCAGCACGCGCTCGCCCGCCGGTTCTTCCGACCGGCCGGGCACCGCCGGGCCGCCGGTCTCCGCCCAGGCGCGCTCGCGCCGCCGCGCGGCCGTCTCGGCACGGTAGCGGTCGATCATCAGCGTGTCGGCCGCGCGGTAGAGATAGGGCAGCGGCGCGCCCACCGGCCCGCGCGGCGGGGACGCGCCGACCTTCAGCCACAACTCCTGCAACAGGTCCTCGGCCGCGTCGCCCGCGCCGCGCGCGCGCAGGAAGCGCAGCAGCGGGCCGCGATTGGCGATCAGCGTGCCCGCCAGGCCGCCCGCCTCCGCGGGGACGCCCCCGGCCGTGTCCGTCTGTTGTCGCGTATCCATGGCTTGGGCTGCGGCCGGGTCCATATGCTGCGCGGGACCCGTGGGGCCGTCCGCGGACCATGCGGCCCCTGTGCGTCCTGTTCACCGCGGAATCAACCGCCGGGCGTCGAGCCGTCCCGGCAGCGGGACCGCCGCCCGCTCGGCCGGCCTGGACGCCGACCGATCAGGCCGCTCGCGCTTGTACCTCGCCAACATCACCGCCGCGTCGCGGCAATTCCAGAGCGTCATGGCCGACCCCTCGTGTTCCTGGTCCCCTAGACGGAGTGGAACGGGGCCGGCCTTGGTTCCCGGTCAGTAGCGGAAGCCGATCGTCCCCAGCACGCTGCGCGGCGCGCCGTAATAGCCGCCCGCAAAGTTCAGCGCGGTCAGGTACTTGGCGTTGGTGACGTTGCGCACGTTGACGCTGGCCGACACGTTCCGCGTCAGGTCGTAGCGCCCCAGGAGGTCGAGCAGCGCGTAGCCGCCCTGGCGGATCGTCTTTGCGGGATCGAAGATGCGGCTCTGATACTGGCCCGACGCGCCCAGCTTGAGCGCGGGCAAGACGGTGGGCAACCAGACGACGTTCAGGCGCGCGGTGTTGCGCGGCACGAAATAGCGCGCGGGGTCGCCCTCCTCGTCCTTTAGCCGCATCACCGTGTAGCCGCCCGTCACCTGGAGCCCGGGCGCCAGCTGTCCGCCCACGTCGAGCTCGATCCCCTCCGAGCGCGCGTCCACCCCGCGCGAGATGGTGCGACCCGCCACGAAGGCGATGGCCTCGGCCGTATTTTCCTGGCGCGTGCGGAACGCCGCCACCGTGGCGTTCAGGCGTCCGTTGAACCACTCGCCCTTCAGCCCCGCCTCCAGGTTGTTGCCCTGCTGGGGCTCCAGGATGCGGCCGTCCTCGCCGATGGCGGTCTGGGGGCTGAAGATGGTGGCGTAGCTGCCGTAGACGCTGAGGCCGGGCGTCAGGTCCAGCGTGGCGCCCGCGAAGGGCAGGAAGCGCGTGTTGTCGTAGTTGGTATCGGTGCCGTAGCTGAACCCCACGCTGCGCGCGTGCGTCAGGTTGCCGCCCAGGATCACGCGCAAGGGGTCGGCAGGGTTGAGCCGCACCAGCCCGTACACCGTCTCGCGACGCGTCTGCGTGTTCTGGCTCGACGCGCGTTCGGTAGAGAAGATGGTCGGGAAGTTCGGCCGCGGGAATTTCCCCTGGAACAGGTCGGGGAAGGCGAGTGGCACGCCGATAGTGGCGAAGTCGTAGGCCGACGTCTGGCGATAGTCCTGCGCGCTGCGGTTCACGCCGATGTTCACGTCGTGCGTGCGGCCGAACAGCGTGACCGGGCCGGTGACATAGGCCTCCATCGTCAGGTTGCGCGTCTGGGCACGGAAGGCGCCGGGGTAGCTCTTGATGCCCAGGAACTGGCCGGGGTTCGCGGGGTCGGGCGCGATGCCGTCCGGATCACCGCGCACGGGCGCGTCGTAGACGTAGAACAGCTCGTCCGCCTCGCTGGTCGCCCGCCGGATCGCGCTGACGCGCGCGACCCAGCCGTTGCCGAAGCGATGCGTCAGGTCGCCGAAGATCTGCCGATCAATGATGCTCCAGCCGGCCCATTCGGGACCGACGTTGCTCGACCGGTCCAGGTCGATCCGCGTGCCGTCGGTGTAGAGCAGCGGGATCGCGCCCCACATGGCGCCGTTGGTCTTGTGATCCTGATGCCCGTAGCCGGCGCTGAGCGTGGTGCTGGCGCCCAGGTCCGCCTCCACGATGCCGTAGCCGACCCAGCGCCGGAGGCCGTAGCGGTCCAGGTAGCTGTCCGTGTCGGTCAGCGCGCCGACCGCGCGCGCGCGGACGCTGCCGTCGGCGGTGATCGGTACGCTCACGTCGCCCTCCAGGCGGAGGTTGTCGAACGAGCCGTACTGCGCGCTGGCGCTGGCGGTCAGGGTCTTGGTCGGACGCTTGCGGATGAAGTTCACCACCGCCGACGGGTTGCCCGTGGACGACAGCAGCCCCGGCGCGCCGCGCACCACCTCGATATGGTCGTAAAAGGCGGTGTCGATCGAGCCGGTCTGGATGCCGAAGGCGAAGGGCACGCCGATGCCGTCGATCTGGAAGGTCTGGATGTCGAAGCCGCGCGCGGAGAAGTAGACGCGGTCGGTCTCGTTCGCCTGCACGTTGACGCCGGGCACCGTGGCCAGCAGCGCGTTGACGTCGTTCAGCTGAAAGTCCTGGATCTGCGCGCGCGTCACCACGCTGACCGACTGGGGCGTCTCGCGCAGGGACAGCGGCAGGCGGGTGGCGGTGGTCTGGTCGTCTATGGTGTAGCTGTCGCTGCCCTGGGTCTGGACGCCGGTGACGACCACTTCCTCGACCGAGCCCTGCTCGCCGGCGCGCTGCGGTTCGGCGGCGGGCGGCGGCGTGTCGGCCGCCGGCCGGGCGGCCGAGGCGACGGGCGTGGCAACGGCTGCGGCGGACGCCAGCAGCGCCAGGACGGTCGTCATTCTTCTCTCTTCCCCGATAACGGGGACGCCCCTAGACCTGCGTCAAACGTTATTGCAAGTCATTATCTCAAGGGCGGTCGACGCGCTCGGTCCGTGTCCAGCTAAGACGCTGGCGCCCCAGCGCCAGACGCGCGTAGAGGCCGAGCTTCCACGCGACGTAGAAGGGCACCTTGGCGAGCGCCGCCGCCGAGATATAGGTGCGGCCCTTCAGCCCCCACGCCGCCAACACCGCCAGCGCCACCATCGCCAGCAGCGCCGCGGCGGCGACGGCGGCCGCCCCGCTGCCCCCGAGCGCGGCCAGCCCCGCCAGCAGCGCCGCGACCCCGGCGTTCACCGCCACCAGCAGCGCCAGCGGCGGCACGCACAGGTGCAGGCCCAGCCACAGTTCGCGCCGGTCCAGCCGCCGGAGGCTGCCCCCGATCAGGCCGGGCGCGTGACGCCGCGCCACCGCCAGGAAGCCGCCCTCCCATCGCGCGCGCTGCTCGCGCGTGCCAGCCTCGCTGCTGGCGGACGACCAGACGTTCGCGCCTTCCTCGAACAAGGGCGCGCGGCCGGACCGCACCATCTCGATGCCCAGCGCCAGGTCCTCCACCACCTCGCCCGTCGCCAGCTTCGCGTCGGCGAACGCACGCCATGGAAAGGCCATCCCCGTGCCGTTCAGCACGGCGGCGTCCGCCAGTCGCGCGGCACCCCGCTGGCGCACCAGGTTCTTTACCAGCATGGCGAAGGTCGCGATCTGGACGGTGGGGCCGCCGGTGCGGTCGGGCCGGATCAGGTCGGTGGCCTGTACCGGGCGGCCGGTGGCGGCCGCGCGCGCCGCCACGCGAGCCACGCTGTCGGCGTCCATCGCGCAGTCCGCGTCGACCACGACGACTGCGTCCGGCGGGTCCGCGGCCAGCGCGCCGCGCCCGTGCGCCAGCGCGTAGCCCTTGCCGCGCCGAGCCGGGTCGCTGCGCTCCGTCACCTCCAGCCCCAACGCGCGCGCGGCGTCGGCCGTGTCGTCCGAGCAGTTGTCCGCCACCACCAGCACGCGGATGCCCGCCCGCGCCAGCGCGGCCAGCGCGTCGCCGTCGGCGCGCAGCGTCGGCGCCTCGTTATGCGCCGGCACCAGCACGGCGGCGCGCGCGGGAGGCTCGTCCCCCCGCCCGCCGACCCGGCCGGGCAGCAGGCCCAGCGTCACTTCCGTCACGAACAGCGCGTCCGCCAGCGCCACCGGCGCCAGCACCGCCCACCCGGCCAGGGCGGCCAAGCTCACGCGCCCACCCCCAGCAGGCGCGCCATCGCGGTGCCGTTCGTGTCCGCGTCGTGCATCTGCAGCACGCGCGCGCGTCCTTCCTCGCCCATCGCGGCCAGCCGGTCGGGCGCCGCCGCGAGCGCGTCGCGCATCGCGCCCGCCAGCGCACCCGCGTCGCCCGCCGGGACCAGCCAGCCGCACGTCCCGTCCACCAGCTCGGGCGTGCCGGCGATGGCGCTGGCGATCACGGGCACGCGCAGCGCCAGCGCCTCCATGATGACCACGGGCAGCCCTTCCGCGAAGCTGGGCAGCACCATGGCGCGCGACGCGGCCAAGTGGCGTCGCACGTCGGCGGCCGAGACGTAGCCGGTGATCGTCACCCGGTCGCCCAGGCCCGCCTCCGCGATCCGCTGCTCGATGCCGCTGCGCATCTCACCGTCGCCCACCAGCACTAGGCGGAAGTCGATGCCGCCGCGCGCCAGCACGGCCGCCGCGTCGATCAGCAGCGGCAGACCCTTCTGCGCGCTCAGTCGCGCGACGCAGGCGAGTTGCGGCGCGTCATAGGCGGGGCGCGGCGGATCGGCGGTGAACAGCGCATCCACGCCGCACCGCACCACCGCCACCCGGTCCCAATGTTCGGGCGCGCTCCAGCGCATCAGTTGGCTGCGGCCGAACGAGCTGATCGCGACCGCCGCCGCCGCGTCAGCCACCTTGCCGGCCAAGTCGTACTCGCGCGGCGCGTCGAACTCGTCGGGCCCGTGCGCCGTGAAGCTGTAGGGCAGGCCCACCAGCCGGTTCGCCAACCGCGCGACCGCGGCCGGGTTGGTGCCGAAATGCGCGTGCAGATGCGTGGCGCCGTCCAGGTTGCGGACCAGCCAGCACGCCTCTGCGAGATAGGCGAGATGGCGCCAGCCGCGCGCCGGGTAGCGCCGCACCGCGCCCGCCGCCAGCTTGAGCGCCGCCAGGAAGCCGCGCGGATGGGTCAGGGCGGTGCGCGCGGTGGCGGCGAGGATCGCGGCGGCACCCGCGGCCAGGATCACGCGCGTCAGCTCCGCCTCCGCCCGGTCGGCGGGGTCGGGCAGGTCGGCGGTGGGGCGGCGGACGGAGAAGCGCACTACCTCCCCGCCCGCCCGCTCGACGCCCGCGATCTCGCGGCGGACGAAGCTGTGGCTGACCGCCGGATACTGGCTGGTCAGATAGGCGATGCGCACGGGCAGGGCGCGCCGTCAGCCGTAATAGGCGTCGTAGCCGCGCTGCGACCCGTAGCCGTACCCGTAGTCGTCGCTGCCCAGCCCACCGCGATACCGGTTGAGCACCGTGCCCAGGCAGGGCGCGGGCGCCAGGAGATCGATGGTGTCGCGCACCTGGCGCTCGGTGGTGCGCCCTTCCTCCACGATCAGGAGATAGGCGTCGATCTCGCGCAGCACGATGGCCGCGTCATCGTTGGCGAAGGCGGGCGGCATGTCGCAGATCGAGATGCTGTTGCCCGGCAATGCGCGCATAGCGGCCACCATGGCGCGGAAGCGCGGCCCCGACAGCAGTTCGGCCGACGAATGGTCCCCGTCCCAGGCGGGAAAGATCGTCAGACCGGTGTTCGCCACGTCGCGCGCGGCGGTGCCGGGCGTCTCCGTCTCGCCGGCCAGGAAGGCCTCGACTCCCTGCCCCCGCTCGATGTCGAACAGCTCGGCCACCGAGGCGCGGCGCAGGTCCAGGTCGAACAGGTTGGTGCTGAGGTCCGGGATGCGTGACAGCGACGCCGACAGGTTGCTCGCCATGAAGGACTTGCCGACCTGGGGCGCGGGCGAGGTGATGCCCAGCACGCGCCACCCCTTGGCCCGCATCAGCTTCAGCACCTGCGAGCGCAGCAGGTTGAAGGCGCGCGACCGCTTGTCGCGGCTGTTGAAGCCGAACAGCTGCCGCTCGGCCCAATTGCGGGGCTCCAGCGGGGCGGCACCCGCCTGGCGCACAGACAGGTCGACGGTGGTGCCGATCAGCGGCGCGCCCGGCCCGGTGGCCGCGTGCGCGGCGTCGAAGTCGTTCATCACGATACCCATTTCCTCAGGCCTCCGCCGGCACGACGGCGGTGGGGGCGGCGGCACGGGCGCGGGTCCGGCGGCGCAGCGGCCAGCGCGGCTGCCACCAGCGGCGAGGCGTGCCGCCGCCCGACCGCCCCGCCTTCAGCACCGGCACCACGCCCAGCGGCGGCGCGCCGGCCGCGCGCGTCAGCGCGCCCACCGAGCGGATCGGATGCGCCAGCAGCTCGAGCAGCAGCGCCAGCCCCAGACCCAGCGCCAGCCCGCCCGCGGCCCCGCCCGCGATCAGCAGCGGCCGGTTGGGCGAGGTGGGACTGTCCGGTGTCACCGGCGGATCGATCAGCGTCAGCCGCTCGCCGCGCTGCGCGTCCGTCAGCTTCTCCACGCCGCGCGCCTGGAGTAGCTGGCTGGAAACGCGCGCCAGGTCCTGCTTCACGATGTCGGCGCGACCCTGGAGCTGCTGCACCTGCTGCGCCACGCGGGGGCCTCGCGCCTGGGCGGCGGCCACCACGGCGGCGCGCCCCTGCTCGGCGGCGCGCGCGCGCGTCAACTCGGCGATGGTAGAGTTGTTCACCGCGATCTGGTTGCGCACGGTGGCCGACACCGCGCCCGCGTTGACGTTCTGCGCCGCCACGCGCGCCGCCTGGAGCCGCGTCTGCGCCAGCCGGACGTCGGGATGGTCGTCGGCGTAGAGCGCCTTGGCGGCGGTCAGCTGCGATTCCGCGGCGATTACGCCGGGGTCGCGGTCCACCGCGCTGCGCCCCGTCTGCGACTGCAGCTGCGCGTTCTCGCGGCGAAGCTCGGCGATCTGCGTGTCGTAGTTGCCGCCGCCGCCCAGGCTCAGCGTCGCCATCCCGCCCGCGTTGGCGAGCGCGGTGCCGTTGGCGCCGGTGATGCGGTTGATGTCGCCCTCGATCTGGCGGACCTGCGCGGTCAGGCTCTGCTCCTGATCCTCGAGGAAGCGGACGTTGCCTTGCGCGGACGACTGGGTCTGTGACGCGTCCAGCTTGAGCAGCCGGTCGACGAAGGTCTGCGCCACCAGCTGCGCCAGCTCGGGCTGGGGATAGGAGAAGGCCAGGCGGAACGCGATGGAGCCCTGCTGCCCGCCGTTGCCATTGCGCGCGATGTCCGCGTCCACCGCGGCGATGCTGGTGTCCTCGCGCATCCGCTCCACCAGCTTGGACAAGGGCTGGGAGCGGCTGGCGGCGTCGTACAGGTTGTTGGCCTGGATCAGCTCCACGAGGTCGGGGCGGCTCAGGATCTGCTGGCCGACCCGCGCCATGCGCCGGTCGATGGCGTCGTCGCCGCCCGTCGCGGGCGAGGCGCCGGGCAGGTCCTGCGATTCCACCAGCAGCGTGGCGCTGGATTCATAAGACCGCGGCAGCAGGAACGCCGCCAGCGTGGCCGCTACCGTCGCCAACACGAACGGGACCAGGATCAGCCAGCGCCGTTCCATAAGGATGACGGGCAGGCTGGCGAGGAAGCCGCCGCCGCCCTCCTCTTCGTAATCCCGGTCGCCGGTCATCGGAGGTCTCCCAGGCGATAGGACAGGCCGACCTGGCCGCCGTAATCGTCGCCGCGCTGGAAACTACCCCCGAAAACCTTTCGATAGTACAACGACGGCGTGAAGCGCAGCCGCCGGCCCAGGTTGCGCGAATAGCCCAGGTTCGCCAGCGCGTAGCGGTTGTCGAACCCGCCCAGGTTTTCAAGCTCGCCGCCGCCGCTGCTCAAGTCCACGTAGGACGCGGCGAGCGACAGATTGTCGTACTGACCCAGCTGCGAAACCCAGGTCACGCCGCCGCTGGTCTGCACTTGCGTGCCCGCGAAGCCCGTGGGCAGCACGGAGCGCGACACCTGGAAGCAGGTGGTGCTGCGCTCGCCCCGGCGGCACGCGTTGGCGCTGCCCGACAGCGTGGTGGCGTTGCCGCCCGTCTGCTGGTCCACCAGCGACACGCCGAGTGCCGCGTCGAGCGACCAGAGCGGGCTCAGCCGCGTCGAAACCGTTCCCTGGATCGAGTAGACGCGCGAATCGCTGCGCCCGGCCACGTAGTCGTAACTCGAGACCGAGCCCGTCACGCCCACGCTGGTCCGTTCCGACAGGCTGCGCTGGGCGCCCAGCGTGGCGCCGTAGCCGCTGTAGTCGCCCAGCCGCCCGAACCCGGGCAGGTCGGAACGCCCGCCGAAGTCGGACCGCAGGTAGAAGGCGCTGCCCGTCAGCGTGGTGCGCGTCGATATGGCGGACGAGAAGTCGCCGTTGGCGGTGAAGGTTCGCTGGCGCTGGCCCGCGCCGAACGCGCCGACTTCCGCGCCCGGCAGCACGGGCACGCCGATGCCGGGGTTGAGCAGCCCCGCGCCCGCACCGACGCCGGTGACGGGCGTCGTGACGGGCGGAACCACCACGGGGTTCAGCGTGCCGCCCGCGGCCCCGCCCAGCCCGCCGAAGCCGAACGTGCCCAGCCGCGCGCTCTGATAGCCTACCCGCCCGTGGACCGATGTCTGCTGGCTCAGCCGCTCCGAATAGTCCGCCCGCGCCTGGTAGCTGGCGGTGCTGGAATAATCGCGGAAATAGTCCTGGTAGAACAGGTCGCCGCCAATCGCGATGACGCGCCGCTCGTTCAGGATCCGGATCTCCGGGCTGACGCCCGCTTGCGCGAATGCGGAACCGCGCGCGCCGTTCCCGGCCGAGAAGGGATTAGCCGAGTACCCCACGCCCGCCGACACGTCCGCGCTGGCGCGCGTCTCGTCCGCGCCGGCCGGGCCGGCCGTGCCCAGCACGGCGCAGGCGCCGATCAGGACGGCGAGCGACCTTCTCACGGGACCACCACCGAATCACCGCTCTCGATGATCGGCAGGCCGGCCAGGTCGCCGGCGCTCGGGTTGCCCTTCAATATGTCGGTCATGCGCACGCGGATGGCGCGCAGCCGGCCGTTCTCCTTGCGCAGAATGGTGACGCCGCCCAGGTCGGCGAACTCGGCCGGGCCGCCGGCCATCACCAGCGCTTCGAGCAGGTTGACGTAGCGGCCGGGCGTGAAAGCGCCGGGTGTGCGCACCTTGCCCGCGACGGAGAACTGCAGGCCGGCGGGCGACTTCACCGATACCGTCACCTGCGGCACCTGTTCGCGATACTGCGACCGCAGGCCCCGCGTCACCGCCGCCTCGATGTCGCCGGGCAGCTTGCCCACCGCGTCCACGCGACCCACCAGCGGGAAGGAGAAGGTGCCGTCGGGCAGGACGCGCACGTCGCGCTGGAGCCGCTCCTCACCCCAGACATAGATTTCCAACTCGTCGCCGGGATTGATGCGGTACGGGCGGACGCCGGCCGTCGCCTGCGCCGCGGCACCGGAGGCGGCGGCCGACTGGGCCGCGAGCGGGGCTGGAACGAGGACGGCGAAGGCCGCGACGGCGGCGATGAGACGCTGAAACACGCTATGACCCCTTCTGGATGCCCGGCCCTTACCCGACAAGCCGGCCGGGGCGCCAGCCCCGGGGCGACTCGGCGGGCGAGCCGTCCGCCCCTATGACGCCCGAACCTTCCCAAATCGTGAGGCTCCGAATCGTGCCGCTCCCCCGTCGATTTCTGCCCGCGCTGCTCTGCCTAGCGGCCGCGACGGCGGCGGGCGGCTGCGCGTCCAAGGACGAGCGCGCCGCCGCCGCGGCCGCGGAAGCCGAGGCGGCGCTCGCGGGCGGCGACCTGCGCACCGCTCGCATCGCCGCCAGGCGCGCGGTGGGCGTGCGCGACGACGTCAGCGACTATTGGCTGCTGCTGGGCCGCGTGGCGGTGGCGGGCGGCGACCTGGGCACCGCGTTCGAGGCGTACCAGAACGTCGTCAACCTGGATCGCGCCAACGTGGAGGGCCTGCGGATGCTATGCCGGCTGGCGCTGCTCGCGCGCGATCCGAACCGCGTCGACCGCTACGCCGACCAGCTGCTGCTGCTGGCGCCCGGCGACCCGGTGCCGCTGACCGCCAAGGGGGCCGCCGCCCTTCAGCGCGGCGACGCGGACGCCGCCACGGACTTCGCGGACCAGGTGCTGAAGGCGGACCCGCGCAACTTCGACGCGCTGATGCTGCGCGGGCGCGCGGCGCTCAGCGACGGGCGCTACGCCGACGCGGCCCGGTCGGTGGAGGCCACGCTGCCGCTGGTGGGCGAGCCGGCGCAACGGCTGGAGCTGCTGCGCGACATCTATACCCAGTCGGCCGACCGGGCGGGGTTCGAGCGCACGGTGGAGCGGCTGGCGCGCGCTCAGGCGCAGGACCCGCTGGCACAGCTCGCCTGGGCGGACGTGCTGTACGAGACGGGGCGCAGCGACGCGGCGCGCGCGGCGGTGACGGGCGCCGCGCGGCTGGGCAGCGACGACGACAAGGTGTCCGACGCGCTGCTGGACGTGCTGGAGCGGCAGGGACCGGACGCGCTGCCGCCCGCGGCGCTGCTCCCGGCCGCGCAGGGCTTGCCGCCCGGGCGGCGCGCGGCGCTGGCGCTCTACGCCGTCGACGCGGGCCAGCCGCTGCTCGCCATGCGGATGCTGGCGGACGCGGGCGACGACCCGGACGCGCGCGCGGTGCGCGCGCTGGCGGCGGGGCTGACGGGCAACCGCCCGACCGCGCTGGCCGCGCTCGACGCGGTGCTGACCGCCGACCCCGACAATCCCCGCGCGCTGATGGCGCGTGCGCGGTTGCTGCGCGCGGCCGGGCGGGGGCCGGCCGCGCTGGCGGACGCGCGCCGGGTGGTAGCGGACGACCCAGCCGACGTGGACGCCCGACTGCTGACGGCGGAACTGCTGTTCGGCCAGGGCGACGGCATCCTGGCGGTGGAACAGCTGCGCGAGGGACTGGAGGCGACGGACGGCGACGCGCGGCTGGCGGCAAAGCTCGCGACTGCGCTTACCACGTCGGGCCGCCCGGACGCCGCGGCGGCGGCGCTGAAGGACGCCGCCCGCGCCGCACCCCTCAACCTGCGCCTGGCCCGCGTGCGTACCCAGTGGTGCGCCGCGCACAAGGGGGCGTGCAACTGATACGGGCGCGACCCGCGGGACGGCGTACGATCCGCCGCCCGCTCCCGGGCAGGATGGGGCGGGGCGCTGGAACGGCCCCGCCCCCGCCCGGCCTCAGTTCTTGGGCGCCGCCGCGCCGGGCGCGCCAGCCGCACCCTTGGGCGGGGCGAAGCCCGGCTGATACTCGATCTTGGCCTGGCGGCGCGCGTCCTCCAGCTGCTTGGTCATCGCCTGGCGCAGCGACTGCTGACGCAGGAACTCGGTGGCGGCCGGCGCCACCTGCGCCTGCGGCGTCGGCGCGTCCTCCGTGGAGCGCACGACGCTGGCGACGAGCTGCCCGTTGGCGGGCACCACGAAGGGCTCGCCGGCCGGCAGCGACGCGATCCGCGCGGCCAGCTCGGGCGGGATGGTGCCCGTGTCCAGCACGGTGTTGCCGCGCTGGAACTGGACGTTGTTGGCGGTCAGCACCTCGGCCACCGCGTCCAGCGTATGCGCGGGCGCCAGCTTCTGGAGGACCGACTTGTCGGCCGGGATGGCGAACGCGATCTGGTCGAGTGCGTAGCGCTTGCGGCCCGCGAACAGCGACGGGTTGCCGCTGACGAAGCCCTGCACCGCGCTGGCGTCAGGCACGGCAACCGCCTTGGCCGCCTTGCCCGCCAGCATGTTGACGAGCAGGTTCTCCTCGGTACGCCGCACCTGGTCGAGATAGGCGGGCGTCTTGTCCAGCCCCTCGGCCTTGGCCTTCTGGACCATCAGCTTGCGGTCCACCACGCGCTGGAGCAGACCCGCCATCACCTGCTTGCGGTCGGTGCCCGGCGGGATCTGCTGGCCGTTCAGCTCGGCGTTCAGCTCCTGCTGCGAGATTTCCTCGCCGTTCACCACGGCGACCACCTGGCCGCCCGGTTTCTTGTCGCACGCCGCCAGCGTCAGCGCCGCCGCCGCGACACCAGCCAGCACCATGTTCCGCTTCGTCATCGCGTTCGCCCCCACCCCGGTCATGTTGATCTCAGCCCTCGCCCACCAGGACGCGGCGCATGCGCGGCCCGACCGAGCGGTAGAGCGCGGCCGCGAACCCGTCCAGCAGCCCCTCCACCGGCCCGGTGGCCAGCGTTGACAGCCGCACCAGCACCCCGTCGGGCACCACACCCGCCAGGTTCTCCTTCAGCACGTCGACGCGCTGCTCGGCCCAGGTGCGCGGGAAATGGCTGCCCAGGCGCGTCCAGTAGACGATCTGCTCCGACCGGGTGTCCGACACCGCCTGGAGGTAGCGCGCCGGCACGGCCAGGCCGGGCGCCAGCGCCACGTCACGCGACGCGATCACGGGCAGGCGGTAACCGCCGGCCGGGTAGCAGACCTCCGGCCGGTGGACCTGGAGCACGCCACCCTGCGACCCGCCATAGGCGATCAACATCATGATCGCCGGCTGTCCCGGCTTGGTGTAGGCGCGCGTCAGCAGGTCGCGGTAGAGCTGGTCGCTCAACTGGTCGGGCGGCGGCAGCACCAGGCCGCTGGTGGTCTCCATGCTCCACCCGTCGAAGGCCTTGGGCACCAGCGCGTCCAGCTTGGCTTGTCCCAGCAGCGCCTGGTAGCGCCGCGGCGTCGCCCACAATGCGCCCGCGGCCGCGGCCAGCATCATGCCGCCCAGCACCATCTCGCGCCGCGTGCCGGCGCCCGCCGGGGCGGGCACGGTCGCCCCCGGCGCGCGGGGGTCGGGCACCAGCCCGCCGGGCGCGGCCCCGCTCGTCGCCGAACCGCTCATGCGCGCGCCTCCAGCCGGCGGCGGATCGGCCCGCCGACCGCGTCCAGCGCGAAGATGGAGAGCAGCGCCACCGTGAACATGGTCAACCCCGCGAACTCGTGGAAGAAGCCCTGGCCCGCGGCCTCGCCGAAATGATAGGTGACGAGCAGCAGCAGCAGCACGCGCACTAGGTTGGCCAGCACGGCGACCGGCAGGATGCACACGGTCAGCAGCGCCATGTACCGCCAGTTCGCGTTGTGGCGGATATAGACGTAGAACAGCCCCAGCGCGGTCAGGCTTATCATGGAGTTGAGCCCCGCGCAGGCGGCGGCCACCAGCATCTCGTACTGACCGATCTGGATGCTGACGCCCGATCCCGCGATCGGGTAGCCCAGCGCGTACAGGATATCGACCGACCAGCGCGACACGGCGATCTTGAGCGGCTGGGTCAGCATGGCGAACAGCGTGTCGGGCGGCGGAAACACGAACAGCACGTAGAGGAGCGGGAACCACAGGTGCCGCAACGCCGCCCCGCCCACCACGGCATAGGCCGCGACCAGCAGGCACGCGTACATGGCGAAACCCTCCACCTCGATGGTGCCCGTCAGCCGCGCCACCGCGTAGAGGAGGAGCAGCGGCGCCAGCGCCGCCGCCGCCAGCCAGGCGCTGCCCGGCCGCGTCAGCTGGCGCACCGCGTCGCGGTCGCGCGCGATCAGCCAGATCGCGGTGGCGAACACGATGGGTCCGTGCGCGCCCTGCTCGGTGGACCAGCTGATGCGCGCCACGTCCACCATGGTCGGCACCGCCAGCGCGGCCGCGCCCGCGGCCAGCACCATGGGCCCGGGCGCGCCCCATCGACCGAGCCGGGCGACGCCCGCCACGCGGCTTCCGGTTTCAAGCGTTCCCGTTCCTGCCAGCACCGATATGCTCCGTCGGGCGTCCGTGCCCCGTATTGCCCGCCCCTAGCGCCCCGATCCTGAAGATTCGGTGCCCAGCCGGGGCGTCACCGCGCGAGCGGCTTCAGGACGAACCAAGTGTAGGCGCCCACTGCCGCGATCGCCAGCACCGCGAAGGGGGCGTAGCCGTTGTTGCCCAGCCAGTTGGCCACCGCGCACCCGACGGCGGCGGGCAGATAGTCGATGAGCCGGTCGCTCGGCTCCTCGGCGGTGGAGCGCTGGAGGAACAGCACCACCAGACCGGCGAAGATGCCCACCGTCACCCAGTCGTAGATCGTTTCCAAATCGGGCTCCCCTCTACCCTGTTCTACGCCCCTGTCCTTGGTCTCGTCAGAAGGCGTTGCGATGGGCCAGCACCCGCACCGTCGCGAACATGATAGAGACGTCGCGCCAGAGCGTCCATCCGTTCAGATATTCCAGGTCCGCCTGCAACCGCTGCACCAGGTCCTCGCGCTTCAGCGTGGCGCCGCGCAGGCCGCGCACCTGGGCCAGGCCGGTGATGCCGGGCTTCAGCGCGTGGCGGTGCCAGTAGCGCTGGTCCACGTCCCAGAACCGCTCCAGCCCCGCCAGCGAGCCCAGCGCGTGCGGGCGGGGGCCGATCAGGCTCATGTCGCCGTGCAGCACGTTCAGGAGCTGGGGCAGCTCGTCCAGGCTGACCGCGCGAATGAACCGGCCCACCCGCGTCACGCGGTCGTCCGTGCGGCTGGCCGACACGTTGCCCGCCGCGTCGCAGCGGTCGGTACGCATCGAACGGAACTTGAGCATGGTGAACAACCGGTTGCCGCGGCCCATGCGCTGCTGGCGGAACAGCACGGGGCCGGGGCTGTCCAGCTTCACCGCCAGCGCCACCAGCGCCAGGATGGGCGACAGCAGGATCAGCGCGGGGATGGTGACGGACAGGTCCATCAGCCGCTTCAGCACGCGCCCGCGCAGGTCCAGGTGGCCGGTGGCCACCTGCATCACGCAGTGCCCTTCGAATCGGCCGAGCCGCGTCGCGCCCACCTGATCGAACTCGGGCGCCAGCACGTGGCCCTGCACGTCCGTGCCCTTGAGCAGCAGCGACCAGGCGGCCCGGTCCTCCACCGCGCAGCACACCACCACGAAGTCCGCGTCGCGCACAGCGCGGCCCAGCCGGTCCAGCATGTGCGGGTCGCGCAGGTTGGGGCGCAGGCCGTGGGCGGCCGCGTCGATCACGCGCGCGCCGGAGAATCGCGGCGCGGTAGCGTTGTCCACGATCACCAGCTCGGACCGGAGCCGCCCCCCCGTCACGCGGGCGACCAGCCAGCGCGAGCCCAGGCGCCCCGCCACCAGCAGCAGGGCCGAACCCGCCACGCCGCCGGCGAACACCATGCGCGACACGTCGATGGACGCGCGCGCGTAGAACATCACGAACACCACCGTGGCGGCCGACACCACCAGCGCGAGCAGCGCCGCGCGCAGCCCGTGGGTCCAGTCCTCCAGCGCCTGGTTGCTGTAGGCGCGGCTGTAGAAGGCGACCAGCAGGAACACGGGCACCGTCACGGCGGCCAGGTGGACGCCGCCCAGGCTGGGCAGCCCACCCCAGCGCAGCAGCGTGGCGGCCGAGAAGCCGGCCGCGACGCACAGCGCGTCCAGCCCGGCGAGCGCCGCATAGAGCTGGAGCCGCTGGGCCTGCTTGGATCGGCTGGTGAGCCGCGGCAGGACGGGGGCTACCCGTTCCACTCGATCAACGTATCCCATCATCCGTCCTCGCGAGCGTCGCGCCCGATCCCCGACGTGAGGCTCGTTTCCGATGCCCCGGCCGCGCCGATTAACGATGATGCGCCGCGGCGTCGAGCGTCAAGACGAGACGCGGTGACCGCCAGGTCGCGGCATCGTCCCGGCGCGGCACGTTTGGGCTCGCCCGGCACGGCGCCGATCCCGGCGGCGGGAGAGCCGGTCCGCGACGGCTCCGGGCTAGAGGAGAACGCCGATGCCCGCGGCCGTGGCGGCGGCGGCCAGCGCCAGACCCGCATAGCCCGCCGCGACGGAGAAGCCGTGCATCCAGTCCTCCGGCGCGGCCTCGAACAGCGCCGCGCCCGCCCGCGCCTCGCGCTCGCCCAGCCCGCCCGGACCTGCCCCCGGACCAACCAGCGCGTCGTACAGGTCGGTGCCCATCGGAGCGGCGGATCGGACGGCGGGGGCCGGGGCTTCCGTGCGGAGGGCGGCGGTGTTCGGCATGGAGGTCTCCTGCGTGAGCCCCCCTCGATAGGACCGCCCAGGTAACCGCTTCGTAAACAACCGGACGCGTGTCCCGCTCCAGCTCCCGGCCCGTGCCGGCGCCTTGGTTTCCGCCGCGGCGATGCTTCTGCTAGGCCGACCCGGCCCGGACGGACACCGGGCGCCTGGAGGAGACCGGACCTGACCGCCGTCGCGCAATGGAGCCTCGCGCTCAGCGTCCTGCTCTACGGGGCGCTGGCGCTCTGGCGACTGCGCGTGGGGCGCGACGCGGGCGCGCTGGTGGCGGCGCTGGCGGGCACGGCGGTGTCGGGCGCGCTGGCGCTCTCGGGACACGAGGCGCTCGCCGCGGCGGCCGTGCCGGTGCGCGACGCCGGCTGGACCTTCTACCTGTGGGTGGTGGCGCGCACGCGCGGGCCGGGCGCGTCGCGGCGCTGGCTGCGCGTGCTGCTGTTCGTCATGGCGGCGCTGGCGGCGGCGCGCCTCGGCTTCGGGGCGGAGGTGGCGGCTACGATGGGCGAGGCTCCTGCCGCCCCGTCCGCCGTCGCCTATGTGGGGGCGGGCCTGCTCTCCGCGGTGGCGGGACTGGTGCTGATCCACAACCTCTACTTCGCCAGCGCGCGCGCGTCGTCGGGGTTCCAGCTGATCCTGTTCGCGCTGGGCGTGCTGTGGGCCTACGACCTGAACGTCGCGGCCGCGGCGCTGCTCAACTATCCCTTCGCGGTCGCGCTGGACCTGGGGCGCGGCGTGGTGGGGTTCCTGCTCGTCCCCGCCTTCGCGCTGGCCGCGCGCCGGCGCGAGCAGTGGCGCATCACACTCTCCAGGCGCGCGGCGTTCCAGTCGTTGTCGCTGATCGCGCTGGGCGGCTATTTCGTGGTCATCGTGCTGGTGAACCGCGCCGGCCTGTGGCTGGGCACCAACGGCGCCTACGCGGCGCAGGTGTTGGGCGCGGCGGCGATCTCGGCGCTGACGGTGGCGTTCCTGTTCTCCGCCCATGCGCGCGGCTGGCTCAAGGTATTCCTGAGCAAGCACCTGTTCGAGCACCGCTACGACTATCGCACCGAGTGGCTGCGCTTCAGCGCCACCATCAACGGGGTGGGCGGCGGCGTGTTGAGCCCGGAGGAGCGCGCCATCAAGGCCATGGCCGACGTGGTCGACGTGCCGGCGGGCGTCCTCTACCTGGCCGGGCCCGACGACCGGCTGGACATGGCGGCGCACTGGCAATGGCCGCGCAGCCGGATGCCCGAGATGCTGATGCCCGGCCCCGGCCGGTTCCGCGAAATGGAGGGCAGCGGCCGCATCCTGGTGCTGGACGAGCTGCGCCGGGAAGCGGACGACTCGCGGGATGAGACCGACCTGGCGGCGCAGGTGGCCGACCGGGCGGCGTGGATCATCGTGCCGCTGGTGCGCTTCCGCTACCTGGTGGGCGCCGTGGTGCTGACGGGTCCCGCCGTCCAGCGCAGCCTGGACTGGGAGGATTTCGACCTGCTCAAGGTGCTGGGCCAGCAGGTCGCCTCCTACCTCGCCGACGTGCACAACCAGGCCGAGCTGGAGGAAGCGCGCCGCTTCGACGAGTTCAACCGCCGCTTCGCCTTCATCATCCACGACATCAAGAACGTGGTGAGCCAGTTGTCGCTGGTCGCGGCCAACGCCGAGAAGCACGGCGCCAACCCCCGCTTCCAGGCCGACATGGCCTCCACGCTCCGGAACGCGGTGTCCAAGATGACCGCGCTCCTGTCCCGCCTGTCCACCGGCCCCGCCCCGCGCGAGGCGGCGTTGGCCGACGTGGACGCGAGCGCGCTGCTGGAGGATCTGGCGCGCAGGCGGCGGGCGCAGCGCGAGGTGCGGGTGGCGGCCGCCCCGGGCATCGTCGCGCGCGCCGACGCCGAAGGGCTCCGGCTGGCGCTCGACCACCTGATCCAGAACGCGGTGGAGGCGAGCGCCCCCGACGCGCCCGTGCTGCTGGAGGCGGAGGAGGCGGGCGGCGGAACGGTCCGCCTGCGCGTGACGGACACGGGCGCCGGCATGTCGGCCGAGTTCGTGCGGAAACACTTGTTCAAGCCTTTCTCCTCTACGAAGCAGGACGGGTTCGGCATCGGTGCCGCGGAAGCGCGGTCGCTGGTGCAGGCCATGGGCGGCACGCTGGAGGTGGAGAGCACCGAGGGCGTGGGCACCCGCTTTACCGTGACGCTCCCCCGGGGCGGGGCAGGCGCGGGCGACAGGAAGGACGAACGGGCGTGAGCGAGCAGAAGGGCGGACGGCTCTTGATCGTGGAGGACGATCCCGGCCTGCGCAGCCAGCTGGAATGGGCGTTCGAGGAATATGAGGTGACGGTGGCGGAGGATCGCCCGGCCGCGCTCGCCGCCTGCGCCGCGGCACCGCCCGCGGTGGTGACGCTGGACCTAGGCCTGCCGCCCGACCCCGACGGCGCGACCGAGGGGTTGCGCGCGCTGGACGAGATCCTGTCGCTCTACCCGGCCACCAAGGTGATCGTCGCGTCGGGCCACGGCGCGCGCGAGAGCGCGCAGGCCGCGATCGCCAAGGGCGCCTACGACTTCTACGCCAAGCCCATCGACATCGCCGAGCTGCGCCTGATCGTCGGCCGCGCGTTCAACCTCCACCGGCTGGAGGAGGAGAACCGGCGACTGGCGGCCGAGGCCGGGCGATCCGCGTCCGCGTCGGGCATCGTCACCGGCTCGCCCGAGATGCGCCAGGTATTGCGAACCATCGGCAAGGTGGCCAACACGGCCGTGTCCGTGATGCTGCTTGGCGCGTCGGGCACGGGCAAGGAACTGCTCGCGCGCGCGGTGCACGGGCAGAGCGCGCGCGCGGCCGGGCCGTTCGTGGCGATCAACTGCGCCGCCATCCCCGACACGCTC
>Ga0325400_1001389_pt1 | contig 19905 bp, 10 predicted proteins | sample PopdelMetagenome_2_FD_205662 | JGI IMG/M metagenome (GOLD analysis project Ga0325400, IMG submission 205662) | Populus deltoides microbial communities from Bellville, Georgia, United States - Xylem-PdKOR-R1 | ecosystem: Host-associated > Plants > Phyllosphere > Stem > Wood/Secondary xylem...
TCTACAGTACAATTAGTCACACAGACTATTCAATGGGGAAAAGGATGTATGTAGTGAGCACAATAACTATCAAGTACCTACAAAAAATCACAGACCTTGTGTGATTGGATGATCCCATATAAGCTGTCAGGTTCATTAATATGAGTGACTGCTGACATAAGTATTTCAATGTGATGCGGCAACTGAAAGAAGGGGGAGCAAAAGGAAGAAAAATATGGTTAGAATAATTATTTTCCTCATGAAAACAGAGAATTCAGTGTGGAAAAACAAACTTAACGCTTTCTTGTTCACAGTTATCTATGATGCCCTACAAATGATACCACAATTGACTAAGAAATGATAAAATTATCTTACTGTTCTGAGGAACATTGTTAATTGATACAACACAAAAACCCACAAAACTTACCACCTCAAGATGGGAGAAATCTGGGCTCCCTAGCATAAGGCCATTGAAATGCTCTTCACACCAATGCTCCACATACATCATAGCGGTGAAGTATGAGCCACAAATCTATAATGGAGATGCATCCATGTGAAAAAAGAAAGGGTAAATAAATTGTCATGTACATACTAAAGAATGCATTCTCAACTAAATAAGTAAATAAGGAATTTGATCTGGGCTTGAAAACTCAATACAATACATAACAAACAGTCAGATTTTGTCACTCACAACTGCTGATTTGGCAACAGCAAGATAATCAATTGTCAGCCAATAAACCTGCCAAATATGGGGATAGTCAATTAAAAGGGAAAAAATAAAGCCAGCAAGAAAGTAAGATATATCTGATGCTAAATTTAAGAAAGCCTGAAACCCAACTATTTAGAGTCAGCAGTTGATATCTTTTTTCCACATGGAAATCAATTTCCATCCTTTTTAATCCCTTTGGGTATCGACAATTAACTAACAATAAAGATAAGGCACCACCAACGCACTAATAAGGTATAAAATAGAGCATCAAAATTTCTTTCAAACACGTGGGTGTGTTGTCTGTAGGGGAGAAAGAAAGAGAGATTATAATTCCAAGTTAACATGTTAGATGTTAGAACTACAGAATGCAAATATCAAGATGAATAAAATGAATACAGGTAAATCATGAAATGTAGCTTTGACCACCACAATTTTCTCAACCTCAAACAGACTATTAATTTTGTATAAACAGAACTGCACTGCACATAACAAATCTCCTATTTCCAATCTTTCGTCTCCTACCAGTGAATAATTTTGCATCAACTAATCCCACAGAGGGGAAACCTTTCACCACAAAAACATTACTTTTGGACCCTCACATTTCTCTGACAACCCTAGCTGCAGTCCAACCATTAAATCATTTTCATTCACACACATAAACTGAGTGGAAATCATTTACCACAAAAAAAATTATTGTTGGACCATCAATTTCTCTTTGATACCCCTAGCTGGGACACACTCACATGCACACACATGCATATTTAAAAAAACCATTTAAAATTCCACTTCATTAAAAAGTCTTTGGCCAGTACTTTCTCTACTTCCTCATCAGTGAAATTGATTTGTATTAACTTCATGCTATCATTACTTATACATATAATATCCTTGTTTGCACACAAGAATATTTATCACTATTCCTGCAAAGGTAATCTCATGAAAGGTTAAAAAGAGTCATTTACATATTTTATCTCCAAGTCCTCATTTCCAACAAGTTTTAGCCTTACAGGATCAGCTCTGGAACTCAAGCAAAAGGATCAAATTTTCCACAAGCTTGAAAGTAATCAAATTAGGAAACATTTTGTGGCCCTTTATATACAAAATTTGGACAATACCTGTGCTTACGAACATGGCATATTTGTGCCTGGATGCACAGGTTCCCTCATACAGTAAAACAAAATTCTTAACAAATGCTTCAAAAGAACATATGTGACATAAAATTGCAGCAGCTAGTTTATGAGCATGTCTGAAAAAAAAAAACCATACCTTGTCCCAGGAAGATGTTGTCATTACCATTGAACTTGATGCAGCTACTGAATCTCTAGCCTTTACAGCAGTGGAATGGGATATTGAGTCATAGCTAGAAGGCTTAGCATTCTACAAAAACCATTGGAAAAAATAAAAAAAATTCAACAAGTTCAGCACATAGTGGTAATTACAGCCATAGGTCATCACTTTTCATAAGATGTAAATTCTTTTAGGTAGAAGGAAATCCTATATTCTACTGACAGCTTTTCAGGCAATGCTATATGGGATCGGGTCCTCAATACAGGTGCATATCCAAAAATATTAAGATTTCCCTGCCCCTAACTAATGGCTAGGTAGAATAAGCAAATGATAACAGTTGCTGCACGCTTAGCAATCAATGCTTCAATTTTTTTATCTCTTAATTATTCTGCACAGCCTTATCCTCACCATATGGCATCAGCTGTATCCACCTTACAATCTAAATAAGGCATGTAAATTAAAAAAAAAGACCATTTACTTTATTTTTCTTTAAACTTAAACCATGATGATCAATGCAAGGGAAAGAGAACAAATTTCTTACCAATATGCCAACGCTTCTCAATAAAAGACCCACTAAATGTATAGTTAGAGAGTTACTTTTTTCTCCCCTTTTCCCCAATCTTAACAATTACTGATCCCCATTCAATTTGGAAAAACCAGAGGAGATACCAGGAGTACAGTAATCTGCTGTAGCAATAGTAAAGGAAATATCTCCCTTTGTGCAAAATGGTGCAGAAATAATTGTGAACCAAAAGAGAAGGAGAGAGAAAAGAGAGCATCTGAAACTGAAGAAATCAAATTTCATATTTAAAATGCACCATATAGATGTGATCCTTTATGCACTTGCCTTAGTACTTTCTCGCTTTGATTGTCGTAAAGAAGATTTTTCCATGACATGACATAACCGAAGTTCATTTAGGGCATTCAAGAAGACTTGAACTGATTTAATCAACTCATTAGACTCTGATAGTATATGTTCCTGCGCCTGCATGTAAATAAAAAAAATCAGGTGCAACCATGCAAAATACACTGCAGTGGATAATGAGTAGCATTCCAAACTTCACAAGTAATAGCATAAACATAGTAACTTGTCAAAACATTCACACCCAAGTCACATTGAACTAATACTAATTTTACTGTTTCCTAACCTATTGACTTATGTAATTCGAGATAAGAATACCAATAACATGACGCCACAGTAAGACAATAAATAAAAACATAAAAATGTACTTTCATATCTTTAAAAATATATATATTTTGTGTGTGTGTGTGTAAAATTCTACTAGACATAAAATATATAAACTAAAACGGATTATAACAAAACAGAAAAGGATTCATCCCACTGATATGTGAAGGTTAGACAATGCAATAACAAAGCTCTATTAGCCAACTACCTGAGAACTGTTACACATTCATTTTAACCAGATTGAATCTAAAGCCATACATCTAGGTAAATTCTATTTTCACTTGTGTATTGCTTTCATATTGCCGTAGCTGTTGTCCTTATGGTGCCAACTGAATCAAGTTTCTCTTTTTCTAGCATCCATAAAATGCTATCGTTACTGCTATGACTAAAAAGAAGAGAGCTTAGAATCATAGAGCATTAGAGCAAGGAGTCAGGTCTCCTTATAATGTTTTCTCCTTGTATCTTATTGAAACACCAGAAATACACGACACATTTATCATACTCGCGAGAATTGATTCCAAGTCTCTGGATAATGTTACTACCATGTATCTTATCACAACACTAGGAATGAGACAACAAATATCTATTACATAAATTAATTCTTTCAGAATCTCTGTTGATGACTAAACTCCAGCGTACCTGTCCCAAATCAGCTAGATTTAGCCACATAAATCCTTTTCCTTCATTTTTTTTTTACACCAAACTCTTCATGAAAACAAAGTGGTTATGACAGTAAAGCATTTTTCATTGCTCCAGCCCAAGTCATTCCTTGGTCTACCTCTCATTCTCATTAATCCCACTCCAATCATTCAACTCATCAGCATGAGTGCTCTCTTTTCGATAAATGAAGGCCATAAATCGAGCATGATTTCACTCCTCATTAAAGGTGGAGCTCTGTTGTGTCTTGATGTGGTGGCATGTATTGTTTGGCTCCCTATTTCAAGGTGTAGTTCTCTGCATAGCACTTTAACTTGTCTTGACAAGAGATGATATTCTGCTATGTTTTAGATTATTGATAGGCTACAGCATTTTATTCTTAACATGTCTCTTCGTTCACGCAGGCAATCTATACTTTTACTCAATTCATTAATAAATAATGTCTCTGATTAACCGAAAAGAAAAACAAAATAGTCACCAGTATGTTAATATATCCATGTCAGCCATAGCCAGTCCAACAGCACTCTTTGGAAAACTAATTAACCTGAAAGTTTCGGCTAATATTTAAGAGCACAGCAGTATTTATATCCGACCCATCCCTTAATGTGCAAGTCCATTTGCATTTTGCATGTGGACCTCAATAGCAAGCCTGTCAATTTTGTGCAACAATCAATGTTAGTTACATGGATTTTCAGGATCTGATGTTTTGAGTACCTGATAATTTGTTCATGATAGCTTGAAGCTGTATTAGGAAACATCAACCATCCAATTTAAAAGCTTAACCCAATAGGAAGAGCTTAAGAAAACACTTATAACTAACACTTAGCTTATCCTGAACTGGTACTCATTCAATTCTTATGATATCTTTTAGGGAACCATCAACCATCCAATCAAAAAGCTTAATCCGATGGGAAGAGCTTAAGAAAACACATATAGCTAACACTTAGCTTATCCTAAACTGGTACTCTCATTGAATTCTTATCAAATCTTTTATGTGTTAGCACAGATATTTTAACAATCACAGCTGCACTCATTTAAGGGCATGCTGCTCTCTTAAGCCATAAGCCATACACCAAATTAACAGGGACAGTCATCAAACCAGTCCTAGAAATTTATTAAGTTTTCTGGTTGAGTCTTCAACTTTAATTTCTTCTATTTAACTCTTTACATTTAAAATTATCAGTTGAGTTCAACTACAAGCACCTCTTAGAGAATTGATGATGTGGCTGCTATATTTACAAGAATAAATCAGAAAAATCAGATTACAGAAATCATTTGAGGCTACAGAGGAGTTGGCTTTGGAGAAAGGAAAAGGATTCGTAATCCTTTTTTCCCTTTTTATTTTCTTTGCTGCAAGAAAATTTATGGGAAATTGATGCTAAAAAGAAAGAGAGAGACCAACCTAGTGGGCAACGTGGCTCTTCTTCTACATCATCTAATGTACCATTATTATCCATTTTCTCCGCGCTCAGAATGTGTGCATATAGGGTTGCATCATCAATTCTCTAACAGAAGTTTGCGAGTGAAATTCAACTAGTACTTTTTCAAGTGTTGAAAGGAAAATATAGAAAAAATTAAAATTGATGTACTCAATGAGAAAAGCCAAAAGAGTTCAAAGACCGATTTCATGCTCATTGGAATCTAAAAGAGGACCTCAAACCCTCTGAATATCAATCAAGGATAAAACTTTCCCTCTGTCTCCCTTTCGCTACAACCCTCCCCGTGATGCTTTAACCTCAATAAAACAAGAAACAGTGTCCATCAGAACTAACTCAATGTGAAGTGACTCTTCAAAATTATAACATTACTTTCCTAGAAAATGCACCACGCGATGGAAAATAGCAGCGTGTCACCATTAAAGTTTTACCGCCTTCCATCCTTCCAAATCTAACAATGGATCAACCAATAAATTGTACTATAATTCTATGGGGATTATCTTCTTCCAAGTCCCCTCTTTTTATATGTAGAGATTAGGAACTGAAAATGGTCACCAGAAAGAACCTATACTACATCCAGTTAACAACACCCCCTCCAGTAACACTAATATTTTGATGCATCTTCTGTTTTATTCATCTTGCCAACCCTCCAAAACTCTAGATTTTTGTTTACCACGGCTTTTAGTCTATCAGAACTATGCCTCATTGAAAATAATAAATAAATAAAATGAAGAAAGATTTAACATGCAAATTAAACCAAATAAAGAGCCATGAATCATTTAAATACTCAATTATTTAGACATTAAGCAACAAAGCAGAAATTGAAAATCTGTAAAATGATAAAATCCAGCTTGACAGCAAAATGAAAATTTGCAGAGAATAAAAAAAAATTACCTGCAAAGAGATTAATTTATGAAGATCAACATCAATATCCTTCTGAAAAGCTAGATCTTTGATAACACTTGGAAACAAAAGCTCAGCAACTTCAGCTTTCAATAACACGATATCTTGGCATAATCTAAAAGCAGCATAATAAGCAAAACAGTTACTTCAACAGGCAAGAATAACCATAAGACACAATATAAGCACCTAGATCTATAGATACTTGAAACAAGTTACTAAACTTATGAAAAATACCTTAGAATAACATCATTGCAGTAGCTAATCAATGAATACACAAGTGGACAAATCCACATTTGGAAGGTCTTATTACATGTCTCCCATATTATAGACTCCTCAAGTGAAATTGCTTCAGCTGAAAATGACAGGAAAAAAGAAACCATCAGATATTTTGCATGCAAATTATACAACAAAAGTCAGACTCTAACAGAAAGTAGTGTGTTTATTGTTTAGTAATCTATTAAAACAATATGAAAATGAAATACATGTCCATATGCGTGATTAAACACATACACGAGCATTAACCTCGTTGCAGCTTAGTCTTAGAATGTAAATCATATATACTGCAAGAAACAGAATCTCTACTCTAAAAAAAAAAGAGAAATTGATTCTATAAATCAATCAAACAAGCTCCTGCAGAACTGGGTTCTCACAGGGCAGTGAGTGGCGTGAAGCAGAAATCTCTTCTAAAACCCATTACTTTGAAATTTTCAGTGAATGCAACTTTCACTCAAATTCATAACAACGCAGAGAACAACTTATCTCTACATAAACTTGTCAAAGAACCATATCAACCCAATAGCTTAAGCTATTAGGTGAGGTTCCAGGATATGATTTATATTATTCTCTAACACACTCCCTCAAGTGAAAGCCCTTTGGGCTTGAAACTTGCACAGGCCCACATTACCTTGTGCTTAGTTTTTATCAAATAAATGGGGATGGTGAGATTCGAACTCGTGACCGCTTGGTCATCAAAGCTCTGATACCATGTCAAATAACCATCTCAACCCAATAGCTTAAGCTATTAGGTGAGGTTTCAGGATATGATTTATATTATTCTCTAACAAAACTCACTCTAATTCTTGAGTTGCAGACCCTTGCATCATGGTCATCCTAATTCCCATGGATAAAACAACTCGTATTCAATAATCAATTGATATACTACAAGATGTGACCTACATGTGGGGTCTGAATGGATCATAATATAAATAAATAATAAAACAATGGAAATGGAAATGGAAATGGAAATCAGATAATGACATGCTATTGAAAAAAAAAATTAATCAGCAGTCAAAACAACCTAAACTCCACTTATCAGAAAGCAACTATAATAATTATGATGGTAGGGCTGATATCAAAAACTCAAAGACTTTTGATACGTAGAAGTATTTATGATGAGAAACCTAAAACAATTTGGTATTGAAAGCAATACCAAAATCTTCTAAGGAAAAAAGTTAGTAACACTTTACCTCTATACCTCTTTCCAATATCCAGCACTAACTTCTCCACCAGCTCAAAATTTACACCCTTTGAGTGAATCTACAAGACAAGAATTACATGATGATTCCTTCATTAAGTCGACCTTTTTCCATAAATCAGGATAAAGCAAATGATATCACAACCAAGGACAATAAGCATACAAGCACAACTGCCAGCAATAATGGTCTAGCTCTATCAGAGTTGAATTACAGCTTCAAAATGGATGGTGAAAAAGGTGAAGATATCAGCTATTGACATTCTGTAAGATCACCATATCTTTTGTTTTCTCATCACTTTTTACATTTAAACCTATCTGAAAGCAATTCCAAACCTAGACATGCATGCCACTTACATTGGTATTCTCACATTACTTTAAAATTTTAATCTCAAAACAATACTTAAACCATCTTTAGGATAATAAGTTAAACATCAGCAACAATGCATGTGGTACTGGGATAGCAGCACCAGACCAGAGTAAAATCCATGCCTACTATGCCAAAATGAAAACATTTTTCCCATATTGTCAGTAAATAATATCAAGGACCTTATCAGTAAAACAACTATTATAATAAACAAACTGTCATCCAGAATATGTGTACCTCAATAAGAGACCTTTCATAAGAACCAAATGACAACAGAGCTCTTTGACCTCTTTCAGTTGAGAGTATTCCCTGTTCAAGGGGAAAATGTATGAGAATGTTCTTCATTTCCTTTAGTAGAATACATACCTAAGGGTATAGAGCTTTTTGGCATTTATAATAAATATCATCTGAAACTTCCATATAAAACATGAAATTAAAAGAAACAGAAACAAATTTGAAAAAAGAATGTTCACCAAGGGTATAACTGATTTAAGGAAGAGAAAGGGATTAAATATCCTCAGACACAAAGTTGAATTATTATGGATCTGTTTGGCCTTGTTGTCCTTGCAAGTTAAACAGGTGTTGCTATAGGCACAAGCACTAAAAATGAAAACTGAATTAATAAAAGTTAATGGATGTTTAGTTATTTATGTGCTACTAAGTTTGAAAGCAAGCAACGAGTGTTTGGTTAAACTTATATTAAAAGTGGTGTAGGGAATCAAATGACAAATACGAACACAAGTCCTTTTTCATCTACGGGGATGGATATGAAAGAAAAGAAAAGAGAAACATGTAAGATTAACTAAAACAAAATTAAAAGGGAAAAAAAAGTATTATTTATGTGCTTCAGCTTGTTTTTAGTGAAACAAAGACTTGTATACATATAATAATAAAACCGTACTTATTTGGAAGGTTGAAGGATAGTTTAGTCAAATAAAAATAAAAATTAATGGCTAATTGTGGAAGCATATTCCACTTTTGAAAGAAGCAGGTGATCTTATGCTTTTACGAACTGAAGATTTTAAAGGGCTACTGTAATTAATTTTACCAAACATTTACGTTCAGATGAAAAATAAAGCACAGTTGTGTTGATGTGACTTTGAGCAAAAGGCCAAACAGACTCTACATCAATGACTTTATAATAATAGAAACAGGAATGATTACATAAAGTTGAATGGTTACATAAAATAACTTTTTAAAAATTGAAAAGGGGAATAACAAAGCAAGATTTTTTTTTTAACTCAGCACAGGTGTGCTTCAATTACAAACTACTTAAGATGTCTATACAAACAATTTTCTTCATTTTTTTTTTCTTAATTTTAAAAGAAAAAAGAATATTCAGAAGACAGGTTCTGGGAAAACAAATTTAAGATTTAAATGCAAGTAACAGCATGATTTACGATAATCTCAATTAAGTTGCCCAACCTTTACATTGTACATAACATACCAGTGTTTGAACTACTTATCAAAAAAACATGCCAGAATCAAACAAATACCAATCCACACAAACACATCAATTGTTGCATCCACCAAGCCAAGCAAAAAATAGCATAAAGGGAAAAGCATTATTTGACAAATCTTTCACGTATTGATATTTAATGCAATTTTAGTTTTTAAGGTTTTATATAAACAGTTTTTACCAGTGCTCTAAGCATATTTCAATGCTTCTGTTGGTACATTTTTTCCAGCTTTAGGCAACCAACACCGATCCCAAATAAAAATTTCAACCATGACATTGCACAAAATTGTAATAGACATTGCAATAAATTAAGCTAATTGGCACTTCCAAACTTATTGAATGCAACACTGATCAGGATCTCAGATGTTCAGGAGGAGCAATCAATCAAACACAGAAATAACTTGAGTCAGATAATAACAATCAGTAGATAAAACCATCTAAATCTCCCCACGCTTACCCGAAGAGATTGTGAGGTGAAATCAACAATTCTAACAGAATCATCCATCAAATACTTCATCAGAAGTTTCAAGAGCGCAATCAGTAGTTCTTCAGATACACCAGTATCCATGTTAAAATTCACTTCAAAAGGGTTGGTGATCTTCAATTGTTGATAAACTTTCATTTGACCATAGTCTACAGGTAGATGGAAAACAACGGAATGTGGGTCCCCAATGCCAACCTGAAGTCACAATCAATAGAATAAAAAACCTTAGCTTCTTGTTATCAGCAAACAAACAAAATGTATAAAGTTCAAAGGCCTGAACATGTATAAATTGATACCTTGGACACAAAATCAGACACCAATGGTCTGATACTACTTGCATCATCGGAACCACTCATGCGAACAAGTGTCCAGATTGATTGGACAATTTCAGGGTCACAGTGCCAATACACATCCTCCATAACATCTTTTGCATTCCTTCCCCTCTGAAAACTTTCCCCCACAAGTAATTTCTTGTGCAGTGCTTGAACACTGCAAGAATATTTAGCATCTCAGTCACAATTAAAAGGCGCAAATTTCAAATTGCATGGCTAGATATTACCATATAAACCAAATAGTTTCCTTAGACATGATGACAAGTTAGTAAGAATAAATATTAAGCGAAAGATTACACAAAGGAGAATAAGGTGAAATCAATTTAAAAATAATTGATTTAATTTACAGATTTCAATACAGAGTGATTGTAAATACCACCAAAAGTACTCTATGACCATCTATTGGAACCAATAATAAGCTCAGAAAGGCCAATCACCTGCATAAAAGTAATCTTGGCGGAAGGTAGAAAGATCTCTTGACGAACTGAAAATAAGCAATACAAAATGTACGAAAAAAGATGAGTCATAGTGAATAGATGCCACAATAACAAATACCTAGCAGGTTAACCATTAAGTTTAACTGCTGACCTCCAATAGGTGGGCCCTCAGAGAGTAAGCTTCGCATAATTGGTGATGAAACTCGCGTATCTCATCAAAGATATCTATTTCAGGGAAGGGCTCCAGCTCCTGCAGAAGTAATAGCATGACTTAAAAGGCAAATTTTCTACTGCTTCACATGACATAAATTTTACAAGATGAGATCATATAAGCCAATATCATTAGCACCAATATCAATTTACACCACAGATGAAAGTCAAAACTTACTCTAACATAATCATGAAGAGATGGATCAGAGTCCACAGTTAGCTGGCGGAGCAAAGATAAGATTTCATATGCTCTAGTGCCAATTTCCCCAGAAGTTTCAGAGGGAATGCAACATGCTACCAACTTCGAGACTAAAAACTACACAGCCCACAAAAAATGAACAAAGAACATTGGGAATGCTTTGGTTAAAGATAATTCTAGGTCTTAGAATATGAGGTACCTGAAGCTGCTCACCAAGCACATTGGCAATGTCTTTGGATGGGTTGCCTTTTAATGTGTTGAGCAAAGCAGAAATAACACGGCAGCATTGATCTTGTAAAGCATCACAACCAATGAATTGTCCAATCAAATTGATAAGATACCTGTTACTCAAAAGAAAAGAGTTAAAATGACTCTAAGATAAAAGACATTTGTTAAAATTACAAATTGCCCAAATATTTCAATAGATAAAGTAAAACACTCTATTCAGTTAGTGGAATTTTAATGAAAAAAGACAAACAAAGTGAAAATGGAAGCAAAGAAAAGGCAAAAGCATGAGAAACAATGTCCAAGGGAAGGAAACCCTTTCCAGAGTCATATCCATCAAGCAATTTGGGATGGTGAAATGATTCCAAAAGAAGACATCATGTAAAACCAGGAAGATGGTTAATAACTCTTTTGTATTTTGTGGATATATGGATGTACCACTGCATCAAAATTTGCAGCTTCACATTGCTTCTAGACCACCCATCACAAAGGAGTTTTGAGGAAGATTGAAGTTAAGAGAAGGTGCCATTATATTGTAATGATGTCAGATAAGTAGGGTTCATCAGATAAGTAAACAGAGAAATAAGGAGAATGAATGTTCAAAGGATGGAGAAGAAAAATCTTTCAAACAGAAGAGAAGATAGTAGAAAGCAGAGATCCAAGACTTGAAACCAAAGTAGATAGAAGAAAAACCACCAACTACCACAATAGTGTAAAAATATATACTTAATTATCCATGCAAGCAACATATATATGATTTTTACCAGTCAATGAACAGGTGTACTGGAAACAATGCTTCAATAAGTTTGTATAATTGATCCAAAAACCCCATGAAAAAACTGAACAAACATAATCTTTAGCACCATATAGCTTCCAAGATTAAATTTGCTTAAAACAAGGTTCCGATAACTTGGTTGTCATTAAAAAGCTCCATTTGAACAACTATAGACATACTTGAAAGTGCTTGAAACAGAAGCTCTATGCCCAATGATATCTACAAGCACCTCAATTCCAGCCAACCTATGGCATCTGTGCCTATGATGAACTGCTGCTTCTATTTTGTAATGCATTTCCACTAGAAACTGCAAATCAAAACATGAAAAGTATCAGCAACAAACAATAGATAATGTTCAAAAATACATACAAGGCACATGCTCACCATGAAAACTCTATCTGGGCGAAAAATGTTAATCTTATCAAGCACAGAAACACTTGTAGGATAATCCTCCCTACATACATGTAAAATTTATGTTAAGAAAAAAAAAAAAAAAAAAAAGAGGATCCAGAAAAATAACATAAAAGAAGTCAAGCGAGATAAGAAGGTAATGCACATTTCCAGAAACCCATCCACAACTGTTTGAATTGCACGTGCCACTGTTTCTCTGGAAAAGAAAGGGATGGCAGGATCCAGTGCACAAGAGGCAAGGGCCAGAACATGGCTCAAAATAGATACCTGCAAATATTGAAAGAAACATGACAATAAATGCAGCTGATAACTTGATATATTTATGGAGAGAAATTTACTGAAATCAGATTCTTATGAAGAAAGAATGACATCAATCTGTCCACATACGACAAATAAAAAAATAAAAACATTGCAGAGATTAAATTCAAGATAGCAAAAGGCATGATTTTATTGGCATGAAAAATTTAAGAATTTGTCCACATACTACAGAAAGCATTTCCATGCATGTTTGTATCAGAAATTAGTACATATCCAATGCTCCCGATATGCTTCCATCATTTCTCAAACAAATAAAAACTTTAATATGTAAATACAATCAGAAATTTGTAAGGAACCCTCTCACATGAGAAACATGAGTCAAGATATTATGCAATTATTAATAGGTACAAAGCCATATATATTTCAGAAGAAAAAGAAGATGATGGTGATGGTAATCAATGTCTAACATGAGGATGAAGTGAAACAGTATTACAATAGCTGTAATTAATTTAGTTCTTTATCTAAACAGAGCTAAGGTTTTTTGTTTTTTTGCTTACAAAATCAAGGTGCTTGTTTGATTAAAACTAAATGATGGTATTGTTACAATTCATTTGATAGAAAGATGTCTGATGTTATTCATACATAGTATCATATCCTATTGACAAACCAATGCTACATGGCACATGAAAATGGGCCTTTGATTAAAGAAATAAAAATTGTTCCCTCGATATGAATATACATAACTGCTGGACAAAAATGTTTTCTTTTAAGGGACACCATACAAGTTGGAACTGTACAAAACAATTACTGACAAGTAACTATCCATATAAAGAAAGGAAAGGAAGAAACAAAATTAAACACGCAGTGCACTTCCAAGGAGCTAGCTGAACCTTAATACCTAACAGTGGAATAGAATAGCTGAACCTTAAACCGCCAAAAGATGTAAATAAGTACCATATTAGATTCACTTTTTTTTCTCATGCCACTATCATGTTAGTTTGCAATAGCGCACACAATAAACTGAAACAGCCAATTTGAACATTTTTATCCCACTGAAATATTTTGCTCTCCACTAAGAGCTTTATATTTCAAGAAATAGGAGCCCACCATGTGTTTCTTTATGAGCTTGTCTCTTTCACTCTCAGATAGCTCTGCCAAACACAGAATTGAACTCTGAAGCACCTTTGCTCCTCTTTCCCAACCAGATCTCTTACTACAATGCAACACAATACAAACTGAAAATATTGGCACAAAGTGAAATTTAACTAGAACCGCCAAAGGCTGACAAGCAACCTGCAAAAAAACACATTTGTCAGCAGTTATAACAAACACTAGTGCTAGTGCTAATACAAAGTAGAAAATTAAAAATAGCAGACATTACTCTCGTACCCTAGCCACCCAATTCAGGTTGGAACTATCTTCATTCAGAACCAATGCTGGAAGAAGCCAGTGGCAACAGTATTGCATGAAATAACTAGGTTCAGCATCTGATACAAAAAGCTGTCGAATCTACAAAGCACAATTATTAAATGGTCAGGTGAAGTAGATCCTTCAAGTCGTATGTTGAATACAAATATATTGTAATTACAACATTTGTTTTCAAGTAGTTAATTTAGGTTACACTGCATTACAGTTATATATGGCTATTCATGTATACCATTTGCATAGAATAAATAACTATCAAACAATTATTCACACTGCAAACCCCAAACATTATACTTATTGTTAGCTTGAAAAGAAAAGAATCCAAAAATGGAACTGGAAAAGTTCATGGAATAATATCCTGATAAAATCTGGTTATACAGAATTGAATTCCTTAAACTTGCGTCAAAACTATCTAACTATGATATGTAGTTTCTTTTTGTTCTCATCAGTTTACTTTTTGCAGCAGAAGTCATTCTCTGGGATCATCAATGGGGTTGGCCAGCCTGTATCATTTCCAATTCTATGCAATGATATTTTCAAAACTATAAGTTTAGATGAGCACCACCTTTTGACAGAAGAATCCTATGCCATAACAACTCAAGAGGGATGCATATTTATTCATTGTTCAACAGAGAAAATTTCACTTCAAAATCCATGGTATATCATTCCCTGAGTTTGATGTGTCTAGTAGAAGTGCTAAAACAACAGGCACATTCAAGCTCTAGTACTTGAGCAAACAATTAGTGAAAGCTGTTCCTTTCACACCATTTTTTATTATCACTAAATTTCCCTTCCCCCCTAAAAAACAAAAGTAGATCTAGAAATTTCCATCTCCAAAATAAAAATAAAAAAAATATCTTGCAGTTGACTTTGTTCATTAATGATACAAAAGATACATAATATATCTGCAACTGAATGATCTATGGGTAGCTAACACACATTTGACAAGAAATTATGAGACTGAATTTAAAGTACCTCAACAAGTGCCACTAAACTAACATCGCAAGTGACCCAGTAGAAGAGTATTGATCCCAGTAGCTGCTCCAAGTACTGAAAATATATAAATAAATAAAGACTAAATACAAATATAGATGACATGTCAAACATTCAAAAACTATAAAGTAATAGAACTCAAAAATCAAGTTGACTTCTGGGGGGGAGGCTGTAAGAATCAGAGTGCATAACCAGACAGTATATTCCTCCTCAAGAGCGAGCTGAGTATGGAAGAAAAATGGAAGTGCAACTGAGGATCACTTTGATGTACTGCCCTCATTAAAATAATTATCGTCCCAAGAGACTCTTACTCAGCACTAAAAATGCAACATTAAAAATCAAATTAAAGGAGAGAACTACTATCATAACCTTGAACCTGGTTGCGTAGTTGAGCTGCCTTGACAGATTGTCGAGTGCCGCATGCACCAATTCCCTGAACCAAAAGGTGAAGACATCAAGAAACTAATTATGCCTCATTACAAACAACAAAATAAGGTGGAATAATGTACCTATGACCAGGGTCAATGGCAGAAATCACGCACATCATGAAAACAGCCTGCACATGTCACATCAATCAGCCCTTTAAAATGCAGAGACTTATAAACCCTATCAGGCAAGTGAAGTTTATACAAATTAGAAATCTTGGCCAGGAGGAAAGATTACCTCCAACTCTATTTTCTCACTATGCAAAGCAAGATGCATAAGTGTAACAATAACAGTTTCCATTTTTGGTGTGGGCTGAGGACCACAAGCTAGGACCTCCTTTGCAGTAACAACTTTTCCTTTTAAGGGAATAACCATGGCAACACCAAAGTTTGAACTGGATAAAAATAGCCAATAAGTATCCTCGATATTAATGCCATGACAGAAATGGAGAAAAAAGGTTGATGGTGATAACAAAATTGTGGGGCCAAAAAAATTAACTAAAAGAAGAATGTATTACTAGAGAAAGTAGAATGCACAACTTGGAGAATAAGAATTCCATACAAAAGGTGAAGAAAATTGAGCTAAACTCAATATACAAGAGCACTCCAATCCTACTTAGGGAACGTTTGGGAACGCGGCTGCGGCGGCGTTCCCAAAAAATTTAAAATTTTTTTTTTTTTTACTAAAATTTAATATAATTTGTATGTTTTGGATCGTTTTGATGTGCGGATGTCAAAAATGATTTTTAAAAAATGAAAAAACATCATTGGCATGCATTTTGGCACGAAAAGTTATTTGAAAAGCACCCACAACCACACTGCCAAACACGCTCTTAACATTATTTGGGGAAGCACCCCTAAAGATCCCCAAGGCCAAACACCATAAGGATGCAAAAAATCTTTCATGTCCTCAATTGCCTCCAAGTACCAGTTTTCTATATCCAAAAGCACAACAACTGCAGAAAAAACACAACACCCAATGGATATCCTGCAACCCTTCCTCCAAAAACACCCACAGGATATCCCAGACCAATTTGTCATCCTCCTCTGGATCAAACATGACTCACCTACTACATGAAACTAAGCTACATAGAGAGTTTAAGCAAGTCCACCATTAACCTGACACCTTCGACATTATACTATTCGAATCTCCAAAAAAATGGACCATCAATGGCAACCATTCACAAATCTATTAATAGATGGTCAAAAAGAAAAAATTGCCTCAGGTAAATTTGAATTCCAGTAACTAAATGAAAGATTAGAAAACAATCAGCCATCACAAAGCATAAGAAGCTCACTAAAGTTTCACCATCCATGAACACAAAGCAGACATAAGGTGAAGATGTCCAGATTAGCTGATGATAGCTGCCACCATATCTTCCCACACCCCAATCATCTCACAATCAACTTCAGTGGTACCCATGAGACCACGACCCACTAACAGGAAGATTGCAGCATCAAAATCATTCACTAACTCAGCATCCCACTTGCATAAGCAGTACTAGTTTTTGAAAAATTTCCAAACAAGCAGATATGAAAGAAATATACCAATGGGCCTAGTGATCTAGTGGTAGGTACCTCTTGCTTAGTGCAAGAGGTGTTGGATTCAACTCCTAGTGGAGTTCAATCTCATCCGCTCACCTCCGCAGTAGCACCATAAAAATTAGTTACGAAAGGACTCAAAAATGAAGAAGCTGTTTGGATAGAAATTGCTTGTTGGAAACTCTAAAATTCTTCTCCTTGTTGGAAACTCTAAAATTCTTCTCCGCTCAAAAACTCACGACTACTGACATGGTACATCTCCAAAGGATCCTATTATTTCCCACTTGGATCGATTATGTTAATTAACTTGAAGTCAAAGCAAAATTGGATTATAAAAGGCATTGCAAATTATATAGCATAGTAGTTCCTATACTGCAAGCTTGGAATGAATATCAAAACCAATCAACAGACAAGAAATTGCAATGGGCAGAAAAAAAAGGCTAGAAAAGTAGTCATTTTTTTAACATGAACATTTGCTGCATCAGAAAATGTTAGAAGTTCAGAGGCTAGAAAATGATGGAATCACAAATATTACAAATAGATTGCAGTGACTGCATATAATATACAGGGCAAAAACGTGAGTATACGATCACTCTCCCGTGCCATAAAAATCCATCATAGAACAATCAAACAATTCCTCAATATCCCATTGGAAGATATAATTGGAAGTTCCCATTACATTGATGCATGCTTTGGCAGATGTAGCAAAGATACTACTATATTAACATCACTTAACAACCGAGACATGGTCGAAAAAGTGCTAAATGTGCTATACTGCGATACTGCATCTGCTATGAGAAGAAGGAAAAATTTGAGATGCTAATGCATATGCATAATATGCAATGGCAATAAGAAGTTTGCACATATCTTGAGAAATAAGTGTGACAACGAATATGAAAAAGAATGTTTTACAATTGGAAGGAAAAGAAACCTGAATAAATCATCAAGAGGATATAGTAAATATTAAAAGGAAACCTACCAAATATCCTGGGAGAGCTCATCGTGACCATCCCAAGTTTGGAATAAAACACCAATCCGCCGAGCCAGTGAAAACCTAACTCGATAGTCAGGATCTTGAAGCATTAAGAACAGCCTCTCTATCATTGTCTATAAAGATTGCAACAGGGCAATTATACAACAAAGAATAAAAAGGACATACAGTTTCAAGTTATAAAAATATAAGAAATAGCTAGCAAAACCCTAGGATTTTTAGGACAACAGCAATGAAGGTATGGCATGTGTCCATTGGGGAGATTGGAGGTTCAACAAATTCTGAGTTTTTATGCATCAGCACATTCATGCTTTCATAGTTTAATTACAGCCCACCAAACATCATGCCATGCATATACAATCTCTAAATGAAAGGTATCTCTGTCAGTGTCAGCCAGTAATCACCTGACCAATTTGAGGATTGAGTAAGACAAAATCACAAAAGCAATCAATAAGCCTAACACGCCCTGACCAGTCAAGAAGCCCAAATTCTGCTATTTTGTTAACCAGTTCTCCAAGATGTACAAGACTCTGCAATAAAACAATCACACCACCTTCAGTTTTAGCATAAGATTGACCCCAACCAACATGTGAGACAGCATGATTCTAGGGATAGAATTTCAGTAAGATAATCCTTACACTCTTTTTATCAAGATGATCAAAAACCAAGTCATAACTGAGACTAGTATGTTTGGGGCAGAGACATCAACACAATTATAGAGGCATCATATGGAGCCAAACACACACACATATAGGTTGCAGGGTACAACAGTAAAAGAGCACGAGTTGTTATAAATGGAATGTGCCAGATGCAGACAAAAGGATGGAGACATTAAGATAAAATAAAGTTAATAGCTAGGATTCAAACATAAGCAGATGAGAATGACTGTAGAAGACAGTGGTTGCACACCGGAAAAATCACATTTCTTCATTTCTCAAGTCCCAATAATACTATGGTTTCATAACTAAACAGATGAAACTCAATAGATTATATTGGTTTAGAGACAAGTTTCCTGTCTCTATCAGGAAAAGAAGTAGACAGGATGCAAAACTTCTTGGGTAAAAGGTTGCGACAATTTGGTGAAACAATACATGCATCTTCCTCCACAAGTCCCTATCTCTACAGAACTTAAAATTTCATTTATTCTTGTTTTCCTTAATATGACTTTCCCTCCATAACAAATACAGAACTCCTGCATATCACCATCAGTGTGTATGATGATACTGATGACGACAGAATGCATAAAAGCATGCATGCATTTGGCAAAACATTAGATGCATCTTCCTCCACCAATCACACTCACAGAAAACCCAAATGAACATTTATAGTAAAGAATTAAGACAAGCAGACTCAATGAAGAATTGTGACCCAAAGTTCAGTGCAGGAATTGTTTTTACAGAGAAGGACAACCAAAAGAAGGGGAAAATGCTGATTTACTGTGAATTCCACTCTTAGAGATCAATAGTTTTCTGTTTTAACAAAAAGGAAACCAGCTATCATGATTTTTATCTTTCTAATGAAATACAATCATCTTGCAATACAAAATAGCACTGAATTTTGTGAATACCAGTTCAGATTCTCTTTTCCATGCAGTTAGAGCAGCTTCCTTTCCAGAAGCATCTAAGGATAATAAGGTAGCTAGCAATTGACAGGCAGCGACTACTACACCAGAACAGTCCAGCTTAACACTTGCTTGCATCTCAAACATGCTATTCATTGTTTTCACCTACATTTTGAAAGGAAAAGG
>Ga0325400_1001390_pt1 | contig 19903 bp, 20 predicted proteins | sample PopdelMetagenome_2_FD_205662 | JGI IMG/M metagenome (GOLD analysis project Ga0325400, IMG submission 205662) | Populus deltoides microbial communities from Bellville, Georgia, United States - Xylem-PdKOR-R1 | ecosystem: Host-associated > Plants > Phyllosphere > Stem > Wood/Secondary xylem...
GGTCGCGGCTCGCGTCGCGACCGGGCGCGGCCCGTCAGACGTGGATCGGCTTGCCCGTCACCGCCATCGCCGCTTCTTTCACCGCCTCCGAGTGCGTCGGGTGCGCGTGGCAGGTGTACGCGATATCCTCGGACGTGGCGCCGAACTCCATCGCCTGCGCCACCTGGGCGATCATGGTGCCGGCCAGCGAACTAACGATCCAGGCGCCCAACACCCGGTCGGTCTTGGCATCCGCGATCACCTTCACGAAACCGTCCGTGTCGCGGTTGGTCTTGGCGCGGGAGTTCCCCGCGAAGGGGAACTTGCCGACCTTGACCTCGCCCTTCTCGCGCGCGGCCTCCTCCGTCAGGCCGACGCCCGCGATCTCGGGCATGGTGTAGGTGACGGACGGGATCACGTCGTGGTTCACGATGCCCGTGTGGCCCGCGATGTTCTCGGCCACCGCCACGCCCTCGTCCTCGGCCTTGTGCGCCAGCATCAGGCCGGGCACCGCGTCGCCGATGGCCCAGACGCCCGGCACCTTGGTGCGGAAGTCGTGGTCCGTCTCTACCTGACCCCGGTTGTTCAGCGACAGGCCGATGGCGTCCAGGTTCAGCCCGTCGGTGTTCGCCCGCCGGCCGATGGCGACCAGCACGCGGTCGGCGCGGATCGTCTCCGCCTCGCCGCCCGCGGCAGGCTCCACCGTCACGTCCGCTGCACCGTCGGCCACCGAGACACCCGTCACCTTGGTGGATGTGCGGAACTCCATGCCCTGCTTCCTGAACAGCTTGGCCGACTCCTTACGCACCTCGCCGTCGAAGCCGGGCAGGATCTGGTCCAGATACTCGACCACCGTCACCTTGGCGCCCAGCCGCCGCCAGACCGAGCCCAGCTCCAGCCCGATCACGCCGCCGCCGATCACCACCAGATGCTCGGGCACCGTCGGGAACGCGAGCGCGCCGGTCGAGTCCACCACCACTTCGTCGTCCACCTCGACGCCGGGCAGCGGCGTGACGGACGATCCGGTGGCGATCACGATGTCCTTCGCGGTCACGGTCTGCCCGCCGACCTCGACCGAATGCACGTCCTTGAACGCCGCGCGGCCCTTCAGCCACGTCACCTTGTTCTTCTTGAACAGGAACTCGATGCCGCCCGTCAGCTCCTTGACCGCCTTGGCCTTCTCCGCGTGCATCTGTTCCAGGTTGAGGGTGACGCCCGCGAACTCCACGCCGAACTTCGTCAGGTGCCCGCTATGCGCCTCCTCGTACAGCTCGGACGCGTGCAGCAGCGCCTTGGACGGGATGCACCCGACGTTGAGGCACGTACCCCCCAGCGTCTCGCGGCTCTCCGCGCACGCGGTGCGCAGCCCCAGCTGCGCCGCGCGGATGGCGGCCACGTAGCCGCCGGGGCCGGCACCGATGACGAGGACGTCGTAGTCGTACTGCTGGTCAGCCATTCTTCACCTCTCGCGCCGCGCGCGTCACATCCCGATATCGGGAATCACAGGTCGATCAGGATCCGCGTCGGATCCTCGATGGCGTTCTTCAACGCCACCAGGAACGTCACGGCCTCGCGCCCGTCGATCAGGCGGTGGTCGTAGGACAAGGCGAGGTACATCATCGGCCGCACCACCACCTGGCCGTCGCGCACCACGGGGCGGTCCTCGATCCGGTGCAGGCCCAGCACCGCCGACTGGGGCGGGTTGATGATGGGCGTAGACATCAGGCTGCCGAACACGCCGCCGTTGGAGATGGTGAAGGTGCCGCCGCGCATCTCCTCCATCTTGAGCGACCCGTCCTTGGCGCGGCGGCCGAAGTCGCCGATGGTCTTCTCGATCCCCGCCACCGACAGGCTCTGCGCGTCGCGGATCACGGGCACCACCAGCCCGTTGGGCGCGCTGACCGCGACCGAGATGTCGGCGTAATCGCGATAGACGATCTCGTCGCCCTCGATGGAGGCGTTGACGGCCGGGATGTCCTTCAGGGCCATGGTCGCGGCTTTCACGAAGAAGCCCATGAAGCCCAGCCGCACGCCGTGCTTCTTCTCGAACAGATCCTTGTACTTGGCCCGTGCCTCGATGACGGCGGTCATGTCCACGTCGTTGAACGTGGTGAGCATGGCGGCGGTGTTCTGCGCTTCCTTCAGGCGCTTGGCGACGGTCTGGCGCAGCCGCGTCATGCGGACGCGCTCCTCGCGCCGGGCGGAGCCCGACGCGCGGCCGGCGTCGGCCCCGCCGACGTCCGACGCGGGCGCGGAGGCGGGAGCCGCCGCCTGAGCGGGCTTCGCCTGCGCGGCCGCCGCCACGTCCTCCTTGGTCAGCCGGCCGTCCTTGCCCGTGCCCTTCACCTGCGCCGGGTCCACGCCCAGCTCCAGCACCGCGCGCCGCACCGACGGGCTGAGCGCGGCGGAGGACTGCGCGCCCGCGTCTGCCGACGGCTGCGCGGCAGGCTCGCGCGTCGCGGCCGGCTGCGGCGCCTCCGCCTTGGCCGGCGCGTCACCGCCGGCGTTCACCGTCGCCAGCAGCGCGCCCACCGACACGGTGTCGCCCACCTTGACCGCGTGCTCGCCCATCGTGCCCGCCACCGGCGAGGGCACCTCGACCGACACCTTGTCCGTCTCGAGGCTGGCGATGGGCTCGTCCGCCGCCACCGCGTCGCCCGGCTGCTTCAGCCACTCGCCCAGCGTCGCCTCTGTGATCGACTCGCCCAGCGTGGGCACCAGCACTTCGGTTGCCATATCTTCTTTCCTCGACGGCAGGCCCGGCCCGCCCTTCTGCGTTACGAAGCGGCCTTGCCGCCCTTGGTGTCGCTCTCGCGCGTACGCCGCACCTCGTCGCGGACCGAATGGCCCAGCGCGTCGGCGATCAGCGCGCCCTGCTCCAGCTGGTGCCGCTTCATCAGGCCGGTCGCGGGCGAGGCGGCCGCCGCGCGGCCCGCGTAGCGCGCACGCGCCACCGCGGCGCCCGCCTGCTTCAACGACTGCTCGACCAGCGGCTCCACGAAGAACCAGTAGCCGTTGTTACGCGGCTCCTCCTGCGCCCAGACCACGTCCTTCAGGTTCGGCATCCGCGCGATCCGCTTCGCCAGCGCCTCGCCCGGGAAGGGGTAGAGCTGCTCCACGCGCACGATCTGCGTCGCCCGGTCGCCCGCCGCGTCGCGCGCCTCCATCAGGTCGTAGGCCACCTTGCCCGTGCACAGCACCAGCCGCTCCGTCGCCTCGTCGGCGGCACCGTTCGGGTCGGACAACAGCCGCTTGAAGTGCGTGTCGCCCAGGAAGTCCTCGCGCGCCGAGACGGCCAGCTTGTGCCGGAGCAGCGACTTGGGCGTCATGACGATCAGGGGCTTGCGGAAGCCCCGGTGCATCTGCCGGCGCAGCAGATGGAAATAGTTGGCCGGCGTAGTGCAGTTGGCGACCTGCATGTTGTCCTGCGCGCACAGCTGCAGGAACCGCTCGGGCCGGGCCGACGAATGCTCCGGCCCCTGCCCCTCGTAGCCGTGGGGCAGCAGCATCACCAGCCCGTTGGCGCGCAGCCACTTGGCCTCGCCGCTCGCGATGAACTGGTCGATCATGATCTGCGCGCCGTTCACGAAGTCGCCGAACTGCGCTTCCCACATCACAAGCGTCTTGGGGTCCGCCAGCGCGTAGCCGTACTCGAATCCCAGCACGCCGTACTCGGACAAGGGCGAGTCCAGCACCTCGAACCGCCCGTGCTCCACGGTGGAGAGCGGGACGTACTTCCGCTCGTCGCCCTGATCCACCCAGACGGCGTGCCGCTGCGAGAAGGTGCCGCGGCCGGAATCCTGACCGGACAATCGCACGCCGTAGCCTTCGGACAACAAGGCGCCGAAAGCCAGGGCTTCGCCCGTCGCCCAGTCGAAGCCTGTGCCGCCGGTGAACATCTGACGCTTGGCGTCCAGCACGCGGGCCAGCGTCTTGTGGACGCTCAGGTCCTCGGGCACCGTCGTCAGCTTTGCACCCAGCGCGTCGAACAGCTTCGGGGAGACGCCCGTCTCGACGCTGCGGCGCGCGGTCTCGGCGTCGGCGGGCGCCGACAGGCCGGACCAGCGCCCGGCGAACCAGTCCGCCTTGTTGGGCTTGTAGGAGGCGCCAGCTTCGAACTCGCCTTCCAGCAGCGTCGTGTACTGACGCTCGTTCTCCGCCACCCAGGCGTCGTCCACCACGCCCTCGTCCTTCAGCCGGCGCGCGTAGACGGCGCTGACGGGCGGGTGGTCCTTGATCGCCTTGTACATCAGCGGCTGGGTGAAGCCCGGCTCGTCGCCCTCGTTGTGGCCGAAGCGGCGATAGCACCACATGTCCACCACCACGTCGCGGTGGAACTTCTGCCGGAACTCGATCGCCATCTTGGTGGCGAAGGTGACGGCCTCGGGATCGTCGCCGTTGACGTGGAACACGGGCGCCTGCACCCCTTTGGCCACGTCGGACGGATAGGGGCTCGAACGCGCGAACTGCGGGCTGGTGGTGAAGCCCACCTGGTTGTTGATGACGAAGTGGACGCACCCGCCCGTGTTGTAGCCTCGGATGCCGGAGAAGCCGAAGCACTCCCACACGATGCCCTGCCCCGCGAAGGCCGCGTCGCCGTGGATCAGCACGGGCAGCGAGCGGCTGTGGTCGGTCAGGTCGCCCGCGATGGTCTGCACCGCGCGCACCTTGCCCAGCACCACCGGATCGGCGGCTTCCAGGTGGCTGGGGTTGGCGACCAGGCTCATATGCACCCTGTGCCCGTCGAACTCGCGATCGGACGAGGTGCCCAGATGGTACTTCACGTCGCCCGAGCCGCCCACGTCCTCCGGGTTGGCGGAACCGCCGGCGAACTCGTGGAAGATCACGCGCAACGGCTTGTGCATCACGTTGGCCAGCACGTTCAGCCGGCCGCGGTGCGCCATGCCGAACACGATCTCGGTGACGCCCATCTGGCCGCCATATTTGATGACGCTTTCCAGCGCCGGGATCATGCTCTCGCCGCCGTCCAGGCCGAAGCGCTTGGTGCCGACGTACTTGCGGCCCAGGAACCGCTCCCACCCTTCGGCCTCGATGACCTTGTTCAGGATGGCGCGCTTGCCTTGCGGAGTGAAGTCGACCGTCTTGTCCGCGCCCTCCATCCGGTCCTGGAGGAAGCGTCGCTCCTCCACGTCGGCGATGTGCATGTACTCCAGGCCGACATTGCCGCAGTAGTTGGCGCGAAGCGTGTCCACCAGCTGGCGCACGGTCGCCCATTCCAGCCCCAGCGTGCCGCCCAGATAGACGCGGCGGTCCAGGTCGGCGTCGGAGAAGCCGTGATACTCGGTGCGCAGATCGGCGGGCATCTCGCGCTGGCTGAGGCCCAGCGGGTCGAGGTTCGCCGCCAAGTGCCCGCGCACGCGATAGGTGCGCACCAGCATCTGCGCGCGGATGGCGTCGGCGGCGGCACGGATCACGTCGGCCTCGGCCGGAGCCGTCGGCGCAGGCCCGGCCGGGGCCGGCTTGACGGCCTTCGACGGCTTGGGTGCCGGCTCCATCTGCGTCGGGTCGAGCGCCGCCGTCAGCTCGTCCGTGGTGGACAGCGGCCACCGGTCCGAGCCCCAGGATGGGCCGGCCATGGAGTTCTCCAGCCCCTCGAAGAAGCCCTGCCAGCCGGGCTCCACGCTGTCGGGCGCGGCCTTGTAGCGGGCGTAGAGCGCGTCGATGAAGGCGGGGCTCACGTGCCCCGCGATGTCGGAGAAGTCCTGGCCCTCGTAGCCCATACGCCGTACTCGCCTGTCCGCCGCGCCCCGCCGGGGGCGCGCGCCGTTATCCGTTCAGCACGTCCACCAGCGTCGAGCCCAGCTCGGACGGGCTGGCCGCCACCCTGATGCCCGCCGCTTCCATCGCCGCGATCTTGTCCTCGGCACCGCCCTGGCCGCCCGACACGATGGCGCCCGCGTGGCCCATGCGCCGGCCCGGCGGGGCCGTGCGGCCCGCGATGAAGCCCGCCATGGGCTTCGACCGCCCGCGCTTCGCCTCGTCGCGCAGGAACTGGGCGGCCTCCTCCTCGGCCGAGCCGCCGATCTCGCCGATCATGATGATCGACTGGGTGGCCTCGTCGGCCAGGAACAGCTCCAGCACGTCGATGAAGTTGGTCCCGTTAACGGGATCGCCACCGATGCCTACCGCGGTGGTCTGGCCCAGCCCGGCGTTGCTGGTCTGGAACACCGCCTCGTAGGTCAAGGTGCCCGAGCGCGACACGACGCCCACCGAACCCTTCTTGAAGATGGAGCCCGGCATGATGCCGATCTTGCACGCGCCCGGCGTCAGCACGCCGGGGCAGTTGGGGCCGATCAGCCGGCTCTTGGAGCCCGACAGCGCGCGCTTGACGCGCACCATGTCCAGCACCGGGATGCCTTCCGTGATCGTCACGATCAGCGGCACCTCGGCATCGATGGCCTCCAGGATGGAGTCGGCCGCGAAAGGCGGCGGCACGTAGATGACGGACGCGTCGGCACCCGTCTTGGCGCGCGCTTCCGCCACCGTGTCGAACACGGGCAGGCCCAGGTGCTCGGTCCCGCCCTTGCCCGGCGTAACGCCGCCGACCATCTGCGTGCCGTAGTCCAGCGCCGCCCTGGTGTGGAAGCTGCCGGTCTCCCCGGTCATGCCCTGGGTGATGACCTTGGTGTTCGCGTCGACGAGGATCGACATTCAGCTAAGCTCCCCTGTCGCCTGGGCGACGATGCAGATGCCGCTCGATCCGAGCAGCGAGACGGCGGGGCTTCCCACCGGGACGAAGTAGAGTTCGGTAGACATGTGGCCCGGTGCGTAGCCCGGCGACCATTCCGTGCGCCGCAAGGCGCCGGGCCGGTCGACGATGCGGGTCGGCTCGCGGCCGATCCCGTCCTTCACGACCGATGCCGGAAGCTCGCGCGCCTCGGCGAAGTCGTACATCCGACACCCGTTGACCCAGCTGCCGTCGATCTCGACGCCCGACAGCAACAGGTCGAGCTGCTCGCCCGCCACCGTGCGGCGCCACGCGCTGCCGCGGCGCAGCTTGGCGCCCTTGCGGCCATTCATCGCGTCGGTGCCGAGCTTGACCAGCCGGCCCGCCGGGCTGTCCGCCTTCGGCTCGTAGGACTGCCAACCGGCCTTCGCAAGCGTCGTCCGGGCGCGGCCCAGATCGCCCACGTCCGCGCAAGCCTCCTTGAAGGCCGCGTAGACCGCCTCGGCCGGATAGACCTCCGGAGCTGGCGCGGCCGCGCCCTGCGCCGCCGCGACCAGCAGCAGCGCGAGGGACATCAGCCCAGGCTCTCGTCGATGCCCCGACAGGCGACCAGCAGCTCCTTCACCGCGTCGACCGACACCTGGAGGTTGGCCTTGGCCTCGTCGGACAGCGCCACCTCGATCACCTTCTCCACGCCGCCCGCGCCGATCTGAACCGGCACGCCGACGTAGAGGCCGTCCACGCCGTACTGGCCCGACAGGTGCACGGCCGCGGGCAGAACGCGCTTCTGGTCGTGGAGATACGCCTCGGCCATCGCGATGCCGGCGGTGGCCGGCGCGTAATAGGCCGAGCCGGTCTTGAGCAGCGCCACGATCTCGCCGCCGCCGCCGCGCGTGCGCTTCACAATGGCGTCGATCCGCTCCTGCGTGGACAGGCCCATCTTGACGAGGTCGGTGACGGGGATGCCGCTGACGGTGGAGTACTCCAGCACGGGCACCATGGTGTCGCCGTGGCCGCCCAGCACGAAGCTGTTCACGTCCTTCACCGACACCTTGAACTCGTCCGCCAGGAAATGGCTGAACCGCGCCGAGTCCAGCACGCCCGCCATGCCGACGACCATGTGGTGCGGAAGCCCCGAGAACTCGCGCAGCGCCCAGACCATCGCGTCGAGCGGGTTGGTGATGCAGATGACGAAGGCGTCCGGCGCGTGTGTACGGATGCCCTCGCCCACCGCCTTCATCACCTTGAGGTTGATGCCCAGCAGGTCGTCGCGGCTCATGCCGGGCTTGCGCGCCACGCCGGCCGTCACGACGATCACGTCGGCGCCCGCGATGTCGGCATAGTCGTTGGAGCCGGTGACGGCGGCGTCGAACCCCTCCACGGGGCCGCACTGACTGATGTCCAGCGCCTTGCCCTGGGGCACGCCTTCCACCACGTCGAACAGCACCACGTCGCCCAGGCCCTTCAGGGCCGCCAGGTGCGCCAGCGTGCCGCCGATGTTGCCGGCGCCGATCAGCGCGATCTTCTTGCGGGCCATGGGTTCCTCTCGGATGTTGCCGAAGTTGCCGCGCTCCGTAGGCTCATCGTCGGGGGGGGGCAACCTCTAATCGCGGTTATCGATATCGGTTCGCAGGAGCATTAAACGCAGTGGCCCAGCGCCAGATAGGCTTCCGACCGCATCTCCTCCAGCCGGCTGACCGTGCGCTCGAACTCGAAACGCCCCTCGCCCTTCTCGTACAGGTCGGCGGGCTGCGCGTCCGCCATGGCGAGCAGCTTGACCCGATGCTCGTAGAGCGCATCCACCAGCGACACGAAGCGCGCCGCCTCGTTGCGCATGTCGGGCGTCAGCCGGGGCACCCCCACCAGGATCACCGTGTGGTAGCGCCGCGCCACCGCCAGGTAATCCGCCGCCCCCCGGGCCTCGCCGCACAACCGCTTGAAGGCGAACACGGCCACGCCCTTGAGCGACTTGGGCACGCGCAGGGTCCGCCCGCCGCCCACGTCCAGCTCGACCGCCGGCACGTGTTCCCCGTCCTCGGGCGGATAGTCGGTCAGACGGAAGAAGGCGGCAGACAGCGTCGCCGTGTTGGCGGGCGAGTTGGGCACCAGCCACGTGTCCACGCGCCCCAGCCGGTCGCGGCGATAGTCGGTCGGCCCGTTCAGCGGCACCACGTCCAGCCGCTCCTGCAACAGTGCCACGAAGGGCAGGAAATGCTCGCGGTTCAGCCCGTTGAGGTAGAGCTGGTCGGGCGCGCGGTTGGAGGTGGCGACCACCGTCACCCCCAGGCCGATCAGCGCGGTGAACAGCCGCGACAGGATCATCGCGTCGGGCGAGTTCGTCACCATCATCTCGTCGAACGCCAGCAGCCGGGCCTCGGCCGCCAGCGCGGCCGCCACGGGCGCGATGGGGTCGCCCGCCTCGCGCCGCCGCTCGGCCGCGATGCGCGCGTGCACCTCCAGCATGAACTCGGCGAAGTGGACGCGGCGCTTGGGGGCCACGTCCGCCTGCGCGAAGAACAGGTCCATCAGCATGGACTTGCCCCGCCCCACGCCTCCCCAGAGATAGACGCCGCGCACCGGCGCCGCGCGCCGCCCCAGGACGGGACCGAACAGACGACCCAGCAGGCCCGCCGTCGGTCGCGGCAGCGCCAACTCGCGCGCCAGCGCGTCCAGCCGGGTCGCCGCGGCCGCCTGCTCCGAGTCGGGCCGCAACTCGCGGCCCGCCACCAGGGACAGGTATGTTGCCAAAACTTCCCCGCCGGGTTCACTCGGCGGCGCGGAAGACGCGGGGTGATCGTTCATTTCGGTAGTGGATCCGTTGCTTTTTGTATAAATCGAGACTGCCTGGCGAGACTTTTTCCGGGCTAGACTGGCGGACCGGAAGGGGGCGGTCGCGATGATACAAATCTGCTATACGAGCCGTGCGACGGCGCCGCTGGATCATCGAACCCACGCCACGCTGGTAACCCAGGCCCAGGCGAACAACGGGCGCGACGACGTGACGGGCCTGCTCCTCTACGACGGGATGCGCTTCATCCAGGCGCTGGAGGGTCCGCGCATCGTGACGGAGGCGTGCATGGCCCGCATCCGCGGCGACACCCGGCACGAGGCGATCGATGTCATCAGCCAGTGCCCCATCGCCGCGCGCCAGTTCGGCACGTTCGCCATGGCGGCGATGATGCCCGGCGAGATGGATCAGGCGGCGTTCGTCGAGACGGTGAAGTCGCACGTGTCGCAGGTCAGCACGGCCAGCGTGCGCGCGGTGTTCATCGGATTCGCGGTGCTTGGCCGCTCGCGCCGGGCCGCCGCCGCGATGGCCCGTGCCGCGCCCGCTCCGCTTCCCCTCACCATCTGAGGACGAGCCCCGGGCGGCCGCCTCAGACGATCCGCTCCGCCTCCATCTTCTTGATCTCGGCGATGGCCTTGGCGGGGTTCAGCCCCTTGGGGCAGGTGTTGGCGCAGTTCATGATGGTGTGGCAGCGGTAGAGGCGGAACGGGTCCTCCAACTGGTCCAGCCGCTCGCCCGCCATCTCGTCGCGGCTGTCGGCCAGCCAGCGATAGGCCTGAAGCAGGATGGCCGGCCCCAGGAACTTGTCCGCGTTCCACCAGTAGCTCGGGCACGAGGTGGAGCAGCAGGCGCACAGGATGCACTCGTACAGCCCGTCCAGCTTGGCCCGATCCTCCGGGCTCTGGAGCCGCTCCTTGCCGCTGGGCGCGGTGGTGACGGTCTGGAGCCAGGGCTTCACGGAGGAATATTGCGCGTAGAAATGGGTGAAGTCGGGCACCAGGTCCTTCACCACGTCCATGTGCGGCAGCGGCGAGATCTTCACCTCGCCGCGAACGTCCTCGATGGCGGTGGTGCAGGCCAGGCCGTTGCGCCCGTCGATGTTCATCGAGCAGGAGCCGCAGATGCCCTCGCGGCACGAGCGGCGGAAGGTGAGCGAACTGTCCTGCTCCGCCTTGATCTTGATGAGCGCGTCCAGAACCATCGGCCCGCACTCGTCCAGGTCGACTTGGAACGTGTCGTAGCGCGGATTCTCGCCCGCGTCGGGATCGTAGCGATAGACCTTGAAGCTGCGCAGGCGCCCGGCGGTGGCGGACGGATAGTGCTGCCCCTTGGTGGGGCGGCTGTTCTTGGGCAAGCGGAACTCGGCCATGACCTGGGTCTGTCTCTCTAAGGGGCCGGGGCGGGATCGCCGGCGCGCTCGCGCCGCAGGCCGCCCCAGTCGATGTTGCGCGTCACGTACATGACCAGCGCCAGCGCCGCAAACAAGAGAAGCGACCCGATTAACAGGGAATAAGCCTCCAGGCTGAGCAGCACGTAGAGCACGGCGTAGAGCCCCGCCAGCAGCCCCGCCACGATCCCGCCGCGCCGCCGGCTGCGCAGCACGGCGGCGGAATAGAGCGACAGGAGCCCCGCGATGGCGAGCGACGCCAGCAGGTAGGCGGGCGTGAACCCGATCACCTCCGCGAACGCCAGCAGCATGGCGAAGAACAGCACCAGCCCGACCCCCACCAGCAGGTATTCGGGCGCGGACACGCGCACGCCGCCCACCACGTCGAACAGGAAAAAGGCGGTGAAGGTGAAGCCGATGAACAGGAAGCCGTACTTCACCGAACGGTTGACCTGGGCGTAGAGGTCGACCGGCGAAACCAACTCGACGCGCGCGTCGCGGGTGCCGGCGACGTGGGTGGCGACGCCCACCTCCACCGCCGACGCGGTGACGGGGGCGGACGACGGGGGCACCTGTCCCCCTTCCGCCAGCGCGCGGCCCAGCGCCAGGTTGCCGATGCGCCACGTCGCGCGGAAGCCGTCCGCCCCCACGCTGCGCGTCACGGGCAGGAAGCCGCCGCCGAACCCCGGATGCGGCCAGGCGGACGCGACGGTCCAGCGCGTGTCGCCCGCCTGCGGCGCGAAGGCGAGCGAGGCGTTGCCCCGGAACGAATAGGCGAAGGAGACGCGCATCGGCCGCGCCGCCAGCGCGGAGGCGTCCACCCAGGCGAAGAAGCCCGATCCCCCCGTCTCCATCGGCCCCTTGCCCGGTTGTAGCGGCAGGCGCCGCCCGTCCGCGTCCACGCGCGGCGGCGGGCCGAACAGGCCGCGAGCGTCAGACAGGCCGAAGCGAAGCTCGGCGCGCGCGAACTGGAGCCGGTCGCGCGAGACGCCCTGGCGCGACAGGTCGGCGGGCAGCGAGAAGCGCGCGGTGCCGGTGTTCGCGGCCTCGTACACCACCGCCTCGTAGATCGACTTGGAGCGGCGCTCGGGCTTCAGGTCGGTCGCCACGTCCACCACGTCGGGCGACAGGATCAACTCGCGCTCCACCGTGTTGACGCGCGCCACTTGGCGGCCGTTCTCGGTGACGGTTTCCGTCACCTGCTCGGCATAGGGTATCGCCAGCAGCGGCCCGGCCGCCGTCTGCGCGCCGCCCCATCCTTCGGCGATGGAGGCGCGCGCCGTGTCCGACTGGGACTGGCGGTCGTAGACCAGGAGGTAGACGCAGAAGAGCGGGATCGCCAGCATCAGCGCCACCAGGATCACCAGCGCCAGTTTCCTGCCCGGCGAACGATCCGTCATGTCCTGGCCCCCGATCCGTGGTGCAGCGGATCCTACACGCGCCCGCCGCCGATACAATCAGACGTTGCCGATGTCGTCGCCCGGATCGTCCCAGGGACGGTAGTAGAGCGCGGCGCATTCCTCCCTCAGGCACCCGCCCTCGTACGACAGATCGTCGCGCCACGCGTCGCGCACGAAGGCGAGCGTGTCGACCTGCCGGTCCTCGAAGTACATGGAATGCACGTCCTCGCGCCCCGCGCCGTAGACGACGCGGCCCACCTTGGACCAGATGGACGCCATGGTGCACATGCCGCACGGCTGGAGCGTGGAATAGAGCGTTGCGCCGTACAGGTCCTGATCGCCCGTCGCGGCACCGGCGGCGCGGATGCACAATATCTCCGCGTGGGCGGTGGCGTCGTGATCCTCCGCCACGCGGTTGTGGACACGCGCGACCAGCTTGCCGTCGCGCACGATCACCGAGCCGATGGGGCTGACCGAAGGGTCGTCCCCCTTCTCCCTGGCGACCGCGATGGCCTCGCGCATCCAGCGCTCGTCCTCCGCAGTGCCGCCGCCCGCCGGCCGGGTCTCGTTCATATGACGTCCAGCACCAGGCCCAGGTCGCGCGCCTCCTCCGCCTCGACGTACCAGTTGGACGGCGCGCGCTCCTTCAGCTCGTCCAGCGTCACGCTGGAGCCGCGCACGATGGCGGCGAAGCCCTCGTCCTGGATGCGGATCGAATGCTCGATCTCGGCCAGCTTGGCCTGGAGCGTGGCCGGCAGCGTGGAGAGCGGGCCGGACAGGTTGACGGTGGAGTTCATCAGCCGCTCGTGCAGCATCAGCCGCGTGTCGCGCGTCAGGAAGCGCTTGTCGTTGGGAAAGGCCGACATGAAGGTGGCACCGGCGGAATAGACCGCGACCTTGCCCAGGAACAGCGTCTCGCGACCCGTATATTCGCGCAGCAGGCGGACGTCGTCGCCCATGGCGCGCGCCACCTCCGGATCGCCGCCCAGCGTGGTGATGGAGAAGACCAGCGGGCCGTCCGCGGGCGCGTTCGCCAGCTGCGACTTGAAGGCGTCGTACATCCGGTCGTCCACCGTGCCCGACAGCTGCACGTGCGGCGCCGCGAGCAGGGGATAATGGACGGCCTTGGAGCCGGCGGCGGGGGCGTCGTTGTCGACGGCGAGCGTGGGGGTCGTTGTCATGCCGCGGCGAACCGCCCGCCGCACCGGCGGTTCCCCTGGCCGCCGAATATAGCGTTCAGCGAGCGGACGGCTCATCGACGGCGGGGCGGCCGACGGGTGCCGACGCAGGGGGCAGCCGCGCCTCCAGCGGCCCGAGCCAGCGCGCCGCCCCGGCGCCGATCGCCACCTGGGGGCCCGACGGCTCCAGCCCGCCGCGCCTCTCCCACTCGGCCACGGAGCGCGCGGCCTCCGTCGCAGCGGCCGCCAGCGGCCGGGGCGAGCGCAGCGCCCGGTTGACCAGCGCGTCGCCGAAATACGTCCAGTCGTTGTCCGCCTGGCAGCCGAAGGAGCTTCGGTCCGCGCTGCTCGCCGTCAGCACGACCGCGGTGTCGGAACTCAGCATCGGCACGAACACGCCCGAGTAGCACGCGCTGACGATCACCACCCGGTTGGCGATGTCCAGCCGCGACAGCATGGACCACAGGCGCGCAGGCCCGATCATGCCGTATCCCTGGTCGCCGTCGTTGTAGACCACGCCCGTCGGCCCGCCGTGCGCGGTCAGGTAGAGGATCAGCGCGTCCTCGGCCGGGTCCATCAGCTCGGCCACGCGCGCTAGGGCGGCGGCCAGCGACTGGGGCGACCCCATGGGCAAGGCCGCGCCCCCGCGCCCGTCCGCGCCCGCCAGCACCAGCGCGCGGCCGTCGGCGCCGTAGCGCCGCGCCAGCACGCGCCCAGTCTCCCTGGCCTCGCGCGCGAACACGGCGTCGCTGTCGAGCGCCACCGACAGGACATAGGCGTCCACGACGCCCGGCCGCTGCGGCTTCAGCGCGGCCAGCGCCGCTTCCAGCCGCCGCCCCTCCGCCAGCACCGCGCGCGGGTCGCGGTCGCGCTCCATCTGGAAGCCGAGCGCCGCCGCGGCGGCCAGCTCGTGCGGCGGCGCGCCGCCCACCAGCGGCGGCGGCTGGAGATGTTCGGGCGGCCGTTCCTGCGCAGCGACGGCGCCCGCCGCCCACAGTGCCGCCGCCACCGCCAACGTCCTGCCCCGCATCGCACACTCCCTGCCCGTCTCGGACCCTGGGACGCGTACCGGCCGCGCGCAAGCCGGGAACCGCGTGCCGCCGCGCCCTGTTCCTCCCGCTCCCGCAGGAGCATGCCATGACCGCCGAGTTGAAACCGCTGAACGAACAGGTGATCGTGGTGACGGGCGCCAGTTCCGGCATCGGGCTGGTGACGGCGCGCACCGCCGCGGCGCGCGGCGCCACCGTGCTGCTGGTCGCGCGCTCGGGCGCCAAGCTGGCCGAGATCGCGGCCGGGATCGAGGCGGCGGGCGGCAAGGCCGCCCCCTACGAGGCCGACGTGGGCGACGCGGCCGCGGTGGAGGCGGCCGCCGCCTTCGCGGTCGGCAGGTTCGGGCGCATCGACACCTGGGTCGCGAACGCGGGGGCGGCCATCTACGGCCCCGTGCTCGACACGCCGCTGGACGACCAGCAGGCGCTGTTCCGCACCAACTATTTCGGCGTGGTCCATTCCGCGGTCGCGGCGGTGCCCCGGCTGAAGGCGGCGGGCGGCGGCGCGCTGATCGTGGTGGGGTCGGTCGGCTCGGACATGCCGGCGCCCCCCATGGGCGTCTACACCGCCACCAAGCACGCGGCTAAGGCGTACGTCGAGTCGCTGCGCGCCGAGCTGCTGGCCGAGGACGCGCCGGTGTCGGTCACGCTGGTGAAGCCGTCGGGCATCGACACGCCCATCGGCCAGCACGCCGAGAACGTCGCGCCGGAGAAGGGCGAGGCGCAGGTGCCGCCGCCCGCCTACGACCCCCAGCTGGTCGCCGACGCGATCCTGGGCGCCGCCGTGCGCCCCACGCGCGAGGTGACGGTGGGCGGCGCGGGCAAGGCGGAGGTGCTGCTTGCCGCCCACTTCCCAGGCCTGTGGCAGCGGCTGGCGGGCCGCGGCGGCGAGGCGGCGTTCGATCCGTCCAGGCCCCAGCCCACGCCGTCCAACCTGCGGACGCCGGGCGGTGGCGCGGGTGCAGGCGACGAGCGCTCGGGCGAGCACCCGAACCGGCGGCGCACTAGCCTCTATACGACCGCGGCGCGTAATCCCGGCGTCGCCACGGCGGGCTTCGCGGCGGTGATCGGGCTGGCCGTGGGCGGACTGGTACTGCGGCGCGAACGCCGTCGGTAACGGCGGCCCTCCCCCTTCCCCCCTCCAGACCGCGCGAGACAAGGCCGCGCGTGCCCCCGGCCGGAATCGGGGCACGGCACCCGCCCGGTCAGCAAACCTCCGCGGTGAACTTCGGTAGCGGGCCGGCGGGCACGCGGAGCGGCGACATCCAGTACGGGTCGCCCTCCGCCCGATGGCCGCGATACACCTCGGCCAGCGCGGCGTGCAGGGCGGGATCGTAGGCCAGGAGGTCCGCGTCCGACAGCACCCGCCGGTCGTCGAAGATCGCGACGCGCGCGGTGTTGAACCAGAACTGCGTCCCCACCGCCCAGTATTCTTCCATGCTGGTGGAGGCATACTCGCCCTTCCACAACCCCTTGGCCATGGCGGCGGAATAGGCGGCCCAGACGCGCGCGTAGAGGCCGGGGTCGGCGGTGTAGGCCGCGCGCAGGATCGCGTGGGCGAACTCGTGGACCAGGATGCTGGTGCCGCGATAGCGGTCGGTACGGATGCCCAGCAGGTTCTCCGCCCCGGCGGACGTCAGCGGCCCGCCCATGCCGCGCGCCCGCGCGTCCCAATACTGCCGGTCGGTGAGCCTGCCGATCCGCTCCGCGTAATGCTTGCGCTCGCACCGCGTCAGGCGCGGGTCGTCGGGCGCCGGCTTCTTCCAGTCGCGCTGCTCGGGCAGGTCAAGCGTCCCCTCCCCCTCCGCCATCACCGCCACACGCTGGCCGTGATCGCGCAGGTGCGCCGCGATGTCCGGCCTGGCCGTCAGCATGCTGGCCACGATGGAACGCGCGTTCGCCAGCGCCTCCTCCGGCACCTGCGCCGACGACAGCACGGGGATGCCGCCCGCGTCGAGGTAGCGGGCGTAGAAGGGGTCGGTGCGCAGGGCGGCCGGGGGCGGGGTGACGGGGATGGGCGACGCCGCGACGGCGAGAAGGGCGGCGAGCAGGTAGCGACGGGACTTCACCTACCCGATCTACGCCTGCCGACGACCGCGTGCCAGCCGCCGGACCTTGACGGGGGGCCGACCGGCCCCGACCATCGCTCCATGATCCTGCACGGCTTCCCCCGCATCACCGCCGACCCCGCCGTCTGTGGCGGTCGCCCCGTCGTGACCGGCACGCGCGTCCGCGTCCTCGACGTGCTGGACATGCTGGCCGGCGGCGCGACGGAGACCGAGATCACCGAAGACTACCCCTATCTGTCGACGGAGGATGTGCGCGCCTGCCTCGCCTTCGCGGCGCAAACGGCGGACCACCCCATCGTCGTGGCGTGATGCGCTTCCTGATCGACGCGCAGCTGCCGCCCAGGCTGGCGTCTTGGATCGCAGCCAAGGACCACGAGGCACAGCACGTCGCCGACCTGGGCCTGCTGGCGGCGGACGACCGCCGCATCGCCGACCGGGCGGAAGCGGCGGGCGCGGTGCTCGTCAGCAAGGATGAGGATTTCCTGATCCTGCGCCTGCCGAATCGCTTCCCGCTGCTCTGGCTGCGCGTCGGCAACGCCACCAATCGCGCGCTGATCGCGTGGCTGGAGCCGCGCTGGTCCGAGATCGAGCGCCTCTTGCTCGAGGGCGAACCGCTGGTGGAAGTCCGCTAGTAGACCCGCTTCTTCGGCTTGATGTATTCCGCGTCGTCCGTCAGCGTATAGTCGTGCACCGGCCGATAGCCGATGTCGGTCGCGCCCTTCTCGCCGCCCCAGCCGTCGAACGTCGCCACCGTGTGCTTCATCCACTCGCCGTCGTTGCGGTCGGGATAGTCCTCGTTGACGTGGGCGCCGCGGCTTTCCTTGCGGTTCGCCGCCGACTCCATCGTCACCACCGCCTGCGCCAGCAGATTGTCCAGCTCCAGCGTCTCGACCAGGTCGGTGTTCCAGATCAGCGAGCGGTCCTTGATGCCGACGTCGCCCAGGCGGCGATAGGTGTCGGCGATCTTGGCCCGCCCCTCGGCCAGCAGCTCGTTGTCGCGGAACACGGCGCAGTTGCGCTGCATCGTCTGCTGCATCTCGCGCCGGATGCGCGCGGTGGGCGAACCTCCGCTGGCATGGCGGAAGCGGTCGAGCCGGCCCAGCGCCAGTTCCTCCGACCCCTTGGGCAGCGGGTTGTGCGGCGTGCCGGGCTTCAGCGTCTCCTTGAGGCGCAGGCCGGTGGCACGGCCGAACACGACCAGGTCGATCAGGCTGTTCGAGCCCAGCCGGTTGGCGCCGTGCACCGATACGCACGCCGCCTCGCCCACCGCGAACAGGCCGGGCACCACCGCGTCCGGGTCGCCGTTCACGGTGTGCACCACCTCGCCGTGATAGTTGGTCGGGATGCCGCCCATGTTGTAGTGGACGGTGGGCGTCACGGGCAGCGGCTTGCGCGTCAGGTCCACGCCCGCGAAGATCTTGCCCGTCTCGGTGATGCCGGGCAGCCGCTCGTGCAGCACCTTGGGGTCGATATGGTCCAGGTGCAGGAAGATGTGGTCCTTCTCCGGCCCGACGCCGCGGCCCTCGCGCATCTCCATCGCCATGGAGCGGCTCACCACGTCGCGGCTGGCCAGGTCCTTGGCCGACGGCGCGTAGCGCTCCATGAAGCGCTCGCCCTCCGAGTTGGTCAGGTAGCCGCCCTCGCCGCGCGCGCCCTCGGTGATGAGGACGCCCGCGCCGTAGATGCCGGTCGGGTGGAACTGGACGAACTCCATGTCCTGGAGCGGCAGGCCGGCGCGCAGCACCATGGCGTTGCCGTCGCCCGTGCAGGTATGCGCGGACGTGGCCGAGAAATAGCACCGCCCGTAGCCGCCCGTCGCCAGCACGACCGCGTGCGCGCGGAAGCGGTGGATCGAGCCGTCCTCCATGCAGAGCGCGATGACGCCGCGGCAGCGCCCGTCCTCCATGATGAGGTCCAGCGCGAAATACTCGACGTAGAAGTCGGCGTCGTACTTCAGGCTCTGCTGGTAGAGCGCGTGGAGCATCGCGTGCCCCGTGCGGTCGGCGGCGGCGCAGGTGCGCTGCACCGGCGGCCCCTCGCCCATGTTCTGCATGTGGCCGCCGAAGGGGCGTTGATAGATGGTACCGTCGTCGTTGCGGCTGAACGGCACGCCCGCGTGCTCCAGCTCGATCACCGCCTGGGGCGCCTCGCGCACCATGTACTCGATGGCGTCCTGGTCGCCCAGCCAGTCCGAGCCCTTGACGGTGTCGTACATGTGCCAGGACCAGTGGTCGGGCGAGTTGTTGCCGAGCGACGCCGCGATGCCGCCCTGCGCGGCCACCGTGTGGCTGCGCGTCGGGAACACCTTGGTGATGCACGCGGTCTTCAGCCCCGCCTCGGCCGAGCCCATGGTGGCGCGCAAGCCCGAGCCCCCCGCGCCCACGACCACCGTGTCGTAGGTATGATCGACGATCTTGTAGGCGGCAGGCATCACTCGGCTCCGAACGCGATCTTCAGGATCGCGAACAGGGCGGCGACGCCCAAGCCGATCGAGAAGAAGTTGAGTGCCACCATCGACGCGACCCGGGCCTGCTCCTGCTGATAATCCTCGATCAGCACCTGGAGGCCGAGACGGAAGTGGTAGAACACCGAGAATATAAGCAGCGCCATCGGCACCGCCACCCAGGCCGACGACAGCCAGGCGTGCATCTCGGCGAAGTCGTAGGACGGCCGCCTGGCCAGCGACACCAGCAGCCACGCCATCAGCAGGAGGTTGGAACCCGCGGTCAGCCGCTGGTTCCACCAGTGGTGCGTGCCTTCCTTGGCGGAGCCCAGCCCCCGCACGCGTCCGACGGAACTCCGCATCACTTGAACCCCAGGTAGAGCCAGTAGGCGATGGTGAGGATCGCGGGCACGATCATGCAGGCGAGCGCCCAGCGCTTGTTGGTCTTGAGCTCGTAGCCCGCCCCCGTGTCGAGCACGAGGTGGCGGACGCCCGACGCCATGTGCTGGAGGAGCGACAGCGTCAGCCCCACGCCCACCACCCAGCCCACCGCGTTCAGCCGCCCGTCGGCCAGTGTGAACACGTCGCGGAACGCGTCGTACGCCTCCCGCCCGGCGGCCAGCGCCAGGAGGAACCACACCAGCAGCACGCTGCCCACCAGCGCCATGCCGTCGCCCGTCGCGCGGTGCAGGATGGAGACCGTCATGTGCGGCCCCCAGCGGTATATCCCCAAATGCGGGCTGAGCGGGCGGCCGCCGGAACGGGGGCGGGAGAGCGGCGCCTGTGGTCTGGTGGCCAAGATGCTGGTCCTCGGGGGAGATGGAGCGGCGATAAGGTGCCGGATGCGCGCCTATCGGACGGTAGCCTGCGCGATGCAACCCGCCCCGCTCACCCGGGCGGCCCGCGCCGGGCTGGTCAACGC
>Ga0325400_1001391_pt1 | contig 19895 bp, 10 predicted proteins | sample PopdelMetagenome_2_FD_205662 | JGI IMG/M metagenome (GOLD analysis project Ga0325400, IMG submission 205662) | Populus deltoides microbial communities from Bellville, Georgia, United States - Xylem-PdKOR-R1 | ecosystem: Host-associated > Plants > Phyllosphere > Stem > Wood/Secondary xylem...
CTCTAACCTTACTGTGATAGCGAGGCCATCAACTCCATGCACATATGACCCCAAAGATGGTAAGTGCAAATACGGTGAACCAGCTGCAGCTCCAGTCGTATGATGAATGAGTAATCGTTTATCCTTGTATTAGCCAAGAAGGAAGGCATGGCTATTTAATTTATCCATGGTAATTATTTATGTGTCCTCCTTCGCTAGCTGGTTTAGGTTACTTCCTAGCTATTGCCATGTTTTCTTTTCCCATGCTTTTTGGCATTTGTGCCCATTAATTCTTCGCCTTGCTTTGATTTGCCAATGTTATGCTATTAATAAAGTTTCTTCACTTATCTAAAAGAAAAAGAAAAGCTAGATAATTGTGTATTAATTTATACTTTTATTCTTTTGAGAAGTCGACATATATACTTCAATGCATGGTTGGTTATTAATATCGTCATACATATATTAGGAATTGAATCTTTAAACATTTAGTACAAACCCAGAGGCCAGCACATTAATTTGTTGTGTATTTTGGTTTTGGGCATCCCAAAATGCTTCTGCATAAAAATAAGAGTAGCTAGTAGGAGAGAAAATTAAACCAAAAAAAAAGTTTTTTTCCCCATAACTTTCAAAGATACACATCCCCTCTTACGAGAGAGATCCACGAGATAGATTGAACTATTTTATCATTGGAATTAAAAATATATATGGATTTTACATTTTGGGTCAAATCAAATTGTGTATACTAAAAATAAAAATAAAAAAATTTAAAATTTTTACTTAAAAAAATATATTAAAAAATAATATAAATTATATTTAAAAGCTTCAACTTATATTCTATATTAGTTAAATATCTAGATAACATAAGGTATTAAATTAGTCCTCTGAGATTAGACGTGCATAATGAGAAAATTCATCCCTATTATAGTGACTTAGGGACAAATTTGTTCTCTTTGTTGGATTTAAAGACGCAACTCATCTCCCTTCAAGAGAAATTCATGGTGACTAATTTCATTCCTCATTTAAGGAAATAAAAACTAATTTCATATCCAAATTAAGTCTTTAATGCTAGTGCGTGGTTTGAATTTCAAATCTTATCACTTTTGTTCTTTTTAATTAGATTAAAAATTATTAGCAAGATAGTGATAGCTCTTCTTCTCTGTAATTAAATTAAAAATTAAATATAAGATATGTATATCCATAGGATATATAAATTTTTACTTGAAGAAGTGTGCTAAAAAATTATATCATAAATTCTTCTCTAAAAAATAGCCTACAAGGAAGTTTAAATACATAAAAAAAAATATATGCTTATTAGTAAAATCCTAATTAAATTTTAAATCCTAGTCTAAATAGGGAGAATAATCCAAAAACAATAAGAAAAATAAAGACAATCTTAAGCAGTAACTTTTAGACTGAATCTAGCATGTTCATGAACTCAAATGAAGTTGTCTTACAAATCATTTAAGGAACAAGACCTTTAGAATATTTTGAAAAAATTTTAGTTCTATCAAATGGTCAGATGATAAGTTATATCTATTTTCATTAGACTACCCATTGAACTCATTCGGAACTCCTTGAAATCTAAAAATTCTTAACAAAGAAAAAAAATAAAGAAATAAAACAAATTATGCTAAGGATAATGAATATAGTGCCCTACTTTAGTCATCTCCACTTATAAAAAAAACTTGCCATTAATTTAAATGTTAGAAATTGAACTCTTCCATTCCAAAAACATAGATACTTTGAATATAGCTTTATAACACATATTTTATAAGTATAATGTCTTTAATTCGTGAGTTTCAAATTCTAATTTATGGTGTATGCAAGCTGAAAAAGGATCCATATCAAATATTACACCTTTTGTTCCTGCAAAGTTCACTAGTAGCAGTTCACTGGTAGTTCCTTCACACATTCTTATACGTTAAACATGACCTTTATTATGAAAAACCTGCTGCAATTATTGATGAATATTGTAAAAGGAGAAACTAGAAAGAACACAAGATTTAATGTGGTTCAACAATGTGTCTATATCCATATGAGCGATGAAATTTTATTTTCACTATATATCGAATAGGATTACATAATTTGTATTTATAGTATACCCTAAACCACTCAAGGGTCTAACCGCCCAAGAGATATTATAATTTTTTTTTAATAATACTCATTTACCGTATTGTGGAGGCATTGCCCTGCACCCCAACCTATTAATCATTCTTGGTAACAAAATAGAAAATAAATCATAAAATGACAGATACCATCATTCCACTTTACTCTAACAATTGTCTATATGCACTACAAACTACTTGTTATTATTCAATTTTGGTTCCCTATAAAAAAAAAAAATATAAGAATAAAACCAAAAAATAAATAGCAGTGAGAAGAAGACACAAGGGTGCCCAGAAAATGGCTAAAGATTAGTTGAGGAAGTTCAAAAATACAAAGATTACAATTTGACAATATATTTTTGACTGATGAAGGCTCTATTGATAAAGAAAATTCAATTTGATGAAGAAAAGTTCAAAATCAGATGTTTAAGGACTCAATTAGATTTTGTTGAAAGATTAATTGAGTTTGTGAAGGGTTTAATTGCAAGAAAAATTTATTTTTAAGTCAATTTTGACTTTAATTGGAAAAAATTAAAGTCTGGGGGTCGAATTACAATTTTTAAGAGTTAATTTGATCAAATTAGAGGCTAAATTGAAGAAATTAAAAGTTTGTTGATGAATTAAGGATCAAAATGCATAAATTCAAAATCAATGACTAAAGAGAAAAAGGCATCCAACATCAGGGCTGACGCTTGAATTTGGCAGGGATGCAATTGAATTGATTCTTAAAATCAAAATTGCAATTGAGGACTTGGTTGAATTAAAAAACTTAAGGACTGATTTGGAAATTAACATATTTTAGCGCTATTTATATTGAAATGAAATGACGTGTTTTGTAAAAAACAACGCCGTTTCATTCACTGTTCATATATAAAATAAAGAAACCTAAAACGGTGTCGTTTTGAACGGCACTGTGTATCTTCTTCTACCCCTAACGAACAAAGGCAAGGGAAGAACGTTTTTCTTCCATTCCTTTGCAGCGTCTATCTCTCCTTTCCCTTTGCCCAAAAACCACGACACCACCCACACCCCCTCATGGCCTACCACCATGATGAAAGAGACAGGGGACAAACCCTGTGGGCGGCTCTGGGACGGCTGCACAGAGACTACCCCAACCACCTTACCCCTGCACCATGACTGGACATGGGTAATAACTTTCTCTTCTCTCTTTCCCCCTTATAAATACCAGGGGACGAGACACAAAAAAAAAGAGATAAATAGATGAAAAAGGGAGGGAAGAGAGCAAAAAATAGAAGAGAAACAAAAAGAAACAGGGGAGAACTAAGGAAGGAAAAAGGAGAGAAACAAAAACAAAAAAACATAGAAAAAAAGAAAGAACATGAGAGACAAGAACGAGAGAAGAAAACGAAAGAGAAGAAAAAAAAAGAACAACAAAGGAACAAAAAAGGAAAGAGAGGAATTTCATGCCCCTGTATAGAGAAGAAAAAACCGCAGCAGCAACCACCGTTTTTTCTCCCCACCATCGCCTACTTTCCTCGTCGCCATCATTAGCACCACCGTGAAGCCATCGCCAGGTCAACCTCTCCTCCTTCTTCTCCTTTTTCTTCTTCTCCTTCTCCTTCGGTCACCCTCCACTATTCTGCAGTGAACAGTGCAGAGTGAATTATAATTCACTCTCTACTATTCACTTGCATAACATTGGAGAGTCTCTCCATTGTTTACTAGGCCGAACCAGTTCTGGTCCAGACCAAAATGGTGGGGTCGGGTTTGGCCCAGTCCCATAAATAGAAAAGAAGTTTTGTTGGGCCGACATCGGCCCAACCCTTATTTTAGGCTAGTGTGGGCCCAACTCTTTTTGGCTGACTTTGGCCTAATTTATTTTGGGCCAATCTCATCCTAGACAGGATGGGCTCTGCCCATATAATTGGGCTGAGCCCATCCCAATATATTATAATATTATATTATATATTAATTGAAAACAAAAACAAAAAATTCCAAAAATCCTTTAAAATAATTTATGATTTTCTCTCGTATTTTTATACCAATTTTGATTAATATTGGCTTGCATTTTTATACTATAAAGATATAAATTCGATATTAAAATATCTTATTTTCACGCATACGACCAAGTCTCTCAAAAATATAAAAAATTTCACATCGTATTTTCATACCAAAACAAAAATTGAAAAAATATGTATTAACATGCATTTTGAGCTTTAATAACCAATTTATTAAAGCCAAGAGAATTATGTCAATATTTCAAAAATACAAAAAAATTATTTTATTTTATTTTCTTTTAATATTTGAGATTACAAACTTATACGTAAGATGTATTTTCAATATTAAAGAAGAGTTAGTTCATCTTTTTGTCGATATTAGAACGGTTAGGTTTTACCCAATAAGATAAGGATCTCCTTACCGATGAAGACTTTTCTTAAATCTTAAATAATTCAACCATTAGAAAACACGACAATACTCTAGTTATATCATATAATCAAACAATGCAGCTTACTTTAGGTAAGACATATTTGGAGTGTTAATACCTTTATTTTACGCAATTAGTCCTCGTATCCGATCTCTAAAACTAGTTAAGATTTTTAATGATCAAAATACTAAGTAACGACTCTCATTCACTCTTTCTACTATTAAAAAACAAAAATTTCTTATCCTATTCATTTCTCGATTTCTAGATATTGAAAAAACACTCGTCGTGATGTCTTCCATGTGCGACACTACCGATCCAATCATTTTACTTGTTCGTTATTTTAATTCCTTGGACTCAGCAAGGACGAAATAGTCAAACTAGTTTTGCGTGCTCACAAGGGAATACCTATAACCATTCATTTTCAAAGTCAAGACACGCGTGTTCATAAAGTATACGTATCATCATTCATCTTCCAGGTCAACCTGCTTTCCTCGTCACCACAATAGCAACCACCGTTTTTTCTCCCTACCATCACCTGCTTTCCTCGTCACCATCGTTAGCACCACCGTGAAGCCACCACCAGGTCAACCTCTCCTCCTCCTTCTTTTTCTGCTTCTCCTTTAGTCACCCTCCACTATTTTGCAATTGGAGAGTGAATTATAATTCATTCTCTACTATTCACTTATAGAATAGTGGAGTCTGTCCACTGTTTACTAGGTCAAATCAGTTTCAGCCCAGACTAAAATGGTGAGATCAGGTTCGGCCCAGTCCCATAAATAAAAAAGAAGTTTTGTTGGGCTGACATCAGCACAACCCCTATTTTAAATTGGTGTTGGCCAACTTTTTTTAGCCGACATGGCCCTATTTTAGACTGGTCTTGGCCGAACATATGTCGAAATAGTCACAGTTTTGCGTGCTCACAAGGGAATACCTGTAACCGTTCGTTTTCAAAGTCAAGACACGCGTGTTCATGAAGTATACGTATCATCATTCATTTTCCAAGTCAAGACCGACTCTTGAATTAATTGCATGAGAAAGGATTTATAAATTCCACAACGAATAAATCAAACCTCTCTTCCCTTAATTGCTTTTTTGTTATTTCAAAAGTATTTTTCCACCTTCTTATTTTCGCCATGCTTTTTTAATTTTCAATCCAATCAGTCTTTTAATTATCTTTTGTCAATTTTTACTCAGTCTTTTGTACTGTTTTGATGTCTTATATTTATTTTATGTATGATAGTTTCTCAGGCATTTTGGATTTTGGAAATATTTTTCTAGGTCGCTGGAAGAACGACTGAACATATCCTTCATGTATCAAATTTCCAGCAGTTATTTTACATCAACCACGCACTTGCATATGCATGAAATATTTAAAGTTAATAAGACAATAATATTTTCTCATTGGGAAAATTAATGTCTACGCGTTGAATAATTTGACTTCTTCATATTTAAAGTTAATAAGACAATAATATTTTCTCATTGGGAAAATTAATATTTTCTCATTGGGAAAATTAATATTTTCTCTTTAATAATGTTAGAAGTAAATGTTAAGGGCTTGAGATAAGAGGAATTTATTTTTCGTCACCATTACTCTTTAATAATGTCAAAACAATCTTTTTAGTGAATTTTGTTGCTGGTGGAAGTTCATTTAATTTGTACAGTATGGCTTGTTTCCTGTTTTTCCTCTTTTGCTTTCCTACGAATATAATCTTTCATTCATCACAAAATCAAAAGAAGAAGAAATTATATTTACCTCAGCCATGAATGACTTTTTCTCGGCTGCGAAGAGCCCAAGACCTCAAATTTGCAGTTTATAAAATCAACTGAAGAGCTTATTTCAATATTTATTAATTTGTGCATTAATAGATAAATATATTAGAGGAGGGCAATATTGTGTAATCCTCAATCCCATCACACCACAGAAAAAAAAAAAAAGATCAAGTAAAAGTAGAGAGTGCTTAGTTTTTGCTTAACATTTATTTACATTACAAGTTGCTTGAACAAAACAGGCATTTAAACAGCTTTGACTGTTTGTTTCTGAAGGGCCACGCCAGAAGATTAAAAAAACAAATATCATAGAGATTTTGTTAAACAACCTGGACATGATCCACACATGACTCCCGTTTAATGTTAATTTCAACCTATGTCACAAGTCACAACTGCTTCGAAGAAAATAATAAGAAACAATTTCGAGGAAAGTATAGTTTTCCAATTCAACAAATTGGAAAAGTTTTTGAAATGAATTTAAATGCTGAATACTTTTCCAATTCAACATATTGTGTCTCATATATATATCAGCTAGCTAACCCTCTCCATCTCTACAATCACCCATCTCGCAGACTAGCTCGCTCTCTACACATACGTACCAAGACATACATTTGATTCCCTAAGAGTCTCAGCTTTCTTTCGTGTCAAGAATTAATGGGGTCTCAAGGAAAGGCTCGATACTTGACAATAACAGTTCTCCTTGTTACCATTATTTTGTTATCATGTTCTAACCTAGCTGTGATAGCGAGGCCAGCTCGATGCAAATATCATCCCAATGATCCTATGTGCAAAGTCCGTGAACGCTTTCCATGCAAATATGACCCCAAGGATCCTAGTAAGTGCCACATCGGTGAACCAGCTGCAGCAACAAAGTTTGATGGGGTGAGGAGTTAGGAGAGGTGGTTTTCACTTATCTCAAAGAAGAAAAAAAAGCTAGCTAATTGTGTATTTATAATTTTTTTTTAGAAGTCGACATACTTGTTGGTTATTAATATCTTGATACAAATATTTAGGAATTGAATCTTTGAACATTTTGTAGATACCAAGAGGCCAGCACATTTGTTCTGTATTTCGGTTTGGGACAACGCAAAATGCCTATGTATAGAAATATTCAATATTAAATTTTATAGTTTTACCATGAAATTTTTTATCGATATTTAAACTCATAGTCTGTCGGTTCATATTTTAACAATCGGTTTGTGAATGGAACCTATCAATTTAACAAACTCTTGTCTGTTGGGTAACTAAGTCTGGCATGGTTTTATTGTGAGAGACTGGTAATAACACAGCAGTTCCAGAAGGCCATTCCAATGCCACATTGGACCACCTGACATCATGGCCAGCAAAATGAGCAAACCTGATACCAAATATAGCAACTGATCATAACCTTACCAGATTGAGTAAAATCCAAACATAATACATGCTGAGGAATTGAAGGCAGGAAAGCAGCAACCCAGAATAACAACAGCGGTCATGGGTGTGATTCTGGAAGGTCGGATACGAATAATGAAGAAGAAATCAACAACGATAATTGCAATATGTTCAAAATAAACATGCCTGCAACCTGTAATATTTGCACATTCACTTTTGATATTATGTTTAAAGTTCACAAAGGGTACAGTGATTTCCCGTTTGCACATTGTTTGATGCATCTGTTCCACTATCTTCTTCAAACTAGACAAGAAAAAAACTACAAGCATATTTCCAAGGATTGACTAAAAAGCATATACAAGTAAATGGACATTTGATTTTCTTCTCCAGAAATGATTATAGAGAAAATAGTTGTTGACTCCACAAAATAGCAGGAGATTATCTACAGCATTTTTGAGTCGAACTTCATATGTAAACTTCATAACCTTAGTCTAGGAAGCAATTCAGATCTAACTCACAGTTTCTATTGAAGTTGATCTGAACTTCAAATTTATGACCCTAAAAACGCATCGACCTTAGCATTTGTTCCCCTTGACAAAAACTTCATGCAAATGGGAGGTTTTACTCCGGCTAGAGCAAGTATCGAACTAGGCAAAGTCCATATGCCATCCCCACAAATCAAACCAGAAGCCACTGCTGGCCCAAAAGCATCTGCCTTTGCGTTGTCAATCTTTTCCCAGATAAATAGAATCAAGCTTCCCACACACATGTCGATGGCAATGTATAGGCCAATATAGAACGGTATAGCCATCGCCATTGGATTGGGAATGAACCTCGCCCATTTCTTACCCAATGCATCCTTAATTAAATTTATCAGAATAGCTGCACCGAAGAACCCATAACAAAGATAGAGGCAATTCTTTGGTAGAGACGAGAATCCGTCTACCCCCAATATAGCCATGTTTCGATATACAGTAGCATAAGGAGCAGGGTATTGACTTCCAGGAGTCCCAAGATCCTTGAAGGCCTTGAAAAACAGCCAAAAGACACAAGGTGAAATAATGCAACCCATTGCAGTGCCAATTAGTTGGCTCACAAACATGGACCGAGGTGAAGAAAGGGTCACATAACCAGTCTTGAAATCTTGAGATAGGTCAGAGGCTGTGGAGACAATATTCATCATGACTCCACAGGCCGCTAGTCCTGCAAGAACTCCACCATGAGAGGCACCAGCCCATGCCCCAATTACAAAAATTGCAAGCGTCCCATAGGTGGAAGCAAGGGACCCCTCAGTGAGTCCACAACCATAAGCATTACAGAATGCAAGGGCTGGGGCAAAGATGTAGATAACCAATATGTAATACCATTTTAGTTCGGGAAATATATGCGGAATGGTGGTTGTAGAAATGGCAGCAATAGTGACATAACCTGCAACAGCAAACCGTGATGGATTTGATCTTTGAGAAAGAGTTGGGTGCGACGTTGCTCATTATAGGAGATCCTGGATGTCTCGGGAGAGGAACGGTCAGCAACAGGCAGAGCACCAGTTGCATCTCTCCCGTGAAGTTGATAAAACAATGCAGCGAGTGTTCGGCTTAGAACCTTGAAGAAGTTGTATAGACCGTCACCCAAGATCAAGGCAGTGGCAATAAATACCAGTGTTCAATGCATAAGCGTTGGTATGAAAGAAAAGGCTTCAAGAAAATGTTAAAAATCATATAATGGGCATTCTTGTCACCTTAACCTTGTTAGAAAACTTACCTTGTAACCTTGGAGGCCATGTAAGCTGCCTGGTTTGAGGTCTGCTGGATACCAGCCACCCTTTTTTTTATCTATGAGACGCCACATCAGACCCCAGGAAAGAATTCCTCCAAGCAATAATTATATGTTTATGATATATGGGCAAATCATTCCAACTCCAACATATGTTGCTGAGAAATCAAAGAAAAATCTGTACATGTAACAAGAACATTATTAGTTAAAGATACCACAACGAATTTGAAACAGAATGCCATAATAAATGGAACTACATTCAACAAGAAGAGAGGATTTTGGAAGGTTGAGTGATGCTTTTACTTGTTTTCATGTGCTTTAAGACCAAGTGAGGGGAACTCAGCAAATCCACAACCATCTCCTGCAGTGTAGAACCACTGAAAGAAACCCCACAAGAAGCTGAATGATAAGAACTTGCCCAACGCTTTCACTTGTTTTCTGAAACGGTAGAAAAAAACGTTTGATACTTTTACATGCCGAATGATCATCCAACTATATGTGCATGAGGTCTGATAATGCCTTACTTTGCTAGCTTGGCTCCTGCAGGAGTGTGGAAGCTGTTGATGAGATAAGCAGTTGCAGTGCCACTTGGATATGTCAATTGGAAGTCTATAATCATGACCTGGAAATAACCAGGGTAACAATGAAGATTAGATCTTGGCAAAAACTATGTTTTAATTAGTACCAAGAAAGAATATTGGTAATATTACTAAATAACAAAGTAAATTATCAAAAAAGTTTATTTCTTCCTTAATACAGAAAGTACAATCTTAGGATTATATATATATTTCGGTGCTAATATTTAAGAAAGTGAAAGAAGATTATTTTAAACAATCAACATCCAATTAGTGGAGATTCTTCTTAAATATATTGATAGAAATATGATTAATTTGTTCAAGATTTGATCAGACGCAATTTCCAAAGGCAATTTAATTTTTTTTATTATAAATTAATTTTAATATAAAAACTATTTTAAAAAACAATTACAATCATATTCTCAAAGAAACAAATTTACTGTACAGGATTGTTATGTAATGGAGTAGAAAATCATGTGGGAGTTGAAAGTGAAATTGTATAATACAGTACGCCATTCAATTTTTTATTTATTCTTTCTACACCATTTATTCTGTTGTTATTCATGAATGATGATATCAACAAGAAAAGCTTGGAATGCTTAGTACAGTCTTCAATGGCGAGATATGGGAAGCAAAGCACAGTGATGATATGTATACATGGAATAGATTTTTGATGAATTATACATGGAATGAATTTAAGTGCCTGTCCTTAATTAGCAGATTTCCTCCTTTGCAGAAGAAATTACTTCCAAGTTTCAGCCAATGATTTAAAGACAGTTGGCTTTCACACAGTCTTTGGTCTACAAGTCACGTGTCAGCCAGGAGATTAAGGAGCAAGACAATGACTACCATGACATTGACAAGGATGAGAGAATGAAAGCTTACATCTCAAGGAGAAGAGCATATAATTATTAGCTTGGAATCTAATCACATGACTATCATGACATTGACAAGGGTGATGAGTAGTGCTGCTTCTTATCTCAAATCAGTGCCCCATTGGGATCTAATCACAGCCTCGTAGGTTTTCAGAAAGCTAAGGTGGTGAAGTTGTGACAAAAGATTTTTGTTTCTGTTAAGATTTTTTTGGGGTGCTGAGGGTGATGAAGTTATGCTTGAGTTAGCTTGCTTCAATCCATCCTAGCTAGCTTCCTTTAGTTTTATGGTTCTAGTTTAGAAAAATAGATTTAAAAAAAATAGATTGTAATTATTTTTTTAATTTAAGGTCTGTTTGTTTGCTGGAAAGTAGTTTTTTTTAAAAAAATAAATTCTGAAAAAGTAAATTATTTTCCGATGTTTGGTAGTGTATTGAAAAATAAGTTGGAAAACACTTTTAAGTATTTGGTTATGTCATGAAAAATAAGTTAGAAAATAACTTATTAATGTTTTATTTTTTAAAATTTATTAAAATAATGAGGAACAAATCTTGCAAATTAAAAGTTGAATGTGAATGAAATTGAAAAAAAATATAATTTCATAAATTATCTCAAATAAAATAAATAACAATCAAATAATAGAGATCAAATCTAACAAATAAAAAAAATTGAAAGAAGAAAGAAATTAAAATAATAATAATTACTTTTTCATAAATTATTTCAAATAAAATAAATAATAATAAAAAAATGAGAACCAAATTTGATAGATAAAAAATTACAATAAAAAAATGATAAGGGAAAAGCAAATAACAATTATAAAAATGAGGATCAAAGTTAATATAAAAATCAAATTCTAAGGAATGAAATTGAAAAAAAATATTTAAAATATATATATATATATATATATATATATCCAAAGTTTGATATAATCAACAAATAATATAACATTTTTAATTTTTTCATACCTTCCAGAAAGTATTTTCAGCCCAAAATAAAAGGAAAACACTTTCTTGGAAACCAAGCCAAATTTTTCTTTCACTAAAAAGTGTTTTTCGTTGACTAATTTTTATAATAACAAATAAACATATGAAAGTTTGGAAAGTAGTTTTTAGGAAAGCACTTTCCACTAAACAAATAAGGCCTAAACACACACGCTAAATATTTCAATAGAATTTTTTTAAATAATTCTTGTAAATATTCACTAACTAAATACTTTTACATTTGTAGTTGATGTAAAACATAATATGGTTTTCATATAATTCATATGAATAACATTACACACAAAATTAATTATATATATAGACAGACACACACACACTACAAAGAAGATGAAGCAATTCAATCCATGACATGGACATAATATATTGCATTATACATTTATCCTCGAGTATATTTTAAAATGTTATCTTAAACTTTCAAAAACACTACTAATTTAATATAATAATAAGATAGTTTAATGGATTGCTTATCATACTATAATTTCGAGATTAAACATGAAAAAAAAATGTTAATTTTTTTTTATAAATGTATAAATTCAGATATGAATAACTTATTTAATACTTAATAAAATTTTCTTTTTAAATATTAATAGAAATGATGATGATGATATAATGAGGGGACATGCTTGGTGCAACAAATTATGGCGGCGAAGGCCCAAGGCCTGCTATTGCTAGGATTCAGTTATTCAAACCATTGGTCTAATTGGAGAAGAGCCCAAAATTAGTCAATGGAGGCCCATGAAAAATCACCAAAGTCCAAACGCAGAAACCCTAAGGCCTATTGAAAATAAAATCCATTTCTTTCATCAGCTCCATCCGACGTCCTTCCACTTCCTGGCTATTAGCCGAAGCAGCTGCGAAAAGAGGTTAGCCTCTGGCGTGCGTACACGTGGCCAAGAGAGACTGTGATACAATGAAGTCAATGCAATCCCCGTGGACAATTTGCTCATGCAGCTAATGTTTGGTATATATGACGTTACATGATTGATTTTAATTTTTTTTTATTTAAAAATATATTAAAATAATATTTTTTAAAATTTATTTTTGAGATGAAAACTTTAAAAACGATCTAAAAATAAAAAAATTATAAAAAAAAATTAATTTTTTAAAAAGGTACGATAATAAAAAAGAAAAGACAAGACGAAACAAAAAAATAAAGATAAATTGTATTTGATAATAATATACATAATATTTTTGTATAATACTCGGTTAATGATAAATGAGATGAAATAATATATGAAAAAAATTTATTTTACTTTTAATATATATTATTGTCAAACTCTTATATTTAAATACATAATTATATTTTTAATTATAGTTTATATCGAGTATTAAAATTAATAATGATATAATAATTATAGTTATAAAATCTAAATTGAGCTGGTGGGTGGTGTCCCTCTACTTCCAAACAGTCGGTTTATTATTTATTGTTGTTATTATATATATATATATATTTTTTTTTAATTTTATCAGCTCCATGTTTTAATAATTTCGGAATGTCAAAGGAAAATAAATAATGGTATAAATAGAACAAAAAGTAAATATAATACAGTAAACACAGATGTACTCCCACCCTATGCTCTTTATCCTTCATGCATGTAGGTATGTTGCATTAATGTCCATAGCCTAAATATACACAAAATTAGCTAGCTTTACATTTATTTTTCCTTGATAAGCGTAAGAAACATTATTCAGATCATCGCGGTGGATGGAAAGATGGCCCCGTGTTCTGGAAAGTCTAAGAACAAGTTTGGGTCGAGGGCGCTTGCCTGGGCGAAGGAGCATCTCCTTGGGTATTATGATAGTTGTTTGATTTAAATGTTTTTTTTTTAATTTTTTTTAAAGGTGTTTTTTTTTAAATATATTAAAATAATATATATTTTTATTTTTTAAAATTTATTTTTATACCAGCACTTCAAAATAATTTAAAAATATATAAAAAAATAATTACAAAAAAAATTAAAATTTTTTAAAAATACGGCTGAACTGTAAAAACAAATGGTGCCTGAAACCCTTCCTTTATTCTCTCTTAATCATTATCATTGATAGGTATTGTGCAGACTACAAGAACTTATTTTGTGCTATGTAATGTTTGTATAGAGGAAGCTGATGCTTTTGGTAAAATTCCATTTGCTAGATCAAATGATTATGAAGTAACAATAATGCAGGTTAATGGCTTCAATTAGTGCTTATTGAGTCATGTTGTTCCCTTTTCTTCCGGTGATAATTTTCCTTTTTCCCATGCCGAGTAGAGTTTTTTCATGAATTTATTTAAAATTTCAACCTTTTTAAAATAATAAGATAACTAAAATACCTTTAAATTTAAAATTTACTTAGCTTAATTCCAAGAGCTTTTCCGTATTTTTTATTATGTATTTTTGTTTGTTTGTTATAATTAGAAAGATTGAGGGGTGAATTTCTTAGAACACAAAAATCCTTTAAAATAATTTGTGATTTTCTCTCGTATTTTTATACCAATTTTAATTAATATTGGCTCGTATTTTTATACTGTAAATATATAAATCCGGTATTAAAATACTTGTTTTCTCTGAAATATTGCAAAAAAAAATCCTGTTTTCACGCATACGAACAAGTCTCCTAAAAATATAAACACTTTCATATCATATTTTCATATCAAAACTAAAAATTCAAAAAATATGTAATAACATGCATTTTGAGCTTTAATAACCAATTTATTAAAGCCATGAGAATTATGCCAATATTTCAAGAATATATAAAAAAATATTTTATTTTCTTTTAATATCTGGAATTACAAACTTATATGTAAGATGTATTTTCAATATTAAATAAGAGTTAGTTCTTCTTTTTGTTGATATTTAAATGGTTAGGTTTTACCCGATAAGATAAGGATCTCTTTACCGAGATAAACTTTTCTTAAATCTTAAACAATTCAACCATTAGAAAACACGATAATACTTTAGTTATATCAGACAATCAAACAATGCAACTTATTTTATGTAGGATATATTTAGGGTGCTACCACATTCCCTTTACACAAACAATCCCCGTGTCCAATCTCTAAGACCAGTTAAGATTTATAGTGACTAAAATACTAGATAATGACTCTTATTTTTTCTTTCTACTATTAAAATACAAGAATTTCTTGTCCTGTTAATTTCTCAATTTCCAGATATTAAGAGAACGCTCGTTGCGATATTTTTCACAAGGGCGCCCAAAAAATGGCTAAAGATTGATTGAGGTAGTTCAAAAATATAAAAATTAAAATTTGACAATATATTTTTGACCGGTGAAGGCTCTATTGACAAAGAAAATTCAATTTGATGAAGAAAAGTCCAAAATAAGATGTTTAAGGACTCAATTAGATTTTGTTGAAAGATTTTGAATTTGTGAAGGGTTTGATTGCAAGAAAAATTCATTTTAAAGTCAAATTTGACTTTAATTGAAAACAAAATAAAGTATGGGGGTCAAATTATAATTTTTAAGAGTTAATTTGGTATAATCATGGGCTAAATTGAAGAAGTTGAAAGTCTGTTGATCAATTAAGGGTCAAAATGCACAAATTTAAAACCAAGGACTAAAGTGAAAAATGCATCCAACTTCAGGGTTGACATTTGAATTTGACATGGATGTAATTGAATTGATTCTTAAAATTAAAATTGCAATTAAGGACTTGATTGAATAAAAAAAATTAAGGGCTGATTTAGAAATTGACATGTTTGGGCGCTATTTTAATTTAAATGAAACGACACGTTTTGTAAAAAATGACGCCATTTCATTCATTGTTCATATATAAAAAGAAAAAGCCTAAAATGGAGTTGTTTTGAACGGCACTATATATCTTCTTCTTCCCCTAACGCACAAAGACAGGGGAAGAAGGTTTTTCTTCCATTCCTTTGCAGCGTCTATCTCTCCCTCTCTCTCCTTCCTTTTGTCCAAAAAACACGACCCCACCCACACCCCCCCATGGCCTACGATCATGATGAAAGAGGCAGAGGGGACAAGCCCTGCGGGTAATTCTAGGACGACTGCATAGAGATTGCCCCAGCCACCCTACCCTTGCGCCATGATTGGACATGGGTAATAACTTTGTCTCCTTTCTTTCCCCTTTATAAATACCAGGGGACAAGAGACAAAAATAGAGAGATAAGGAGATGAAAAAGGGAAGGAAAAAAGCAAAAAACAGAAGACAAACAAAAAGTAACAGGGGAGAACAAAGGAAGGAAAAAGGAGAGAAAAAAACATAGAAAAAAAGAAAGAACAGGAGAGACAAGAACGAGAGAAGAAAATGAAAAAGAAGACAAAAAAAAGGAACAAAAAAGGAAAGAGAGGAATTTCATGCCCTTGTACAAAGAAGAAAAAACCACAGCAACAACCATCGTTTTTTCTCCCTATTATCGCCTGCTTTTCTCGTTGCCATCTTTAGCATCACCGTCAGGTCAACCTCTCCTCCTTCTCCTTTTTATTCTTCTCCTTCGGTCACCCTCCACTATTCTACAAGTGAACAGTGGAGAGTGAATTATAATTTACTCTCTACTATTCACTTGCAGAACATTGGAGAGTCTCTTCACTGTTTACTAGGATGAACTAGTTTTAGCCCAGACAAAAATGGTGGGGCTATGTTCGGCCCAGTCCCATAAATAGAAAAGAAGTTTTGCTGGGCCGACATCGGCCCAACCCATATTTTAGGTTGGTGTTGGCCCAACTCTTTTTGACCGACTTTGGCCCTATTTATTTTGAGCTGATCTCATCCTAGACAGGATGGGCTCTGCCCATATAATTGGGTTGAGCCCATCCCAATATATTATAATATAATAATTTTATATAATATAATAATATATATTAAAAACAAAAACAAAAAAATTCCAAAAATCCTTTAAAATAATTTGTGATTTTCTCTCGTATTTTTATATTGTAAACATACAAATCTGGTATTAAAATACCTGTTTTCTCTGAAATATTGCAAAAACAATATCATGCTTTCACGCATATGACCAAGTCTCCTAAAAATGTAAAACATTTCATATCATATTTTCATATCAAAACAAAAAATTCAAAAAATATGTATCAACATGCATTTTGAGCTTTAATAACCAATTTATTAAAGCCATGAGAATTAGGCTAATATTTTAAGAATATCAAAAAAAAATATTTTATTTTCTTTTAATATATGGAATTACAAACTTATATGTAAGATGTATTTCCAATTTTAAATGAGAGTTAGTTTTTCTTTTTGTTGATATTTAAACGGTTAGGTTTTACCCGATAAGATAAGGATCTCCTTACCGAGATAGACTTTTCTTAAATCTTAAACAATTCAACCATTAGAAAACACGATAATACTCTAGTTATTTCAGACACTTGCTTTAGGTAGGACATATTTGAAGTGTTAATACCTTCCATTTACACAATCAATCCTCGTGTTTGATCTTTAAAACGAGTTAAGATTTCTAGTGATTAAAATACTAGATAATAACTCTTATTTTTTTCTTTTCATTGTTGAAATATAAGAATTTCTTGTCCTGTTAATTTCTCAATTTCCAGATATTAAGAGAATGCTCGTCGCGATGTTTTAATTTCACGAGCAACACTACCGATCCAATCATTTTACTTGTTCGTTATTTTAATTCCTTGGACTCGGCAAATGGACGAAATGGTCACAGTTTTGCGTGCTCACAAGGTAATACCTATAACCATTCATTCTTAAATTAATTAGTTATATGAGGAAGGATTTTAATAGATCCCACAACGACAAATCAACTCCACCTTATTTGGATTATGGCAATTGAGAGGACTAATTTGCGTGTTATACAGGTTCTGTATCTTAAAGTCCATGCTTTGGATTTAATTAAGAGATCAACACTTGACATTTTATCACACCGGCACAACCATCTCCATCTTCACCACCACCCACCAATATATAAACCCATTCTAAAATTCATTTGTACGTTGACCAATTGAGATCGTTTGCTAGATGTTGTTGATTTTTCTTAATTAATGAAAGGAAGAAGTCAAGGAAATAAAGAACTCGAGAAAATTTAAAAAATGTTGTAATTATTAAAATCATCAAACGAGAAGAGATGCTCATGCATTTTGTATAATTTATTTTTCAGAGAATATATTACACCAATCATCCTGAGAGTCGATCACAATTACATTTTCACTTCAGTATTTAAAAAATTATATTTTACATAATACTATCAATATAGTTCATAACAGGTTTGGATTATGACAATCGACCGACGAATTAGTATTATTATGTTTCATCTGCTCCAGTTTTTTGAACCGTTTGTTTCTGAATGGCGCCAGGGCCAAGCCAGGAGATTAAAAATAAAAATATCATATAAATAAGATTTATTCGACTACTTAAACAACCTAGCTAGACATGATCCACAATTACTCCCATTGAATGTTGATTTCAACCCATTGAAGAAAACAATAAGAAACTATTTCGGGAAAAGTATGCCCAATTACTAATGAATTTCTAAAGTCAAATTTAAATGCTGTACGTATAATTTTTCCAATTCCACATATTGTGTCTCCTATATCAGCTAGCTAGCTAACCCTCTCCGTCACGCAGACTAGCTCGCTCGCTCTCTACACATACATTTGATTCCCTAAGAGTCTTAGCTTTCTTTCGTGTCAAGAATGGGGTCTCAAGGAAAGGCTCGATACTTGACAATAATAATACTCCTTGCTACCATTATTCTGTTATCATGCTCTAACCTTACTGTGATGGCGGGGTCAGCATCTCCATGCAAATATGACCCCAAAGATAGTAAGTGCAAAATCGGTGAACCTGCAGCTCCAATCTAGCTTTGATGGGGGGAGGAGTTAGGAGATTAGGTGGTTTGACCTAATCATATGATGAATGAGTAATCGTTTATCCCTGTATTAGCCAAGAAGGCAGGCATGGCTATTTAATTTATCCATGGTAATTATTTATGTGTATTTCGCTGGTTTAGGTTACTTACTCTTGCTATGTTTTCTTTTCCCATGCTTTTTGGCATTTGTACCCATTAAGTCTTCGCCTTGCTTTGATTTGCCAATGTTATGCTATTAATAAAGTTTCTTCACTTATCTAAAAGAAAAAAAAAAAGCTAGCTAGTTGTGTATTTATACTTTTATTTTTTTGAGAATTCGACATGCTTTAATGCATGGTTGGTTATTAAGATGCCGTTTGGTAACGTGGTTGCGGGTGAGGTTCACCCGCAACCACGTTAATAAGCGTTTGGTAATTAAAATGAAAGCACTTTCAATGGGTAGGACCCACATGGCACCGCTGGTTTAGGAGAAGCAGCATTTTGCTGCTTCTCGTCTGGGAAAAACAGCTGTACTAAAGTGCACAGTTTAGTTTTTTTTTTAATTTCAAAAAACCAGTGTGAGTGAATTAATTCACTGCATTGTTCACATGAAAAGTTTCACTTTTTTTTTAATTTCAAAAAACCAGTGCGAGTGAATTAGTTCACTCGCACTATTCACATGAAAAGTTTCACTGTTTTTTTTTTAATTTCAAAAAACCTGTGCAAGTGAATTAATTCACTCGCACTGTTCACATGAAAAGTTTCACTGTTTTTTTTTTTTGAAAAACCAGTATAGTTAAATGATTTCACTCATACTATTCACGTGAACGTGAACAATATTTTTGAATTTTTTTTAAATTAGCTTAAGGTGAATTAAATTTACTTGTACTGTAATCTCAATTTTTATAAATGATAATATTTTACCTAATTCTATTGCACGTTCAAAATTTTTTAGAAAACTGTAGTTCTTGTTAAATGAATTTTGTGTGTAATGAAATTGTAAATGTTTTTTTTTTTAAAATTGACTTTTACTCAAAAAAACTAGTATTTAATATTATTTAATAACACTACATAAATTAGAAGGATATCGTATGATGACGTAACATTTATGGAATTTGATCGCAATTCCAATTATGTTCTTGCCGGGTCCGACCCAGTTCAAAAAAATCAGTTTTTATTTTTATTTTAATTGTGTTTTATTCAAAAAATTAGAAGGAGATCGCTTGATGACATAACAAAAACTTCAGTTTTTGTTGTTGCGCGCTTAAGAAACCATGGAAAATATAG
>Ga0325400_1001392_pt1 | contig 19891 bp, 18 predicted proteins | sample PopdelMetagenome_2_FD_205662 | JGI IMG/M metagenome (GOLD analysis project Ga0325400, IMG submission 205662) | Populus deltoides microbial communities from Bellville, Georgia, United States - Xylem-PdKOR-R1 | ecosystem: Host-associated > Plants > Phyllosphere > Stem > Wood/Secondary xylem...
GTGTCCCCCTTGTCGCGCATGCGGCGACAAGGGGGTGACGGGCTTGCGCCCTTAGCGTGCGGTGATCAGGCGGACCGGCTCGGCATAAGCGACGCTGTCCCCGCCATAATAGCCGGTGACCCAGCCGTTCGACACCTGAAGCTCGAACGTGCGCGTGCCGTGGATCTCGCGGCCGGACAGATAGCGCACGCCATCGCGCTCGCTCATGGTGCCGACATAGGCGACGCCGTCGCGCTCGAAATGGATGGGCGTGGTGGCCGCTTCCGGTGCTGCGAGCGCGGGAGCGGCAAGGGCGATGGAGGCGGCAAAAAGCACAAGCTTGGTCATGAACGATCTCCTGGTTGGGAAACGTCCTCTCACGTGACTAGTTTTTGTTGTGCACTGCAGCATGTGACGCATGCAGCGGGTCTATGCCAATGCGTCCTTGTCCACCGCGCTTGCGGATTGCGCATCCGGATCAGAGCACTGCGCGTGGTAGGATCAAGAACGTAGCGTTCGACCTGTGCGCGCCGATGCCGCTGCCGGTCATGTTGCAGTTGCGAAGCTCAGGCGGTCCGGAACGAGCCTTACATACTCACCGGCGTGCGTGCCGATCGGAGCGGGTGCGGTCCCGCATCGCGTCGGCCTGTCAGGCCCGCGCCGCAGCGGCCCCGACGGGGCGCTCGCACCGGTGCTGAAGGAAGAAGGCGAGCATCGCACGCGACGCGTCCGGCCCCGCGGCGTCCGCGTGCGAACCCGCGGGGTCGCCGCCCGACCAGGCGTGACCCGCGCCGGTCACCGTCCACCGCTCGATCAGCGCTCGACCGGTCGGGTCGCAGCTTACCGCGCGCGTGAAGCGCCTGCCGCCCGCGTGACCCGTTTCCGTGCTGATCGTGAGCGGCACGCCGGCCATCGCCGTGGCGGCCGCGACGATCTCGCCGGCATTGGCCTCGTGCACGGTGCCGTCGCGGTCGCCATGGAAGGTGATCACCGGTACGAACCGCACGCCGGCCGGCCGCATCGTGCGTGCGCCGCCCCGCTTCATTGCCGCCAGCGCGCTGGGCAGGTCCCGCGCGGCCCCGCACGCCAGGCCCGAATGCACGCCGACTGCCGCGAACAGGTCGGGGTAGGTATCCGCCATCACTGCCGCCGCAGCGCCCCCCGCCGACAGGCCCGCGACATAGACGCGGCCAGGGTCCGCGCCTTCCGCCGCGATCACGTTGCGCGCCACGCCCGCGATCAGCGCCGGCTCGCCCTTGTCGCGGGCCTGATCGCCGGGCCGGAACCAGTTCCAGCAGCGCTGCGGATTAGCCGACGGTGTCTGCCGCGGATAGGCGACAAGGAAGCCGAGCTCGTCCGCAAGCCGGTTCATGCCCGTGCCGCGCGCGAAATCCTCGGGCGATTGCGTGCAGCCATGCAGCATGACGACCAGCGGCATGCCGGGCGCGGCGGAGGCAGGGCGGTAGAGCATGTAGTCGATGCTGCCCGCCGTGCCCGCGTGGCAGCGCGGTTCGAAGGAGCCAGCGGAGGCGGTGGAACGACCCTGCTTGCGCTCGATCGTGACCCGCTCGGGCTTGAGATCGATCACCTCGCCGCCCTGATCGGAAAGAGGCGCCGGTTCGGCGCCACCGCCCAGGCTGGAGCGGAGGAGCGCGGTCGCGCCCGCAAGGTCGCCGGCGCGGGTCAAACGCAGCGCTTCGGCCATCGAATCGTGCAGGGCCATGGGCGTTCTCCGTTTCAGGTGAGGCGGTCGGCCAACGCGGCCTTGACGGCGGGGGCGGCATGGAGCGCGCCCAGGACGGTGACCGAGCCGATTGCGGCGCGGGCCAGTTCGGGCGTGACATCGGAGTCGATGGTGAGCAGTCCCAGCACGCGGACGTGCAGCATCTCGCCGGCCTGCCGTGCCGCCTCCAGGTCGCGGGCGGTGAGCTGACTCAGGCCGAGCTGCAGCTGGCGACGCTTGGTCGACAAGCGCGCAGCCTCGCCATGCCGCTCCAGCTGGTTGCGGATGGCGGTGCGGATGAAGTCGCTGCGATTGCCATAGAAGCCTTCCCGCACGAGCAGGTCGACGTGGCCGAGATCCACGAACCCGAGATTGATCGTGATCTTCTCGCTATCCGCTTGCTGCACCCGAACATCCATTTACCATCTGCGTGGATGGTAAGCGTGTTGGAGTGGTTATGCAATGGCCATCCGCTCGGGTCCTTAATAAGAGGCGTCATGTCAGACGATTACGAACGTGGCCGTCGCGATGGCCTTCGGCTCGCGCTCGCCGTGCTGGCGGCGGAGGAGGCAAAATGGTCGGCACGGCTGGGCGGCAGCCGATCGGGCCGCACGAACGCGGATCGGGCGGTGCGGCACCAGGCCTTGCGCACGGCGCAGCGGCGCGTGGGCACCACGCTCAACCGGCTCACGCCGCGGGCCGTCGCGGCGGGCGATGTCGGCCAGGAACTCGCCGCCGCACTGGAGCGGGTCGGGCTTTAGCCATGTCGAGCGGAGATCGGGCGATGGAGCGGGACAAGGGCGGGAAGGGGGCTGCGCCCGCGTGGGACGGCGCCGCCGTCCGCGCGTGGCTGCAGGCGCGCATCCTGGCCGCGCGGGCCGACCAGGTCGCGGCGGAGCGGCGCGGGCGGGAAGGGCAGGACGACTGCGACGCGGCTGCGGCGGAGGAGATGGTCTGCACGCTGCTGCTGCGCGGTGCGGCAGCGGACGAACGGCTTGCCCTTGTGGAGGCGCTCAAGGAATTGCTCGACCGCGACGACTATGTCTGGCGCGGCGTGTACGATGACCGGCGCTTCGACCGGCACGCGCGAACCGCCGCCCGCAAGGTGCTGAAGATGGCCAGGGCAAACGAAGGCTGGGACAATCACCGACGCTACCAATGAGCGAGCCGTGCGATCCGACCGGACCCGCACGACCCAGGGCGGAGGGCATCGCGCCATTCGCGCTGATACAGGTTAAGTACTGGTTCTATAACGAAAACTTGCTGGCCTTACATGGTTCTAAAGCCAGATTTTCGGCCTGGAGAGCCCATTATGGTCGATCAGCCCGTACGGTTCAGGAGAGCGAGCTGGAGCGCAGCCGCGTACTTGCTCCTGTCCATCGTGCTCCTGTGCATGATCGTCACGTTTGGCATGAACTACGTGCCAGGTACGGGAAGCTTCAACACGCCCTTATGGACGGGTATCTGCTTCCTGGGCATCCTGATCGGCGTTGTCGGCGCGGGGATATTGGGACTCAAGGCGCGCGCGTCCAACAGCAACTTGCGAGCGGCCATCCTGTCCCTCCTGTTCGGCTCGGTCTTCTTCGCCCTGGGCGCTTGGAGCGCCACGGCGCACGGCCGAGACGATCGGAGCATCCCACATCACCCGGCAGTGCGAGGCTGACCGGCAGGACCGGAGGCGGTCGCGACGCCGAGGTCGGTTCGCCAGCAATCGCCCCGGCACGATAGACCGGCGGACGTTGTGAGCGAAATCATCGGTCAAAGAAGATCATCGGACCGGCGGACAGAGCGTACAGCCGCTTCCGGTGCCCGAGCCAGAGGATCGCGAGCATCTGCCTACGCATCGCTACTTACTGCCGCGCCCCTGTTCAGGTCAGAAGCGGATGCCCGCCGTCGCGCCGAAGGTCCGCGGCGGCAGGAATGTCTGCCCTACCGTGCGGGTGAGCGAAACCGCAAAGGCGCCGCTCGATATGAGCCGGTTGGCGAGGTTCTTGCCCCAGAGCGACAGGGACCAGCGGTCACCCGGCGCATGGTAGGTCAGGTAGCCGTCGACCAGCGTGTAGGGCCCTTGGCGGAACACGGCAGCGTTGAACTCGCTGAAATATTGCGTGCCCTTGTAGGCAAGGTCGGCCGCGGCGACGACGCGCCCACCGGCCGCCGTGCGCAAGAGGTCGGCGTCGACGTGCGCCGTATAGGACCAGCGCGGCGACTGGCGCGGGCTGTCGCCGCGCAGCGAGATGATCGGCGGGGCGCGCGGCGGCACGGCAAGCGGCCCCAGGATGATCTCCGGATCGAGCTGGTTGATCGACTGGAACTCGCCGAAGCGCGCGCGGAGATAGGCGGCGCCGACGTCGATCCGGATCTCGGGAATGGGCCGCGCGCGCAGTTCAAGCTCGACGCCCTCGCCCTTCAGCGTCGCCGCATTCTCGAAGCGTTGCGCGAAGCCCGTGCCGCTGGCGTTGGTGGGCACGGTGCGGCCGACCTGGAGGTCGGACAGGCGATAGGAGAAGGCGGCGAGATTCAGGATCAGGCGCCGGTCGAGGAAGCTGCTCTTGATGCCGAACTCGTGGTTCTTGATCGTCTCGGGCCGGGAGATGCCCTGGTCGAGATTGCCGAGCAGGCCCGCGCCCGTCTTGAAGCCCTCGGAATAGGTATAATAGAACAGTAGATCACGCGTCGGCTTGTATTCGATGCCGATCTCGGGCGTGAAGTCGGAGAAAGAGCGCTTGTCGGCCAGCGCGCGGGTGACGCGGGCATTGTTGGCGAGGACCACGAGGCTGCTGCTGTCGACCGAGCGTTTCTCGTGCGTGAAGCGCCCGCCGAGCTTGAGGCCGAGCTGATCGTTGAAGTGGATGGTGGCATTGGCGAAAGCGGCATAGGACTCGGCCTCGCCCGTGCCGAGCAGCACCACGCGCTGCGTCAGCAGGCTGGCTTGCGCGGCAGGTACGGGCACGGGGCTGGCACCCGTGCGGTTGTCCTCGAAGCTGTCCTCGTGGAAGTAGAACAAGGCGGCGATGCCGTCGACGCGCAGGCCGGTGCCGAGGAAGCTGTCGGTGGACAGGTTCAGCTGCAGTTCGTTGCTGACCTGCTCGCTCGTGAACTCCTGATAGTGGATGGTGGCGGGCAGGCCGGTCAGGTCGAAGCGGTTGACCACGCGACTGATGTCGAAATCCTCGACGCGGTCGCTATCCGTTTCGCGGTAGTTGGCGATGTTGGTCAGCTTGAGGTCGTCATTCAGTTGCCAGTTGAACGTGCCGGTGGTTGCCCACGTTCGGATGTAATTGGTGGGATCGACCTCGCTCGCCACGTTGCGCGGGCTGCCCGTGGCGAAGCCGCCCAGGCCGAACGGCCGCAGCGCGCCCGGATTGGCGAAGTTGGCATAGTCAAAGGTCGGCTGCTTGTACTTGAGGCTGCGGTTGCTATCGTCCTCGCGATAATATTCGGCCGAGAGCAGCAGGTTGGCGCGATCGTTGAAGAGGAATTGCAGCTGGCCGCGTCCCGACAGGTTGAGGGCGTCGTCCACGTCGTTGCCGGTCACCTCGTTGATGCCATAGCCGTCGTGCCGGTTGAAGCGCAGCGCGAAACGGCCGAGCAGCTTGTCGGGCACGATCGGCCCGCCGCTCGCGAACTCGAGCAGGATCTGGTCGTAATTGCCGTAGGTCGCGCGCGCATAGCCGTCGACCACGTTGGTGGGCTTGGCGGTGATCATGTTGATGGCGCCACCGGTCGCGTTGCGACCGTAGAGCGTGCCTTGCGGTCCGCGCAGCACCTCCACCCGTTCGAGATCGAACACGGAGGTGAACTGCGCGATCGGGCTGTTGACCACCGCGCCGTCGACATGGAGCGCCACCGACGGATCGACGCCCGCGGTCTGCTCGCTCAGGCCGATGCCGCGCATGAAGATCTTGGCGATGCCACCGTTATTGCCGACCGACAGCGACGGCGAGATGTGCTGTACGTCCTCCAGGTTCAGCGTGCGCGCCTCCGTCAGCCGTTCCGCGCCGACCGAACTGACCGACACGCTGACGTCCTGCAGCCGTTGGGAGCGCTTCTGCGCGGTGACGATGATCTCCTCGACGCCGGTGCCCGCGGTCGGCGCGGCCGCGGGCGCTTCGGCCGGCGCCGACGCGTCCTGCGCGAGCGCGGCGGCGGGCGGCAGCCACGATGCCGTCAAGGCGAGCGCGACACGGCACGAACGACGGCGGGCGGGTCGGGGCATGCTTCTCTCTCCTGAACACTTCTTCTTTTTCGCGGTGGGTGCGCTCTTCGGCGCCCGCGTTCAGTCGGTGAGTGGCGCGATGTGGAAGATGCGCTCGGCATTGCCGTGATAGAGCTGGTGCCGTTCCGCCTCGCTCACCGGCGCGGCATCCATGAAGGCGACGGCGGGCTCCATCGGCTGATAGGGATAGTCGATCGACCACATGACGTTGTCGATGCCCATGCGGTCGATCGCGTAACGCAGCGCCAGCGGGTCCTCGACCCCGCTGGTCGTGAACACGAAATTGCGGCGGAAATACTCCTCCATCGTCAGTTCGGTCTTGGGAGCGCTGCCGATCGCCTGGGCGCGGGCATTCATGAAGGTGATGCGCCAGATCCAGAACGGCACCGCCTCGCCCATGTGGCCGACGCAGATCCTGAGCCTCGGGAAGCGGTCGAACACGCCCGCAGCCATCATGCGCACCATGTGCGTGCCGACCTCCACGCCATAGCCCCACATGGCGCTGTCCATGCCGTAATCCTGGAGCGGTCCCTTGAGGCTGTCAGGCGCCGCGCGCGGATGGATGTAGATGCAGGCGTCCAGCGCCTCCGCCGCTTCCAGCGCCGGCCAGAACTTGGGATCGTCGAGATACTCGCCATAAGTGTGCGAGTTGACGATGAAGCCGTTCAGGCCGAGCCTCGTGAGGCAGCGCTCCATCTCCCGGGCCGCGCGCCGCGGGCTGTGCGGCGCGAAGGAGGCGAGGCCGGCGAAGCGCGTCGGGTGACGGCGGCAGATTTCAGCCAGTCGATCGTTGGCGAGCGCGGCGAGGTCGGTGGCGGTGTCGGCGTCGAACATCTGCACGCCGGGCGCGGTCAGCGAGAGGAGGTGCATGTCGACGCCGTAGGCGTCCATCTGGCGCAGTCGCTCACCCTCGACATCGATCAGCCCGTCGAGGAAGTTCATGGACGCATAGCCGGCGGCGCCGGGCTGCGCGTCGTAGATGCCGCGGCACAGCAGCGCGTCCAGGCTGGTGGTGGGCCCGCGCACGACGTCGCGCAGCGCATGCGCCACCTCGGGGATCGAGAAGGCTTCTTCCGTGGCGATGCGGCGCATTCTGGTCATGCCGGCAGGCTCCCCGTGGCTGTTGCTTGATGGCGTGATCGCGCCAGCCAGAAGGCGAGCGCCGCTGCCAGCAGCAGCGGCACGATCGGGATGGCGAAGAACTGCCGCGCGTCGTGCATGCCGAGCACCACCGCGAGCGAGCCCACGAGCGGCCCCGCGATCGAGCCGAGCCGCCCGAGCCCGAGCGCCCAGCCGAGGCCCGCCGCCCGGATCTCGGCCGGGTAGGTGGCGCCGGCCGCACCGTTGATCGCGTTCTGCGTGCCGGTCACGAAGAAGCCGAGCGTCACGATCAACAGCACCACGGCCGCCTGCGACCAGGCGTTGGCCGACAGGACGAGCAGCACCGTCGACGCCAAAGCCGCGAACACGGTCACCGTGCGCCAGCCGCGCCGGGCGAGCAGCAGGCTGGCGACGATCCCGCCGCCGACGCCGCCCGCATGATAGGCGGTGCCGACCCACGCCGCACCGGCGGCGGACAGGCCGCTGTCCTTCATCAGCAGCGGGATCCAGCCGCTGAGCAGGTAGACGTTCATCAGCACGGCCGCGAAGATGATCCAGATCGCGACGCTGGTCGCGCGGGTGCCGGGGCGCAGCAGGGCGCGGACGCCCTGGCCACGGGGCGCGACGGTGGCGTCGCGGGGCAGCGCGGGGCTTTCCGGCAGCGCAATGGCGAGCAAAGCGGCGATGGCCAGCGGCAGCAGCCCGCCGACGATGAAGATCGACCGCCAGCCGAACACCGGCAGCATGCGTGCGGCGAGCGCGCCCGCGATCACGCCGCCAAGCGTGATGCCGAGGCCAACCATCGCCGTGTGCGTGCCCTGCCGCCCGGGCGGGGCGAGCTCGCCCGCCAGCGCCAGCGCGTTGGGCAGGAAGCCGCCCAGGCCGATGCCGACCAGGAAACGCAGCAGGATGATGCCGCCCAGCCCGTTGGCCGCGCCGGTCAGCAGCGACAGCAGGCCGTAAGCGAGGCAGCAGCCGATCATCACGCGCCGCCGCCCGATCCGGTCGCCGAGCGGCCCGACCAGCAGGGCGCCGATCAGCACGCCGACCAGGCTTGCGCTCAGCAGCGGGCCGACTTCCGTGCGCGCGATGCCGAGCGCGTCAACCAGCGCCGGCGCGGCGAAGTTGGCGGCCTGGAGGTCGTATCCCTCGACGATGAGCGCCACCAGGACGAGCCAGAAGCCGCGTCCTCCGACCGCTCCACCGCGATCAGGAGACGGCCGTTGATCCTGGCGTCCCATGTTCCTCTCCCTTGCGATCATCGTCGCCGCCCCTTAGAACCATGGTTCTAATTCTAGTGTCAAGCGGCGACGCGTGGATGATGGCCAGGAACGACGCATCCCGAAATGGCGGCAAGGCGAAGACTGCGGCCGGGCCGCCGTCGTCCGAACCGGTTCGCCTGCCCGACGTGCCGCGGCGTCCGGTGCAGGATCGCAGCCGGGCTGCCACCGAACGCATGATCGCAGCGGGCAAGCACCTGCTGACGACGCGGGACTTCGACCTGATCTCGATCCGCGACATCGCCGGGGAGGCGGGCACGTCGATCGGCAGCTTCTACCACCGCTTCGGCACCAAGGAGGATTATTTCCGCTTCCTGATCGACGACATGGTGGTGCGGCGCGAAGCGCTGGCAATGGCGCAATTCGCGCAGATGGCCATGCCCGACCTGCCGGCGGCGGTGGCGCGCGGCGCGGTCGCCAACCACCTTGCCCATGCCGGCCTGTTGCGGGCTGCCATTCGGCGCCATCTGTCCGGATCGGACGTCTGGGCGCCCGTGCGCATGATGGGTCAGCGCATCCTCAACGAATATCGGCGGCTGCTATCCCAGCATCTGGGCCGTCCGCTCAAGGCGCGGGAAGCCGAGCGCATCGGACTTGCCTTCGTCTGGCTCTACGGCGTCCTGATCCAGAGCGTGCTGGAAGTGAACCCGATTGCGGATTACGGCATCGACCCCGAGATATTCGGGGCGGAGGCGGTGATCAACTTCGTCGCCATGCTGGATCGGGCGATGGCTTGAAATAGCGACAAGAGGCATGTTTTTCCGCTCACCTGCGAGTCCAACAGGCGTCCGGCCCCTCGGCTCCCCCGCGATCGCAAGCGGCTTAGCGCGCCTCAGGCTGCAGGCGGGCACGCACGGCCAGCACCGCATCGGCCAAGGGCAGGGTGGGCGAGCCGGCGCAGGTTGTCACCACCTCGTTGAGGATGGTGCGCGGGTCGGGCGTACGGGTGACCGACCTGCCGCTCGCCATGCCCAAGCCGTCCCACACCCCGAGTATATAGTCGAAGGACCGTTTGTCGTTGCCCGGCTGCATCGCAATCGAGCAGCTGGAGGCACCGAGGCCGACCAGTGGAACCGGCGCGGCCGCGATCAACAGAACCAGCGGCAGGAGAGAGCCAACCCGCATCATGTGCATGGTTCGTTACAGGCCCTTCAGCGCGCGCTTGGCGTCGAATATCGCGTCGGCTGCCTGGCCGCCGATGCGCGCCGTATCCTTGTCGAACTGCGCGGCGATGGCCGGCGTGGTCAGGCCGTCCAGCCCCTCGCGGAACCGCCGCTGGAACTCGGCCCGGCTGTCGGCCTTGGCGAAGGTGCGCGCGCGAAATTCGGCGATCGCCGCCTCCACCTTGAGGCGGTCGCGCGGGCCCACATCCTTCTTGGCGGCGCTGAACGTCTGCTCGAACGCTTCCTGGCTGCTGCCGTCGATCACCGTCGGGCCATTGGACGCGTCGCAAGCGGCCAGGATCAGGACCGCAATCGAAGGTAGCAGACGGATCATTTCGAACTCCCCGGGTCTGGAAACACCAAGCCGCCGGAGTGGTTGCCTGCGAACGAGGAAGTCGATGCGCACCAAGCTCAGCACATGCGGCAGGAAAATGCGCTTCCGCACCGAAGCCGACGCGTGCGCCGCCGCCGTGAAGGCCAGCGTCACGCTCCGGCCGTATCGCTGCGACCGCTGCGGCCTGTTCCACCTGACCAGTCGTACCAAGGGTAAGCCGATGCCGCAGCCGCCAATCAAGAAGGCGGCGCCTTGAGATGCCCAGGCGAACTGCTGCTAGCCCGAAGTGCGTCTGCCGCAAATAACCATGCTCCGTTGATGCCCTGTTCGGGCGCGGCTGCATGCACGGCCTGTCTGGCTTCCCGCTGCAGGACGGGGCACATGGCGGAGAGAGGGGATACGTCATGGGCAGGATCAGGCGGACGATGTGGCTGGCGGCGCTGGCGGCTGGCGTGGGGCTGGGCACGGCGGCGCATGCTGCGGGGCCGGATTGCGGCAAGGCGCTGAAGCTGTCGATCGCCTACCCTGCAAACGTGCGCATCACGGGCGCCGAGTGGGTTCCGCCGGCGGCCGCGGGCACGGTCCGCATCGGCCGCGGTCGCCCGCCCCTCGATGCCGCGCTGCCGGGCTATTGCCGGGTCAGGGGCACCATCAACGAGCGCCGCGGCGCGGGCGGACGCAGTTTCGGCATCGGCTTCGCGATCGCCCTGCCGCAGGACTGGAACGGGCGGCTGCTGTTTCAGGGCGGCGGCGGGTTGAACGGCGTGCTCAACCCGCCGCTCGGTGCGCAGGCCGCGGGCGATCGGCCGGCGCTGGCGCGCGGCTTCGCCGTGGCATCGACCGATGGCGGTCACCAGAGCACGCAAGGCTTCGATTTCACCTTCAGCGCCGACCAGGGCGCGGCGCTCGATTTCGCCCAGACCTCCATGCCCCTGACCACGCTGGTGGCCAAGCGGGTGGTTGCCGCGCATTATGGCCGGCCGGCGCACCACAGCTACATCGTCGGCTGCTCGACCGGTGGGCGCGAGGCCATGCTGGCGGCCGAGCGCTTTCCCGACCTGTTCGACGGGGTGGTCGCGGGTGCGCCCGCCATGCGCACCGGCTTTTCCAACATCACGACCAGCTACATAACCGCCACGCTCAACCGAGTTGCGCCCAAGGACCCGGCAGGCCGTCCCGCCGCCCTGTTCACGCCCGCCGACCGGGCGCTGATCGTGCGCGCGATGCTGGAGGATTGCGACGAGCTCGACGGGCTGAAGGACGGCGTGATCGCACGCTATGGCGCCTGCCGCTTCCGGCCCGCCCGGATCGCCTGCAAGGCTTCCAAGACCGCCGCGTGCCTGACCCCGGCGCAGGTCGGCGCGTTGGACGCCGCGTTCTTGCCGCCGCGCGATGCCGCCGGAGCGGTGATCTATCCGGCATTCCCGTGGGACACGGGCGTGGCGTCCGACGGCCCCGGCATCCCCGGCATTCTGGTCAACGGCGTCGCCACCCCGCTCGGGCCGGCCAGCACCGCGACGCACGTCGACCTCGACGCGCGCGTGCAGGCTGCGCGGGCGGATGCGATGCAGGCGCTGACCGACGTCAATGTGTGGACCAGCCTCAACACCTTTCTCGATCGCGGCGGCAGGATCATCTGGTATCACGGCACGAGCGACCCTTGGTTCTCGCCGCTCGACACGCAGGACTATTTCGAGCGGGCCGGCAAGGAGAACGGTGCGCGCTGGGCAGATGCGGCCCGGCTCTACATGGTGCCCGGCATGGGCCATTGTGCGGGCGGCGCTAACACGTTCGACGGCTTCGATCTGCTGACGCCGGTGGTGGAATGGGTGGAGCATGGCCGCGCACCCACTGAGGTCCCGGCGCATCGCCGATCTCCGACGCCCGCCGACCGGCCGCTATGCCCATGGCCGAGCTATCCGCGCTATCGCGGCAGCGGCGATGCGGCGCGCGCCGAGAGCTTCGCGTGCCGGAGCTGAGGCCTGCCCCGTCGCATAAGCGAGCAGCTTGCCGGCTGCGCACAGAGGCCTTGCTGTCGTCGATGGACCTCACCTCGCTGTACCGGAGCTTGTGGATGAGCAGGCCGGGGCCACCCCACCGCTGTCGCGAAGCCTGCGCAGAACTGGTCAGGATTTGTTGGATAAGGAGCACGTTCTAAAAGGTATCGCGGTTCCCTCAAGCTGCTGTATCGCGCCCCCGATCCACGGTTCGAGGCCCGATCTTATGAAGCTGCTAATGCTTGGCGCCGGGCTGCTGGCCGCTTCGGCCAATGCCGCTATACCGAGCTTCGACGTCGGCCGCATCTCGCGCGACATCCAGACGCTGTCGAGCGACGCCTTCGAAGGGCGTGGGCCGGCCACGCGCGCGGAAGAGAAAACGACCGCGTACATCGCGGATCAGATGAAAACCGCCGGCCTCCAGCCCGCGGGCGACAAGGGCGGCTGGCTCCAGCAGGTGCCGCTGCTACGTTCCGATATCGTGGGTACGCCCGCTTTGACGCTTGTCATGGGCGGGCGGCCTAGGCCGCTGACCCAGGGCCAGGAGATCGCCGTCCGTGCCGCCCTGACCGGGCAGAAGCAGGTGAGCCTCAAAGGCGTTCCGCTCGTCTTCGTCGGCTATGGCGTGAAGGCGCCCGAACGGAAGTGGGACGACTTCAAGGGCGTGGACCTGCGCGGCAAGATCATGGTGGTCTTGGTCAACGATCCCGACTTCGAGGGCGGGGAAGGCGATTTCGGCGGCAAGCTCATGACCTACTACGGCCGCTGGAGCTACAAGTATGAGGAAGGCGCCCGGCAGGGCGCGGCCGGCGTGCTGATCGTGCATGAAGCCCCAGCAGCCTCTTATGGTTGGGCGACCGTTAAGAACTCGAACACGAATACGATGTTCGACATCGTTCGGAAGGACGCCGCCGCGCAGCACCCGCTGATGGAGGCGTGGATCCAGCGTGACCTCGCGGCCGAGCTGTTCAGGGCCTCGGGTCTTGACTTCGAAACGGCCAAGGCGGCGGCTCGGCGGGCGAACTTCCGGCCGATGCCGCTCAAGGCCTCGCTCGATGCGAGCTACGCCGTGACCGCGCAGGTGATCACCTCGCATAACGTCGCCGGTGTGCTGCCGGGCGCCAAGCATCCGGGCGAGACGGTGATCTATTCCGCCCACTGGGATCATCTCGGCATTGGGGAACCGGACATGCGGGGCGACCGCATCTACAACGGCGCGCTCGACAATGCGTCAGGCGTTGCGGCGCTGTTGGAGATGGCGCGCGCCTACGCGAAGGCACCGCGGCCCGACCGGTCGGTGCTGTTCCTGGCGATGACGGGAGAAGAGAAGGGCCTGCTGGGCTCCGAATATTACGCCGCCAATCCGCTGCGACCGCTCGCGACCACGGTGGGCGCGCTCAACATGGACGGGCCGTTCGCGTCGTCCAAGTCGCGAGACTTCACTGTCTCGGGCGTAGCCAAGCTCGATCTGCTGACGATGTTGATGGACGCCGCCGCGGCGCAAGGACGCCATTATGCGCCGGAAACGCGGCCCGAGGCCGGGCACTTCTATCGGTCCGATCACTTCTCCCTCGCCAAGCGCGGTGTGCCGGCCGTGTCCTATAATGGCGGCGAGGACTTGCTGAGCGGCGGCCTCGCGCGCGGAAAGGCGCTGTCGGACGCCTACACGCGCGACAAGTATCACCAGCCGGCCGACGAATACGATCCCAATTGGGACACGAGCAGCGTGCCTGACGACATGGCGCTGCTGTACACGGTCGGGAGGCGGCTGGCGGATGGGCGCGAGTGGCCGAATTGGGCGCCAGACAGCGAGTTCCGCGCGCTCCGCGACCAGACATCGGCAGCGCGCAAGTAGACGGCTGGTCAGATGTTGCGGCCCGATCATGCGCCGCAGGGCAGCGACAGCTAAGATGATGCCCTGCCCGCTGCACTGTGCCGGGAGGCGTGCAGCGGGCAAGTGGAACAGCCCGCGCCAGCCCTTTTTCACCTTATGGACGGCCTGCCCACAGCGTAGGCGTTCGGCAGTGCGGCTAGCGTAAAGATGCGTGATCGGGCCGCCCGCCCGCCCACCCAGGGCTCGACGCGTCTGCTGGTGATACGCGGGCGGACGAGGGCAGGGCGGTGCCGCTCCTTCGAGGGATGGGGAGGCCTGCGGGCGTCGCCGGCTGGCTCGACGCTGGCGTCCTGAGCGCGCGGCACCACGATGTCCTCCCCGCTGATCAGCGGACGCCCTTACCCGCATCGGGCAGGGCAGCGTCAAGCCGGCCGAGCAGCCGCTCCACGTCCTTGCGGATTACCCGTCGAGGCGTCCTGGCCATGTGGGCCGAATGGCGGCACTGAAAGTCCGTGTCGCCCGCCCGCTCGGCCCCGGACAGGGCGGGGTAGGCCGCGACCGCCCGGGCCCTTGCCGCATCCATGCGCTCTTCGAGCGGCCGCAGCGCCCTGACGTCGTTCCGCTCGGCGCACGCGTCGAGAAAGGTGACCGCATCGATGTAGTTGTTGAGCAGGGTCAACGCGTCCGCGACCTGCTGTTGACTATCCGGAGCTTGCGCCGCGACTGCCGCGAGCAGGAGAAGAGCGAAGTGCACCGGCAGGTCATCTCACCGGCGCATTGCGGGCGCAATGGGATAGGCCGGGTGCGCGGAGGTCGTGCGGCCGCCACGCGCTCCATCGTTTCAAGATGCGCAATTAGCGATCCCGCGCGCCTGATCCGACATTTGAACTGAGGCAGTTAGGGGTGTACAGCTGACCTATCGGCTCCGTTTCCGGCGGTGGTCGACCCCGCATCGCGAGATTGGCGACCGTATGATCAACATCGTCCGCATCGCACTCACCCGGCCGCTGACCTTCATCGTCATGGCGGCGCTGATCCTGCTGGTTGGTGTGGGCGCGGCGCTCAGGACGCCGGTGGACATCTTCCCGGAAATCCGGGTTCCGGTGATCGCCGTGGCATGGCAATATGCGGGCCTGCCGCCGGACGAGATGGCGGGGCGCATCATCACGCCCTACGAGCGGACCCTCACCACCACCGTCAACGACATCGAGCATGTCGAAAGCCAGTCGCTCCAGGGCATCGGCGTGGTGAAGATCTTCCTGCAGCCGGGCGCCGACGTGCGCACGGCCACCGCGCAGGTGACGTCCATCAGCCAGTCGGTGCTGAAGCAGCTGCCGCCTGGCATCAACCCGCCGCTGATCCTGAACTACAGCGCGTCCACCGTGCCGATCATCCAGCTGGCGATGTCGGGCCAGGGGCTGAGCGAGCAGCAGCTGTTCGACATCGGCCAGAATCAGATCCGTCCCGCGCTGGTGACGGTGCCGGGTGCCGCCATTCCCTATCCTTCGGGCGGCAAGCAGCGCCAGGTGCAGGTCGACATCGACCCCGGCGCGCTTCAGGCGCGTGGGCTATCGGCGCAGGATGTGGGCGCCGCCATCGCCGCGCAGAACCAGATCAACCCCGCGGGCTTCGCCAAGATCGGCGACTACCAATATAGCGTGAAGCTCAACAACGCGCCGAGCTCGGTGGAGGCGTTGAACGACCTGCCGGTCAAGGTGGTGAACGGCGCCACCATCAGCATGCGCGACGTGGCGCATGTCCGCGACGGCGCCGCGCCGCAGACCAACGTTGTACATGTCGACGGCCGCCGCTCGGTGCTGCTGACGGTGCTCAAGAATGGCACCACCTCCACGCTGGCGATCATCCAGGGCGTGAAGGACACGCTGCCGAAGATTAGCGCCGGCCTGCCCGCGTCGCTTCGCATCAAGCCGGTCGGTGACCAGTCGGTGTTCGTGACGGCGGCAGTATCCGGCGTGATCCACGAGGGCGCGATCGCCGCGGCGCTGACCAGCGTGATGATCCTGCTGTTCCTCGGATCGTGGCGTTCGACCGTGATCATCGCCTTGTCCATCCCGCTCGCCGTGCTGGCGGCGATAGCGGCGCTGTCGGCGAGCGGGCAGACGTTGAACGTGATGACGCTGGGTGGCCTCGCGCTCGCGGTCGGCATCCTGGTGGATGATGCCACCGTGACGATCGAGAACATCAACTGGCACCTGGAACAGGGCAAGGGCGTGAGGCAGGCGATCCTCGACGGCGCAGCGCAGATCGTCACGCCCGCCTTTGTGTCGCTGCTGTGCATCTGTATCGTGTTCGTGCCGATGTTCTTCCTGCCGGGCGTCGCGGGGTTCCTATTCGTGCCGCTGGCGATGGCGGTGGTGTTCGCCATGATCGCTTCGTTCGTGTTGTCGCGCACCTTGGTGCCGACCATGGCGATGTACCTGCTGAGGCCCCACACGCCCGGCACCGACGAGCATGCCGCGCCGCCTTCGCGCAATCCGCTGCTCCGCTTCCAGCGCGGGTTCGAGGCACGGTTCGAGCGCGTGCGCCACGGCTATGGCCGTCTGCTCCACCGCGCGATCGGCAATCGCCGGCCGGTCATGCTGGGCTTCATCGCGGCCGTCTTGCTGTCGCTCCTGCTGGTGCCGTTCCTCGGCCGCAATTTCTTTCCGGCGGTCGATGCGGGCCAGATCACGCTGCATGTCCGCGCCCCGGTGGGCTCGCGCATCGAGGAGAGCGCCGCTGCGTTCGATCGGATCGAGCGCCGCATCGCGCAGCTGATCCCCGCTCGCGAATTGGAGGCGGTGGCCGACAACATCGGCCTGCCCGTCAGCTCCATCAACACGGTCTACAACAATTCGGGCACGATCGGCCCGCAGGACGGCGACATCCTAATCAAGCTGTCGGACAAGCACCGGCCGACCGCCGACTATGTCGCGATGCTCCGCATCGAGCTGCCGAAGAGCTTCCCCGGCACCAGCTTCTCCTTCCTGCCGGCCGACATCACCAGCCAGATCCTGAATTTCGGCGCGCCCGCCCCCATCGACGTCCAGATCGCGGGCAAGAGCGCCGAGGACAACGCCGCCTATGCCGCGCGCCTGCTCCGGCTGATACGGCAGATACCGGGTGTGGCCGACGCGCGCGTGCAGCAGACCGCGCGCTACCCGCAGCTCAACGTCGACATCGATCGCACGCGCATCGGCCAGTACGGTCTCACCGAACGCGACGTAACCAATAGCGTGGCGAGCTCGCTCGCCGGCACGGCGCAGACCGCGCCTGTCTTCTTCCTCAATCCGGAAAACGGCGTGTCCTACCCGGTGGTGGCGCAGACGCCCGAATATCAGGTGGGCTCCATCAACGATCTGTCCAGCGTGCCCGTATCAGGTGCCGGCACCGCGCCGACGCAGGTGCTGGGCGGGCTCGGCCGCATCTACCGCACCAACACCAATCCGGTGGTGAGCCATTACAACATCCAGCCGGTGATCGACGTCTACGCGACCCCGCAGGGACGCGACCTGGGCGCCGTGGCGGGCGCGATCAACCGCGCGATCCAGCAGCTCGACAAGACCAAGCCCGCCACCGTCACCGTCACGCTGCGGGGGCAGTATCAGACGATGAACACCGCCTTTTCCGGCCTTGGCTTCGGCCTCGTCGGCGCCATCCTGCTGATCTACCTGTTGATCGTGGTAAACTTCCAGAGCTGGCTCGATCCGTTCATCATCATCACCGCGCTGCCTGGCGCGCTCGCAGGCATTATCTGGATGCTGTTCGTCACCAACACGACCTTGTCCGTGCCCGCGCTGACGGGTGCCATCATGTGCATGGGCGTCGCCACGGCCAATTCGATCCTGGTGGTCAGTTTCGCGCGCGAACGCATGGCCGAGTTGGGCGACGCCGCGCAGGCTGCGCTCGAGGCGGGCATGGTGCGTTTCCGCCCGGTGCTGATGACGGCGCTTGCCATGATCATCGGCATGCTGCCCATGGCGCTGGGCCTGGGTGAGGGCGGCGAGCAGAATGCCCCGCTCGGCCGCGCGGTGATCGGCGGGCTGATCGTCGCGACGGTCGCCACGCTGCTGTTCGTGCCCACCGTATTCAGCCACTTCCACCGCAAGGGCCGCGTCGCCGCCGCGCCGCAGCTGGAGCCCGCCCATGTCTGAGCATTTCTCGCCCGACGAGTTCCGCACCACCCCCGACGCGCATCGGCGCGAGACGCGCCGGCTGCGGCGGATCGGCATCGGCGCGGGCGTGCTGGCACTGGCCGTCGCCGCGATCGGCATCGGCACGCGCACCCTGTCCGACCGCCACCTCGCAGACGAGACGGCCGGCGCGGGCGTGCCCACGGTCAACTACGTGCTGCCCGACACTAAGGCGCAGACCAGCAACCTCGCGCTCCCCGGCCAGGTCCAGGCCTGGAACAGCGCGGCCATCTATGCGCGGACCAACGGCTATGTGCGCCGCTGGCTGGCAGATATCGGCGACCGGGTGGGGGCGGGCCAAGCGCTCGCCGTGCTGGACGCGCCCGACCTCGATCAGCAGCTGGCGCAGGCGCGCGCCGACTACCAGACCACGCTGGCGCAGCAGTCGCTCGCCGGCACGACCGCACGGCGCTGGGCCACCCTGCTGCGCAGCGACGCCGTGTCGCAGCAGGAGGCGGACGAGAAGGCGGGCGACTTCAAGGCCAAGAGCGCGGTTGCCAATGCCAGCCTCGCCAACGTCCGGCGACTGCAGGCGCTGCAGGGGTTCACCCAGTTGCGCGCGCCGTTTGCGGGCACCGTCACCAGCCGCTCGGCCCAGATCGGCGCGCTGGTAGTGTCGGGCAACAGCGCGGCGACACCTTTGTTCACCGTGTCCGACATGCACCGTATCCGCATCTACGTGCGTGTACCCCAAAACTATCTAGGGCAGATCCACAAGGGCATGCACGGCACGCTGTCGCTGCCCGAATATCCGGGGCGCGCGTTTGACGCGGTGCTGGTGCGCTCGGCCGGTGCCGTAGACAATACGTCGGGTGCCATGCTGGTGGAGCTACAGAGCGACAACGGTGACGGCGCGCTCAAGCCCGGCGCCTTTGCGCAGGTCAGCTTGCCGCTGGCGGGCGCGTCCGGCGCGATGCGCATCCCGTCGAGCGCGCTGATCTTCGCCGGCAACGGCACCACCGTCGCCGTGGTGGACACGCAGGGTCGCGTCACCATGAAGCCCGTCACCATAGCGCGCGACCTTGGCCGCCTGCTGGAGATCGCCACCGGTCTCAACGCAACGGACCACGTCATCGACACGCCGCCCGACGCGATCCAGACGGGCGACGTCGTGCACGCGGTGCCCGCGCCGAAGTCAGCCAATGCCAAGGCCTGATCGCCTTGCCGCGCTGATGCTGGCGGCCGCGTTGTCGGCCTGCTCGTTCGCGCCGCCCTACCGCCCGCCCGCGATCGCGACACCCGCCGCCTACAAGGAGGTGGCGCCGGTAGCGCCCGCCGGTTGGACGCAAGCCACGCCCGCCGACCTGGGCCGCGGCCCGTGGTGGACCGTGTTCCGTGACCCAGTGCTCGATGACCTGGAGCAGCGCGTGGAGCGTGCCAGCCCGACGCTGGCGGCGGCGCTCGCCCGCTACGACCAAGCGCGCGCGTTCGTGACGGACGCGCGCGCCGACTTGCTGCCGCAGGTAACCGCCAGCGCCAGCGCCGAGCGGGACCGCCTGTCGGCCACGCGGCCGCTGTCCGGCGGCAATGCGGTCAGCTATAACCGCTTCATCGTCGGGGGCGCCGTCTCCTACGAACTCGACCTGTGGGGCCGCATCCGCAACGAGGTCGCCGCCCGTCGCGCAGAAGCGCAGGCGAGCGCGCAGGACCTCGCCAACGTGCGGCTCAGCCTCCAGAACCAGCTCGGCAATGCCTACTTCCAGCTGCGCGGGCTGGACGCGCAAGCGCAGCTGCTGAACCGCACCATTGCTGCCTTCGCCCGCGCGCGGGAACTGACGCAGGTGCGTCACGACGGCGGCATTGCCAACGGGCTGGACGTCAGCCGTGCGCAGAATGTGCTGTCCGACGCTAAGGCGCAGATCGCCGACGTGGTGAACCAGCGCGCGGCCGCCGAGCATCAGATCGCGGCCCTGACCGGCGAGAGCCCGTCCACCTTCCAACTTGCGGCCGTCGATGGGCTGGCCGCGCCGCCGCTGCTGCCGGTGGCCTTGCCGTCCGAGCTGCTTCAGCGCCGGCCGGATATCGCGCAGGCCGAACGGCGCATCTTCGCCGCCAATGCGCGCATCGG
>Ga0325400_1001399_pt1 | contig 19862 bp, 11 predicted proteins | sample PopdelMetagenome_2_FD_205662 | JGI IMG/M metagenome (GOLD analysis project Ga0325400, IMG submission 205662) | Populus deltoides microbial communities from Bellville, Georgia, United States - Xylem-PdKOR-R1 | ecosystem: Host-associated > Plants > Phyllosphere > Stem > Wood/Secondary xylem...
CGTTTGCCAGCCCACTGCCGCGGCTCCGGCAATATCCCAGGCGTGAGCGGCTACCAGGCAGGTTTCCGTCGGCGCTACATTCAACTGATTGCTTACCAGTTCATACGCTTCGTGGGCGGGCTTGAACCGGGCCACTTCCTCGACCGAAAATACCCGCTCGAAGTACGTCAGCAGGTCGCCCTTTTTCAGCATCGACTCCGCTTGATGATTTTGCCCCGTTCGTTAGCGCGACCAGCCGAAAACCGGCCTCCTGCAAACGCTTGAGCCCCGGGCCGCAGTCTGCAAAAGGGGGCAGCTCTTTCAGGGTGCTTAAAATGGCCGCTTCCTCGCCGGTTGGCGCGCCAATGCCCAGTGCGTCGGCGGCTGTGTGCACCAGCTGACCGAGCGTTGACCGGGCCTCCTCGGGAGCGGTAAGGCCCCAGCGCTCGATCATCATCCGCAGGGCCGCTTCGGCCAATTTATTGAAAGGGGTATACTTATGCGTTAACAAATCCGTCATCCAGAGTTGCTGCACCAGCCCGAACCATTCCTGACGGGCCGCGGCCCGGCCGAAAAGCTGAGCAAAGTGAGGGTCCAGAACGCCCATATTCAGTAGCGTTCCGTTGACATCAAAAACGAGGAGTTTAGCCATCTTTTTTCGATTAAGGCCCGAGCCAGAGACGCAGGCAATGAAGTCACCAGTAAACCGGTGACGGATTCGTTTGTTCAGGACCGTTACCCAGCGCGGACCGGGGCGGACCGTTACCTAAATAGAACCGGACCGGAAAAGGTAAACCCGTCCGTGAGTCGCTTTTACCGAAGTAGTGCAACGGGTTTTGACTTACCGAATCAGAGGAATTAATACAGCATGGATGATCTACTGTGGCTCGAAAAATGGTACACCGAGCAGTGCAACGGGGAATGGGAGCGAACCTGGGGCCTGAAAATTGAAACGCTGGACAATCCCGGCTGGGTGGTGACCGTTAATCTGGTTAAAACGTGCTTGGAGGACCTGACCGTCGCCATGCAGGTGGTTGACAACGGAGCCACTGACTGGCTGGGGTACTACGTGAACGAGCAGAAGTTCACGGGTTTTGGCGATGGCCGCAAATTAGCAACTCTGCTGGGTCTGTTCCGGCGGCTGGCCGAGTCCGGCGAAACCGTTTCGGTGGCCCTAAAATAAAGCCAATGGCCAGAAAGGCAGCGGCCGCTGATTCGCGCGAATCAGCGGCCGCCGGTCGGTTGAAATTACGCCTGAGCGGCTTTCTCGTTCGCGGAACTAGTCGCGATGGTCGTCAGCTTCTCGTCGGTTTGTTTTTCTTCCTGTAAGGTCTGTTCGAGCAGGTCGGCAACCTCCGTTTTTCCAGCCTGCTGGGCTAGGGTCCGGGCCGTACCGTAGGCCGCAATTTCAAAGTGTTCCATTTTCTGGGCCGCTGCAATGATGGCGGCATCGGCGACCTGCGTATCTTCTACCTCATCGAGCAGGTTCTGTACTTCCTCGATCAGTCCCTGCATGGCGATATAGGTTTCGCCTTCCGGGTCAATACCCATCTGCTGCGCAATTTGCTCTAGTCGCTGCACCTGTTGTTCCGTCTCGGTCTGGTGCTGCTGGAACGCCTGACGAAGCTGTTCGCTCTGGGCTCGTTCCATCAGTTGGGGCATTGCTTCAAGGGCCTGCGTTTCGGCGGAGTACAGTTCCTGAATGGTGTGCTCCATGAAATCGTTCATTGTTGTCATACGAATGGTATAATAGGTTTTGTTGTAGGGATGCTGTCGAAAACAGAGCAACCTGAAGGGCCTTTTCCGGACGTTATTCCCGATCTTAGAACCGGGCCGGGTGCGGCCTAGCCGAAAAGAATTCGACTTGATGAGGCAACGGAACAAAGGCACAAAACCCACAAAACAACCCCCATACCCACAAAATAAATGGCGTCCCCCGGCCACTTCAGAGTAGCCGGAAAGGACGCCATTTATTTATCAATCGATTCGATTACTGATTATTTGACGAACCAGAGGTAGATGAGCCACTGTTGCCTGAACCGCTACCGCTGCTCGACTTTTTGTTTCGTTTCATCGTGCCGCTACCTGATCCCGAAGTACCCGAGGTACCCATCTGTCCGCTTGACTGGCTGCCGGTGCCCATCTGAGCGCCTGAAGAACGGCCCTGCCGTCCCTGCCGTGATGAGCCCGAAGACATGGATGAGCCACTGGTAGAGCCTGAGCCGGATGTGCTGCCGCTTGTGCCACCCTGCGTACCCTGGCCGACTGAACCACTGGTACCGTTAGTTGAGCCGGATGTTGAACCGCTGGTCGTTGAACCGCTTGTCTGAGCGAATGTGAGGGTTCCTGTCGCTACCATCATGGCTACGACCATTGCTAATTTTTTCATGAGTTGATCAATCGTTTAACGTTGGTTTTACTGGTATTCCCGACAAAAGGCAAGACAGGCTGGAATGACATCCTCGGCAACCAACACACGTTGTTCAGGCTCTTCTGCTTTCTCCGTCGTTGTCGTTATAACTATTAAAAATGATACAAGGTTAAGAAATAATTGTAAAATGGTGAGAATTCGGCCCTGTGGCGTTGGAATAGGCAATAATTCAGCGGGAGCAGGAAAAAAAGCTGTATGCTGTTCGTTGTCCAGGGCCGATAATCAACAACAAACCGGAAAAATAAACAGTTACCTGATGAGGTGGTTGTACCCCGGTGACCTGGCTGGATGGCTGCGTTGCCCGGCCCCTTTTTCGTAGAAAGAATAACCCTTTTATGCATAAATTAGCAAACTAATGTCAGGCTACAACCACGAATCGTCGGCTACTCGTAAGACCAAAGACAACCCATCCTCAGAATCTCTTGTATCGAATAATCGTCTGGTTATTATCTCGCACCGGCTACCGTTTTCGTTTAAGACCGAGAATAAAACGACCACGCTCAAGTCGTCTTCGGGTGGGTTGGTAACCGCGGTTAAGTCCCTCGACCTGAGCGCGTCGTCCCAAAAGCCGGTCTGGATTGGATGCGCCGATTTTACGCAGCGAACCTGGGAGAAGTACAAGGACCTGGTGAATGACGATTTTGAGTACGTGCCCGTTTTTCTGGATAAAGCTACGCACAAGCGTTTCTACAACGGTTTTTCCAATTCGGTGCTGTGGCCGCTCTTTCACTACTTCCCGTCGTTTGTGGACTACCATGACGAAGATTTCAAGGCCTACCGGGCCGCCAACGCCACAGTCTGCGACAAGGTAGCCGAAGTGATACAGCCCGGTGATCTGGTTTGGGTGCATGACTACCACTTTATTCCGCTGCCCCAGCTCATCCGGGAAAAGCAACCGGAGGCCACCATCGGCTTTTTTCTCCATATCCCGTTTCCGTCGTACGAGCTCTTGCGGCTGTTGCCCAAAGCCTGCCGAAGCTACCTGCTGAACGGGTTGCTGGGAGCCGATCTGCTGGGTTTTCACACCACGGATTACAGCCTGCATTTTCTCCAGTCAGTTCAGATGGCGCTCGGGTTGCAGCATACGTTCGGGCAGATTCAGAACGGCGACCGGCTCGTACAGTCCGGCGTGTTTCCGATCGGCATTAATTATTCGCTTTATCACGACGCTTACAACAACGAGGAGGTGGTGAAAGAGCGCGACGCCCTGAAAGCCAGTTATAAGGATAAACTTATCTTCTCCGTCGACCGGCTCGATTATACCAAGGGTGTCATGCAGCGGCTCGACGCGCTGGAAGCTTTTCTGGTGCAGAATCCGGAATGGCTGGAGCAACTGGTGTTTCTGCTGGTGGTTATTCCGTCGCGGGATGAAATCCAGACGTATGGCGAGCGAAAGCAGATGATTGAACAGGCCGTGGGCCGCATCAACGGAAAGTTCGCGACGCTGACCTGGGTGCCGATTGTTTACCGCTATGCGTCGCTGAGCTTTGACCAGTTACTGGCCCTGTACTCGGTCTGCGACGTTGCCATGATCACTCCGCTTCGCGACGGCATGAACCTGGTTGCTAAAGAATTTGTGGCGTCCCGGCAGGACCAGCAGGGGGTCTTATTGCTGAGTGAGCTAACGGGGGCCGCCAACGAAATGGGCGAAGCGCTGCTGGTGAATCCGCTGGATGAATACGAAGTGGCCGCGGGCCTGAAAGAAGCCCTTCAGATGCCGTCCGAAGAACAAACGCAGCGGATGGCCATCATGCAGAAACGCATTAAGGAATACGACGTAAAGCGGTGGGCCAATGATTTTATGGAATCACTGCTGGAAGCGCAGCTGGCCAACGAAGAGCGGGGCGGTAAACCGCTGGAAGGTGATCCGCGAAAAAACCTGATTGAGACCTACGCATCGGCCCGGAACCGGCTGCTGCTGCTGGATTACGACGGTACGCTAGCACCGCTGGTGGCCAAACCCGAAATGGCGGCCCCGCCCGACGACGTTATAAAGCTGCTGGGCGAGCTGGCCGCTGTGCCCCAGAATAAAGTCGTTGTCATCAGCGGGCGCGACCACCAGACGCTGGAGGACTGGCTGGGCAGCCTGCCCATTGACTTCGTGGCCGAACACGGAGCTTTCGTGAAAGAAGAGGGAAGCTGGCGGGAGCCCGGACTGGCCGACATGACCTGGAAAGCCAGTGTGCGCCCCATCATGGAAGATCTGGTCTACCGCTGCGACGGCTCCTTCGTGGAGGAAAAAGCAAGCTCGCTGGCCTGGCACTACCGAAACGCCGAAGAAACGCTGGGCTTCGACCGGTCCCGGGAGTTGATCAACACCCTCCAGCAGCTGGTGCCTTATCAGTTACGCATCATCGACGGCAACAAAGTCGTGGAAGTCAAGACGGTGGATACCGACAAAGGGCGGTCCGCCAGACAGCTCGTGGCCAGACAGCCCTATGAGTTTGTGCTGGCAATGGGCGACGACCGGACCGACGAAGATATGCTCTCGGCCCTGAAAGACAAAAATCAGTATACGGTTAAGGTGGGCGATGGGCTCTCGGCCGCGGCTTACCGGCTTATGGATGTGGAGCACGTACTGGCCCTGCTGCAGGAACTGGTGGATCAGGGAGCCAGACAAAAGAGCCGGTAAACCGGATAAAACGAACCAGCAAAACCAGCGTGAAGAAGGCGTTTTATAAACCGGATGGGGGGAGTATTTGCGCTTTTTAATAGCCTATACGCAGCCGGATGAGTTTATAGAGGATAAGAACCTTATTCACTTGACACCATATGTCTGAAAAAAAACGCAGCTTTGGATTAGTCAGCGGCAAAGAAGAAACGCCCGATACCGAAGAAACGATTAATGATCTCCCCCGGGCCGTTCTACGGCCCAATTCGCACCTCTTACTGGATGGCGAATGGAAGTTTACCATTGATGCCGACGACTGTGGTCTCCGCCAGAATTGGTATCTGGGACACGTCTATGACCGAACGGCGCACTGGCCGGGTTCGGTGGAAAGCCACATGGCCGAGGCCCGGGGTCTGCAAACGCCGGTGACCTGGCAGGATCAGGTTATTGCCTGGTACGAACGGGAATTCACGCTGCCCGAGCATGATGTCGATGGCCCGTCCATCATGCAGTTGACCTTTGGGGCCTGCGGTTACGAAACCCGCGTCTGGCTCAACGGTCACCCGCTCCAAACCATTGAAGAAGAAGAAATTCACTACGGCGAATACACGTCGTTTTCGTACGAACTGGCGCCCGATCTGCTCCGATCCGTCAACCGGCTGACGGTGCGGATTGCCGACACGATGGACGCCGAAACGCCACGGGGCAAGCAGGAGTCGCACGTTTATAAACGGGGTGGCATCTGGTACCAGACCTACACCGGGGCCGTCCGCAGCGTGTGGCTGGAAACCGTCGAACGCAACCGGCTCCGGTCACGCGTCGGGGTGGTGAGCATTGTCGAAGACCAGCTGGTGCGCTTCACCGTGACCACGCGTATCCATGACCCGGGCGACTATATCCTGCGACTTCAGGTCTTTGAACGCCACGCCGACCCGGACCAGCCACCAATGGCTACCTCGGACTTTCCGCTCCGGTTAGCCGCCGGTCAGAAACAGCAGCGGGTCGTGCTCGAAGTGCCGGGAGCCCAGCTCTGGTCACCAGAAACCCCGGCCCGCTACCGGCTGATTGCTCAGTTGATCGACAGCGATGGGTACACGGCCGAGATCGAAACGCAGTTTGGCCTTCGCAAGATCGAAGCGCGGGGCTGCCGGGTTTACCTGAACAACGAACCCATTTACCTCGACGGAATCCTGTACCAGCCCGGTACGGCGACCTTCGAGGAGATGAAGCGGCACATGCTGGCGATGAAGGAACTGGGCTGTAACCTGGTGCGGGTCCACATCGCCGGGATCGACCCCCGAATTTATAACCTGGCCGATAAACTGGGGCTGCTGCTGTGGGTGGAAGTACCGAGTCCGCACAGCTCAACGGACCGCAGTCGTCAGAACCACCGGGCCGAACTGATGCGGATGCTGGCCCTGATGGGCACTCACCCGTCGATTATTATCTGGAGTCTGTACAACGAAGACTGGGGGGCGCAGGACATTGCCACCAACCCGGTCACCCGGCAGTATATCACGGATATGTACCACTACATGCAGCTTGCGTATCCGCAGTTTCTGGTGGTAGACAACGACGGCTGGCAGCACGTTTCCTTTGAAGGACGGCTCAAATCCGATTTGCTGACGGCCCACCTGTACACGCCCGATCCTGACCGCTGGCGTACCGTCCTGGATCAACTGGTCGCCGGTGAACTGGAGAACGTAGCCGCGCATCCGCTGGTGGTGGGCGATCCGTTTTTCTACCGGCATCAGGTGCCAATCATTGTCAGTGAATGGGGCGGTTTCGGCTTTGTTGATTACGGCGGACCGCAGAACGCGGAAGATCGGACGGAACGCATCCGGCTCTATAAACAGGAGATGCGAAAGCGGCCCATCGCGGGCGACGTGTATACCCAGGCGACCAACATCGAAGACGAGCGCAACGGGTTGATCGACCCCCATACGGGCGAGCTTTCGGTGCCGTCGGGCATCCTGCGTTCCGAGCCGGTTGAAGAGGCTGTCAAATAGCGCATTCGACATGGAGTGATGGCAACCGGCTCGGGCGGCTGGTTGCCATCGCTGTTTTAGGGATATCTGGCGGATGAATAGACGACAGGCGTCAGGACTAAAAAGTTAATTAGTTGTAATAAAGCCGGTTGGTGGCAACTAAATAGCCAACTCGTGAATCATTTAGTGAGTGGAACGTGTTTGTAGACAACTTGCCCCCAAGACGGTCATCGCGGTTTTGGGGGCAAATTAATGTCATTTGTCATGAGTCGATACCAACGGTTTTTATTAATTCTGGTTCTGGGTACCCTTTCTACCGTCAGCCCTTTTTCCATTGATATGTACCTGCCGGGCTTCCCGGCGATTGCGCGGGATCTGGCAACGTCCATCGACCGGGTGCAGCTTTCCCTGACGGCCTATCTGGTTGGCATTTCGGTGGGCCAGCTCCTTTACGGCCCGCTGCTGGACCGGTATGGCCGGAAACTGCCGCTTTACGCCGGGCTGGCAATCTACCTCTTGGCTTCGCTGGGCTGCGCGTTTACCCATTCCATCGACGCCCTGATCGCCATGCGGTTTCTGCAGGCCATTGGCGGTTGCGCCGGGATGGTGGCCGCTCAGGCGCTCGTGCGGGATTTATTTTCTGTTACCGAAATCGCTCAGGTGCTGTCGCTGCTGAGCCTGGTCATTGCCGTTTCGCCCATGATTGCGCCAACGGTTGGTGGCTACGTAACGATTGCTTTTGGCTGGCAGGCTATCTTTCTGGTGCTGGCGGCCATTGCGCTCCTGATTTTTGTGGGCGTTATTTATGCCTTACCCCAGGGGCGCGGACCTGACCCGACCCTTTCCCTGCGTCCCAAAGCGGTATTAACTAACTTTTATACGGTGCTCAGCCACCCGCAGTTTCTGGTCTACACGCTGGTGGGCGGCATCGCGACGTCGGCGCCCTTTGCTTACATTGCGGGTTCGCCGGATGTGTTCATGAACCTCTACAAAGTCAGTGAGCAGCAGTACGGCTGGATTTTCGCTTTTCTGGCCTTTGCCATGATCGGCTCGACCCAGTTGAATCACTTTCTGCTGAAGAAGTATACCAGCCAGCAAATCATTTATACCACATTGCTTTACCAGACCACCATTGGCATTCTGCTGGTGGCCGGTACGTGGTATGGCTGGTACGACAAATACAGCTTGATTCTGCTGATGTTCCTGTTTCTGGCCGGTCAGGGCCTGACCAACCCCAACGCGTCGGCGCTTTCCCTGACGCCCTTCACCCGGCTGGCCGGCAATGCCTCGGCCCTGATGGGGAGTTTCCGGATGGGGATGGGCGGGATTGTTTCGGCTTCCGTCAGTGTCCTGCACAACCACACGGCTTTGCCGATGGTGGGTATGATGACGCTGTGCGTGGTGGTTGGCTTGAGCGTGCTGCTGATTGGCCGAAACCGGGCGCAGGTGCAGAGTCGGGCCGCCCAGACCGATCTGGAAGAAGAGGAAACCACCGTGTTAATCTAGTCTCTAAGGGGGCGTGAGGGAGCTTTTTAAACAACATCTTCGCCGGTTTTACCAATAAGCCTAACCGTCCATCTTCTGCTTTTTTTTGACCCGCCAACCGACTGGGCCATACCCTTGTTTTGATGAAAATGTGTAAACCCTGCGCTTTGACAGGAGTTTAGAACTGAAGAAAAAGAACCCGTCAGTAATAGTCTGGCGAGCTCGGCGAGTAAACAGGATTACACGATAAATCACAAAACCAATGGGAAACCGTCTGGAAAAAAAAGTAGCGATTGTAACGGGAGGTGGTGCCGGAATCGGCGAAGCAATCAGTAAAAAATTTGCGCAGGAAGGCGCCCGGGTTCTTGTTGCCGGCTTGCCGGACGATCCCGTCGAAGCCGTAGTGAAGGAAATTGAGCAGGCGGGCGGTATTGCCTATTTCTTCAAAGGGGACCTCTCTGTTTGGGACAATGCCAAAGCCTGCGTTGAGCTGGCGGTCCGGATGTATGGCAAGCTTGACATTCTGATCAACAACGCCGGGGTTTTTCCGGAAACAAACTACGTGACCGATTTTTCGGAGGAAGCGTTCGACTATCTGCTCAAAAATAACATCAAAACGACTTTTCTGATGTCGAAGGCAGCCTTGCCTGAATTACAGAAAACCCAGGGGAATATTGTAACCGCTGGCTCCGAAGCGGGCCACATGGGCGAGCCGCAGGCAACCCCCTACGGCGGAACCAAAGGCTTTAACCACGCTTTCACGAAAGGGCTCGCCAGTGAGCAGGCCGCTTTTGGCGTGCGTTGCAACGTGGTGGCGCCCGGTCCAATCGATACGGCCTGGACGCACGCCAGCACGGGGCCGATGAGTCCCAAAATGGAGAAAACCACAACCGTGGGTACGCTAATGGGTCGGCGCGGAACGACCGAGGAGGTTGCCAATGTCTATCTGTTTGTTGCCTCGGATGAAGCCTCTTACGTAACCGGCGCCATCTATTACGTGGACGGTGGAACAACCATCACCAAGGGGCCGCTGGGCGAACAAGCCGCCGATAACCTCAAGGAAGAACCGAAGGGCGAACTCAATCTACAGCACTCGATGGATGGGCACACGTCCGTCCGCAACGAATAAGGTATCCTGAGCGTACGACTCAAATCAGCAACCAATCGTGTCTCCGGCGGCCGTTGACCGCCCTAACCTATCCATAAGCAATGAGCACCAGCCATATCGGGAAACCAGCCAGCCGCGTCGACGGCTGGGCTAAAGTGACGGGCGAAGCCAAATACGCTGCCGAATACAACGTGCCTGATCTGACGTACGGCGTTGTGGTATCCGGCGCAATCGCCAGAGGCAGGATTAGCCAGATGGATATCAGCCAGACCCTGCAGGTGCCGGGCGTCTTGAACGTCTTTACGCACGAGAACCGGCCACAGCTGCCCTGGTTCGACCGCACATACACGGATGATAACCAGCCGCCAGGATCCCCTTTTCGGCCTCTTTACAGCAACGAAATTCAGTTTAATCAGCAGCCTATTGCGCTGGTGATTGCCGAAACGTTCGAAGCCGCGCGCTACGCATCCACGCTCGTGCGGGTAGCTTATGAGGAAGACGCTCACGAGACCAGTTTGTCGGAAAATCAGGAAGCGGCCTACAAACCGCCGAAAGGCAAGTCGAGCTGGAAAAAGCCTAAGTCGCAAGGCAACGCGGAAAAAGCCATTGGCGACGCAGATTTCCAGCTGGAGGTAACGCATTTTCACCCGGCCGAACACCACAACCCGATGGAAATGCACGCTTCGACGGCGGTGTGGAGCGAAGGCGATAAGCTGACGGTTTACGACAAGATTCAGGGCGCTTATAATTCACAGGAATACATCTCGCGGATTTTTGGGCTTTCTAAAGAGCAGGCGCGGGTTATCTCGCCGTATGTCGGCGGGGCGTTTGGTTCAGGGCTGCGGCCTCAGTACCAGTTGTTTCTGGCGGTGATGGCGGCTTTAACGCTGAAACGGTCGGTGCGGGTGGTGCTGACCCGTCAGCAGATGTTTTCGTTCGGACACCGTCCGGCCTCGCTGCACAAGGTGAGCCTGGGCGCTTCGGCCGACGGTACGCTTCAGGGCATTAAATACGAGACCATTCAGGAAACGTCACAGTTCGAGGATTATACGGAGAATATCGTCAACTGGGCGGGCGTGCTGTATCCCTGCGAGAACCTTGAGCTGGCCCATAAACTCGTCAAACTGGATGTCTACACACCACTGGACATGCGGGCACCGGGGGGCGCAACGGGCGTGAATGTGCTGGAAAACGCCATCGACGAAATGGCCTATAAGGTCGGCCTGGACCCGCTTGACTTTCGGTTGAAGAATTATTCGGAAAAGGACATGCACGAAAACAAGCCTTTCTCCAGTAAAGAATTGCGCGAATGTTACCGGCAGGGCGCCGAACGGTTTGGCTGGGCGGGCCGCAACCCCGAACCGCGCTCGATGCGGGAAGGCAGAAACCTCATTGGCTGGGGCATGGCGACGGGCGTCTGGGAGGCCATGCAGAAACCCGTGCAGGCCAGGGCGGTCCTGGCGATGGACGGTAAGCTTACTGTCAGCAGTGCCACGGCCGACATCGGAACCGGTACGTACACCATCATGACGCAGATTGCCGCCGAAACGCTGGGGCTGCCCCTGGCCGACGTAACCTTTAAACTGGGTGATTCAGCGCTGCCCAAAGCGCCCCTGGAAGGTGGGTCGTCGACGGCTTCCAGCGTGGGAACGGCGGTCAAGGCGGTTTGTCTGGGAGTCGGCAAAAAGCTGTTCAAACTCGCCCAGAAGATGCCCAACTCGCCCCTGGCTAAAGCTGATTCCGACGGCGTTACGTTTGCCGATGGGCGTATCCACCTGAAGCATTACCCAACCATCGGGGTTTCGATTGCCGACGTCATGCAGTACAATGGCACCGCGTCCGTTGAGGATGAGCAAATTGCGTTGCCCAATCTGCTGAAACAAAGGTCTTATGTTCGGTATACGCATTCGGCTATTTTTGTGGAAGTGAAAGTAGACGAGGATCTTGGGACGATTCACGTAACCCGCGTGGTGAACGCCGTAGCCGGTGGCCGTATCCTGAATCCGAAAACGGGCCGCAGTCAGGTGCTGGGCGGAGTCGTCTGGGGGATCGGGATGGCGCTGGAAGAAGATTCGGTAATGGACAACCACTACGGGCGGTTCATGAACCACAACCTGTCTGAATACCACGTTCCGGTGAACCTTGATGTGCCGGATATCGACGTGATCTTCGTGGAGGAAAAAGATACGATTGTCAATCCGATTGGCGCCAAAGGGTTGGGCGAAATTGGGGTTGTCGGCACGGCCGCGGCCATCGCCAACGCGGTTTTCCACGCTACCGGCAAACGCATCCGCGAACTTCCGATTACGCTGGACAAAATCCTGTAAAAGACAGTTTATAGATTCAGCAAAAAGGTCGGCCCGTCTGGGTCGACCTTTTTGCTGAGTTAAGGGCGCTCTGAACTTATTCGATCAGCAGGCGCCGATACTGGACCGTAACGCCCTGCCGGATTTTCAGCATATAAACGCCACTCGGTAAGCGATCCAGTGGCTTCACCTCCGTCAGCCCTGTGGCCACCTGCCGACTGGTTACCGGAAGAGCAACGCCCGCCAGATTGTACAAGGCGATCGACCGGGCGTCCACTTCGCTACCCTGCACGTGCAGCACCCGCCCGTTGGACGGATTGGGATACAGCGTTAGCGTAAAGTCGGTCGCGCCTGATTCGGGCTGGACGCGTGCGTTGACGGTTGGCGGTTGCACCGTTACTTTGGATTGAGCGGTGCTGCTGCAGCCTACCGCATCACTCACCCGCAGGCTGAATACCAGCGACTGGTTTGTCGTGGCCGTGGAGGTGATGGTTCGCGCAATCGGGAAGTCGGCATCTGTGCCCGACTGAGCCAACGCCGGACTGAAGGTCAGGGCCGCTACGGTGTTGCGGCCCCAGGTAATTTTCAAGGCTCCGTTGCCGCCAGTACCGGTTGCGGTAATACCCTGAATTGTACTGCCGCTCTTGATGGTTTGATCGGGCGTCACGCTGGTTAGGGCAGGGGCGTACTGGTTATCCACTCTCAGGACCGCTTCGCTGGAGGCAACTTCCGTGGGACAGGCCGCTACCTTGACCACCGCCCGAAAGCGACGCCCATTAACCAGCTGACTCCCTGATACGTAGAAGTTGCCCGTTGTATTTCCGCTAAAGCCAGTACCGCTGGCGGCCAACCAGCCGTTGCCGTCACTGTATTCCCAGCGGATGGTTACCGTGCCACCTCCGCCGTTGTTGACTCCGACACTAAAGCGAGCTGTGCCGGTTGGACAGATCGACATATCGGTGGGCTGCTGGGTAAAGGTCAGCGGACTCTTGAGGGTCAGGGTGGCGGCATTGGAGTAGACCACAGCCGGGCAGGTGCTGGAAGAGACACCCACCCGAAACTGGCGCCCGTTGCTCAGCAGGCCACTGGGTACGCTCAGCTGGGCGGTAGTTCCTCCGCTGCTGACGGGTTGCCAGGCCGCCGAAGCATTGTCCCGGCTTTCCCACTGATAAGTCAGGTTCTGACCGGTGGCCGTTACGGCGAAGGTGGCTGAGGTGCTGCCGCAGTTAACCACCGCATCGACGGGCTGGGCGGTGATGGTCGCCCCGGCGCTGACCGATAGGGTAAACGGCGCCGAGGTCGTGCTGCCGCAGCTGCTGGTTACTCGCACCGAGTAGCTGCCCGCATCAGTAAGGCTCAGACTGGCAAAATTCAGGGTGCCGTTGTTGTCGGCCGGGCCAATGGGCTGGCCGTCTTTGAGCCACTGATAGGTCACCGAAGGATCGCTGGTGACGGGTTTGGCTAGCTGTAGAGGGCTCCCCTGGCAGGCCGTCAGCGGTGGGTACGTGGTGCTGATGGTTGGGGCCGAACCCGTGACCGCGACGGTAAACGGCTGGGAAGTGACCGAGCCACAGGCGTTGGCAACTTTTACCGTATACGTACCACCCTGACTGGTTTGAATGTTGTTGAGTTTCAGCGTAGCGGTCGTGACGCCGTTGAGAAGGGTGGTGCCTTTGTACCATTGATAAGTCAGGTTCTGGCCCGTTGCTGCCACGCTGGTCGTGACGTTGGCACCCCGGCAGACGGTCGAGGAACTGGCGGGCTGGGTGGTAATAGCAATGCCCGCCTGGGTCTGTAAGGTCGTGACGCTGGAATACAACACATCGGAACAGTTGGGCACATAGAACTTAAGCCGGTACTGCTGCCCATCGGCGACACTAGGCAGGCTGGGCAGACAGTGCGTGTCGCCCGTGTACGGCCCACCACTGGCGCCGGTTACGCCGGAAGCTACGTTGGCCCACGACGCGCTGGAGTTGGCCCGCGTTTCCCACTGCACATAATAATTTGTCCCGTTAGGGCCGTGGCCATCATTGTTGGCATTCACGCAAAGCGAAGGGGTCGGGGAGGAGCAATCGATCACCAGCGTAGCGGGGGGCTGCTGCCGGATAACGGGCAGATAAGCCGTTTTCAGCTCATAGCTCGCGTACAGGGTGCCACAGACATTGCTAACCTCTACATAATACAAATTGTCATAAGCGGGCTGGACGTTGGGAATCGTTAGCGTAGCGGTATTCACTCCGGTGCCCGGCACCGGAGCGTTGTTGTAGGAAGTACGCCATAGGTAGCTAAGGTTATATCCCTGTGCCTGAACGTTTAAAGTTAGTGTACTGCCCTGACAGACGTACTCGGGGCCAGTCGGGCCAGATTTAATAGAAGGCAGACTGACAGGGAGGGTTGATGCTGAGTTACTGTAAGTTGTGGTTGACCCGGCGCTATTAGTGGCCGTCACGGCCGCACGGACCGTCCAGGGCTCGTACGTAGTAAGCCACGGTAAGGTTAGTTTGTTTGTCGTAGCGCCCTGCGTTTTGTAATCCTGGTCGTTGATGTTGGTCCAAACAGAATTCTTGAGGATTTGCCACTGATAAGTGAGTGTTCCGCTACTGGCTGTTGCTGATACAGAAAAGGATACTGAAGGAACGCTCGCTTTAGTGCAAATGGGGAAATCGGCGGGCTGACTGGTAATCGTCACATTCGGAGCGCCGGTCTGAGCCCGAAGCAACGTAGCACTTAACAGAATGCATAAAGCAGTGAACAGGTAACTGTGTTTCATGGCAATAAAGGTTGGGAAAGATGAAATTCAGGAGTGAACAAACCTTAATGAAACCGCTCGTTATCAGATACTAATGACCCGAAGCGATCAGACGCCAGACAGACCTTATGGATGGAGTGAACCTGCCACTTGTGGAAGGGAAACAGGTGTTGGGGAGGTGAGTAACCGAGTGTTAAAAGTATAACGCAACCGCCCTTTTTTCTCAGCCTATTTATTTATCGGTAAGGGTATTATTCCCGTGCAGCAACCCCCTGGCAGCAGGGGCAGAGGAGTCCCTCTATTGACTCATTTTGACTAACCCCATTTGGGGGATATTGCAAAAAGTGAGCCGGGTAAGGGCAACCATTAGGGGCGTAAATAGTTTAACGAAGGCGTTAAAATCTAAATTTATTCTATGAGAAAGCTTTTATATGCACTATTGTTACTGGGATCCATTGGCTGTGCCTGGGCACAGGACCGAACGGTGACCGGCAAAATCACAACGGCCGAAGACAACTCACCGCTGCCCGGCGCCAACGTTAAGGTGAAGGGCACCACCCGCGGGACGAATGCGGACGGGGCGGGAAACTACAGCATCAGCGTACCGGACGGGGCTACCCTGGTCTTTAGCTTTATCGGCGTGGTATCGCAGGAGGTCAGCGTTGGCTCGCAGACAACCGTTAACGTCGCCCTGAAGGCGGACACCCGGCAATTGCAAGAAGTGGTGGTGACGGCCCTGGGCGCCCAGCGCGAACGGCGAACGTTAGGCTACGCGGTTTCGAACCTGCAGGGCGACGTGCTGACCCGCTCCGGAGAACCCAACATCATCCAGGGGCTGGCCGCCAAAACGGCCGGTGTTATCGTGACCAGCTCGTCGGGAACACCGGGGGCATCGAGTAAAATCGTGTTGCGCGGACCATCGACCTTTACCGGGGAACAACAGCCGCTGATTGTGGTGGATGGCGTGCCGATCAACAATGAAACAATCACTTCTTCCTCCGGCGATTATCCATTCAACGCCAACTTAGGTGGGGTTAGTAACTCCAACCGGGCGCTCGATCTGAACCCCGACGATATTGCGTCGGTAACGATTCTGAAAGGACCGGCGGCTTCGGCGCTTTACGGAGCCAGAGCCGGGAACGGCGCCATTATTTATACCACTAAGCGGGGCCGGAGCCAGCGCGGTATCGGCGTGACAGTCAACTACCGACTCGAACTTTCGGAGGTGAACAAACTGCCCAAACTTCAGTCGGAGTACGCCCAGGGAGCCGGTGGTGCTTATTCGACCGCGGACCCCGGACCCGACCAGCGCCTGGGTACCGACGATGATGTCTCGGCGGGTACGCCCAACAGCTGGGGACCTAAAATAGCGAGTAACCCGTCATTGCAGGCCTTCGACAACCCGGCTAACTTTTTTCAGACGGCCGTATCGCACACGACGAACGTGGCCCTGGTGGGGGGCAATGACAAAGCGACATTCCGGATTTCGTACGGTAACCTGTTCCAGAACGGGGTCATTCCCAATACCGATTATACCCGCAACACCATCCGGTTAACCACCGAAGCCAACATGACCGACAACCTGCGCATTGGTGGTACGGTCAGTTACATTAAGTCGGGTGGTCTGCGCGCCCAGACGGGGAGCAACGTGGCAGGGGTCATGCTCAGCCTGTTGCGTGCGCCGGCCTCGTTTGATTTGCGGAATTATCAGTATCCCAACGGATTTAACCGAAATTATTACGCTTTCTACGATAATCCTTTTTACACGGCTTACAAAAACCCATTCACGGACGATGTCAACCGGGTACAGGGGAACGTGTTTATCAATTATCACCGGTCGTCGCACCTGGACCTAACGTACAAAATCGGCGTGGATGCTTATTCAGACTCCCGCCAGCAGGTGTATTCGATTAGTTCCAACGGGGATGATAACAACCAGACGTATGGGCAGGTCAATTACGACAATATCACCAACCGGGATGTCTACGCCGACCTTATTCTGCGGGGAGAACACCGGTTTAGCGAAAAATTCGGCGTTAACTACACGGCTGGTCACAACCTGAGTACGTTCAACCAAACGGATAACTTCTCGCGGGGCCGTAATCTGTCCATCCCTAATTTTTACAATCTGGGGAATGCCGCCGAGCTGTATGCTTCTAATGGAGCCTCCCGGCGCATTACCACGGCGGTGTTTGGGCAGCTCGATTTTGATTACGCCAACCAGTTGTACCTCTCGGTAACGGGCCGGAACGAATGGTCATCGACGTATGAGCGCCGGATACGGAATAACTTCTTCTATCCATCGGCTTCGCTTTCCTGGGTGTTCACGGAAACCGTTCTTAAAAACACCCCGATCACGTTTGGTAAAGTTCGGCTGGCCTACGCCGAGTCGGGTATTCCGCCGGTGCCGTACCGCACCCGGACGTATTTTGGCAAGCCTTCGTTCACCGACGGCAGCACCAACGGCCTGATCTTTCCGTACGGCGGGGTGAACGGGTACGCGTATTACAACCAGATTGTGGGTACGCCTAATCTGAAACCGGAACGCGTGCGGGGTCTGGAAGCGGGGCTTAACATGCGGTTCCTGGAAAACAAGATCGATCTGGACGTAACGGTTTATAACCAGAAGACGGTCGATATTCTGTTATCGCAGCCGACCGCCGAATCGTCGGGCTTTCCAGCCCGCTACGCCAATTCGGGCCAGTTACGCAACCGGGGAATTGAAGTGATGCTGGGAATCAACGCCATTAAAACGCCCGCCTTTAGCTGGGATGTGAACCTCAACTGGTCAATGAACCGGAATAAAGTACTGAATCTGACCGAAGGGGTAAGTGAACTGAGCCTGGAATCGGCGTTTGTCGGCATCGGTGGGTACGCCATTGTCGGTCAGCCGCTGGGCGTTCTGTACGGAACAAAATGGCAGCGTAACGAGAGTGGCCAACTGATCATTGGCTCGAATGGCCTGCCGTTGTTGCAGGGAACCCAGGGCAGTATCGGGAATCCTTATCCCAACTGGCTGGGCAACATCCGAAATACGTTTACCTACAAAGGCGTAACGCTGACGGCCCTGATCGATATTCGGCGGGGCGGGGCCATCTGGGACGGTACATACGCGCGTCTGCAGCGGATTGGCCGGACGCAGGAATCGGCCGATCGGGAACGGACCTACGTGATTCCGGGCGTCAAGGCCGACGGAACGGCTAACACCACGGCCATCACTCCGCTGGCTTACTTTGGCAGTTATCTGGGTGATAACGGAGGAGCCGCCGAGCAGTTTGTGGAACAGGGTAACTGGTTCCGTCTGCGGGAGGTGAGCCTGAGCTACCGGATCAAAACCCGCAAATACCTCAATTATGTCGACCTGTCTTTGTCCAGCCGGAACCTGTTCCTGCAAACCAATTACAAGAACGTTGATCCGGAAACCAGTCTGACGGGTGCCGGGTCTAACCTGCAGGGGTTCGACTATTTTAATAACCCCGGTACCCGATCCTTCATCTTCAGCGTTGGACTCGGATTTTAAGCCCTATAGACAGTAAGCTATGAAGAAGATCATACTTTCGGTGCTGGTCCTGAGTCTGGTGACCAGTTCCTGCCAGAATAAATTTGACGAGTACGCGGTCAATCCCAATTCGCCCGAAACGGCTTCGGCGGCCCTGTTGCTGTCGGCCACCGAAGTGTCCACTTTTGCGACCTTCGGCGGAGAACAAAGCCGGATCGCGAGTGTGCTGGTTCAGCAGACCGCGGGCAACCAGTTTCAGTATCAGACCTATGGCCAGTACATTATCACCGAAGCCGATATTGTCAACCAGTGGTCGGCTATTTACAACGGCCCTATCGTCAGCGGGCGAACATTGCTGGATCGTTACGGGGAAGGCAATCCCTATTACTCCGGGATGGCGCAAGTTCTGATGGCGCTGAATTTTGGTCTGGCGACCGATTTCTGGGGCGATGTGCCGTTCACCGAAGCGGGACAGGCCTTGTCGGGTAATTTTCAGCCGAAATACGACAGCCAGGAAACGGTCATTCAGGGCATTCAGTCCCTGTTGGATCAGGCCATTGCCAATCTGAGCCAGCCGCAGACGGCCAATACGTTTCTGCCCGGTGAGGATGATATTATTTTCAAAGGCAACACAGCCGCCTGGATCAATGCGGCCTGGATCATTAAAGCGCGCTACGCCAACCGGCTCAGCCAGATCGATCCGGCGGGCAGTGCAACCCAGGCGCTGGCGGATCTGAGCCACGTATCGGCTGACCAGCCCGACATGAACGCCGTTTTCTACGACTATGCCGGTAACTTCAACCAATGGTACGAATTCCTGGCGGTGCGGGCCAACTACATCAAGATGGGGCAGTATTTCGTGAATTACCTGCAATCGACCAGTGATCCGCGGTTGCCTTATCTGGTGGCGAAAGACGAGGCTGGCGGCTACTCGGGGCTTCCTCCCGAAGAGTCCGACAACTCCGCGGCTTCGGACCCCGGCCCGGCGGTAGCCTCGGCGGATTCGCCCACGCCCATTGCCACCTACGCGGAAGCAAAATTCATCGAAGCCGAAGCACAACTTCGGTTGGGAAAGGCAGACGCAGCGGCTACGGCCTACAACGAAGCCGTGTCGGCTTCGGTTCAGCGTATCACGGGCTCGGCCATCCCGGCGGCTTTCCAGCAATCGACGGCCAGTGCAACGGCGGCTACTGTTTCGCTTGAGCAGATCATCAACCAGAAATACGTGGCGCTGTTCAGTTCACCGGAGCCGTACAATGACTGGCGTCGCACGGGCTTCCCCCGGCTGCAGGCCAATCAGCAGTCACAGCGCAAGGCCATTCCGCTGCGTTTCCCCACTTCGCAGAACGAACGGAACTACAACCGGAACGCCACCGTCGTGAGTGACATTTATCAGCCGGTCTGGTGGGATAAATAAGCCTACAGGCAACAAAAAAGCGCAGACGAACCCGTCTGCGCTTTTTTGTTTTAAGCCGGTTAGTTCAGATTGATACCGAGCGTTAAACCCAGCCAGGGTTTATTGTCATAAATCCAGATGCGATTATTGCGGTCTGCCAGTTTTTCAAAACCCACCGCAAGCCCCGCCGAAAACTTGTTGAAACTGAACGTCGTGGACAGACCGTAATTAATTCCCAGCGCCTGATACTCATCGGGCACCCGGCCACTGGTATTGAACGCGGTGACGGCCGTGGGTGACAGGCCCACAA
>Ga0325400_1001402_pt1 | contig 19847 bp, 21 predicted proteins | sample PopdelMetagenome_2_FD_205662 | JGI IMG/M metagenome (GOLD analysis project Ga0325400, IMG submission 205662) | Populus deltoides microbial communities from Bellville, Georgia, United States - Xylem-PdKOR-R1 | ecosystem: Host-associated > Plants > Phyllosphere > Stem > Wood/Secondary xylem...
CCTCCGCCGCGGCGGGGAGGGCGGCGAGCAGCACTCCCGGCGATGGCTGGATGCGCGCATCCAGCGCCAGTTCGCCGACCACCAGATAGTCGGCCAGCGCCTCCCCGTCGACGATCCCCATTGCCGCCAGCAGCGCCATCGCGATCGGCAGGTCGAAATGCGCGCCCTCCTTGGGCAGGTCGGCGGGCGACAGGTTGACCACGATCCGCTTGGGCGGCAGCGCCAGTCCGAGCGCCGCGATCGCGCCGCGCACCCGCTCGCGACTCTCCGCCACCGCCTTGTCCGCCAGTCCCACCACCGTAAAGGCAGGCAGCCCCGCGATCAGCTGGACCTGCACCTCGACGCCGCGCGCCTCCAGCCCCAGATACGCCACCGTCGCGCAGGTCGCCGTCATTGTTCCCCCATGTCGCGCGCGACCATACCGGCTTTGCGGCGGGAGGGAATGGGCCTGGCCGCGTTGACTTCGACCGGTGCCTGGCCTAGTCGCGGCCGGGACGAGGTCGTCCTGATGGGCGGCCCTTTTCGCGTTTAAAGGAATGATCGATGAAGCGGACCTTTCAGCCGAGCAATCTGGTGCGCGCCCGCCGGCACGGCTTTCGCAGCCGGATGGCGACGGTCGGCGGCCGGGCGGTGATCCGGGCGCGCCGGGCGCGCGGCCGCAAGAAGCTGTCGGCCTGACCGTTCTGACCCGCCGCCGCGACTTTCTCGCGGCGAACGCGGGTCGGCGGGCGCCCATGCCGGGCTTTGTCCTGCTGGTGCGCGCCCGCGGCGACGGCGATCCGGCCATGCGGGTCGGCTACACCGTCACCAAGAAAGTCGGCAACGCGGTGGTGCGCAATCGCATGAAACGTCGGCTGCGGGCTCTGGCGCGCGAACTGCTGCCGACGCAGGGCATGCCGGGCGCCGACCACGTCCTGATCGGCCGCAACGGCGGGATCGAGCGCGCCTTCGCGCTGCTCCGCGCTGAACTCGCGAAGGCGCTGAAGAAGGTGGCGCGGTGACCCCGGCCCCCTCATTGCGGGCCCGTCCCGCCATCCGCCGCATCGCGCACGCCGCGATGGCGGCGCCTGCCGAGCCGGGACTGCCGGGACTATCCCGGCATGACGGGGTGGCGTAGAGCCGTGCTGGCCCGCCTGCTGATCCTCCTCGCCCGCGCCTGGCAACTGGGGCCGTCGCTGGTGCTGCCGCCAACCTGCCGGTACCAGCCCAGCTGTTCGGCCTATGCAATCACCGCGCTTCGCCGCTATGGCGCGATGAAGGGGGGTTGGCTGGCGGCCAAGCGGATCGCGCGGTGCCATCCCTGGGGCGGGTACGGACCCGATCCCGTTCCCTGAAGGGGCGTGAAGCGTTGACCAACGATCGCAAGAACTTCGTCCTGTTCGCCGTAGTGGCGGCATTGATCCTGTTCGGCTGGCCATTGATCCAGAACCGCCTGTTCCCGACCGCCAACCCACCGGTGACCAGGATCGAGCGCGGACGGGAGAAGCCGGTCGCCAATCGCCAAGCCGATCCCACCGCCGACAGCCCTGCCGCGACAGGCGACCGCGCCGCCGTGCTGCGCGATTCCCCGCGCGTCGCCATCGAGACCCCGCGCCTGCGCGGCTCGATCAACCTCAAGGGTGCCCGCATCGACGATCTGGTGCTCACCGACTATAAGGAGACGATCGCGGCCAGCTCGGCGCCGATCCGCCTCCTGTCCCCAGCGGGCGCCCCCGACGCCTATTTCGCGGGGTTCGGATGGCGTGACGACGGGCTCGCACCGCCGGGTGCCAATGCGACCTGGACCGCGTCCGCGCCCGTGCTGCGGCCGGGCCGTCCGGTGCGGCTCGACGCCGCCAATGCCCGCGGCCTGCGCTTCCGCATCGAGCTGTCGGTGGACGCCGACTATATGTTCACCGTGCGCCAGACGGTGCTCAACACCGGCGCCGCGGCGGTGCCGGTCGCGCCCTACGGCTACGTCACGCGCACCGGTGCGTCGAAAGACCCCTCCTCCGTCACCATCCACGTCGGGCCGATGTCGGTCGACAATGGCGGTGCCCACTACCGCCCGGACTTCAAGGACCTGAAGGAAGAGGGTCCCGCGACCTTCCAGACCACGGGCGGCTGGCTGGGCTTCACCGACAAATACTGGCTGACCGCGCTGATCCCCGATCAGGCGCAGCGTTTCGACGGCCAGTTCCGCGCCGGCGCCGGCGACGCCTTTCAGGGCGACTACACCGTCGCTCCCCGCCAGCTCGCGCCCGGCCGCGCGCTGACCCAGACGTCGCGCTTCTTCGCAGGCGGCAAGGAGGTGCGGCTGCTCGACCGCTACACCGACCGGGAAGGCGTCGCACAGCTCGACTATGCGATCGACTGGGGCTGGTTCCGCATCGTCGAGAAGCCGATCTTCTATTACCTCGACTGGCTGTTCCGCCACGTCTTCAACTTCGGCCTGGCGATCATCCTGCTGACGTTGACGATCCGCCTGCTGCTGTTCCCCATCGCGCAGCGCCAGTTCGCCTCCATGGCGGCGATGCGCGCCATCCAGCCCAAGATGAAGGCGCTGCAGGAACGCTACAAGGACGACAAGCCACGCATGCAGCAGGAGATCATGGCGCTGTACAAGACGGAGAAGGTCAATCCGTTGGCCGGCTGTCTGCCCACGCTGCTCCAGATCCCGATCTTCTACGCGCTGTACAAGGTGTTGATGCTGACGATCGAGATGCGCCACCAGCCCTTCGTGCTGTGGATCCGCGACCTGTCGGCACCCGATCCGCTGACCCCGGTCAACCTGTTCGGGCTGCTCGCCTTCACGCCGCCGCACTGGATTGGCATCGGGGTAGTGCCTATCCTGCTCGGCATTTCCATGTACTTCCAGTTCAAGCTCAATCCCGCGCCGATGGACGAGACCCAGAAGCAGGTGTTCGCGATCATGCCATGGGTGCTGATGTTCGTGATGGCGCCGTTCGCGGTCGGCCTCCAGGTCTATTGGATCACCACCAACTGCGTCTCCATCCTCCAGCAGCGGCTGCTCTACGCGCGCCACCCGGGGCTGAAGGAAGCGCCCGTCAAATGAGCTGGACCGAGGAGGAGATCGAGGCCGCGCGCAAGACCTTCGCCGGCCCGGTCGCCTTTCTGAAATCGGCGCCGCAACTGCAGCACCTGCCCGGCGCGGTCGTGCCGGAGGTCGCATTCGCGGGGCGATCCAACGTCGGCAAGTCGTCGCTCCTGAACGCGCTGACCGGCCGCAACGCGCTTGCCCGCACGTCCAATACGCCAGGGCGGACGCAGGAGTTGAACTTCTTCGACGTCGGCGCGCCGCTCCGCTTCAGGCTGGTCGACATGCCCGGCTATGGCTTCGCCAAGGCACCCAAGGACATGGTGCGGCAATGGCGCTTCCTGGTGAACGACTACCTGCGCGGCCGTGACGTGCTGAAGCGCGCGCTGGTGCTGATCGATGCGCGGCACGGCATCAAGGATGTCGATCGGGAGATCCTGGCCATGCTAGACAAGGCGGCCGTCAGCTACCGCATTGTCCTGACCAAGGCCGACAAGGTTAAGGCGACCGACCTGGCCGCGGTGTCGGAGGCGACCGCGACGGAGGCGCGCAAGCGTCCCGCCGCGCACCCCGAGATCATAGCCACGTCGAGCGAGGGCGGGATGGGCATCGCCGAACTGCGTGCGGCGGTGCTGGAGGCGGTCGGCTAAGGAGTTTTACGACCAGTCGACTTGCGATTTTTCGCGCCGTTCGTGCCTTTTCGCGCCGAGCGAAGTCAAACGTTATGCGGCACAGTTGCGGTTCGTTCCTCGACTTCGCGCGGGACGAACGGAGGTGGTGAAGATCGGTCAAACACCACCCGCAAGCCTGATCCGTCCGGCTTGACCCTTTCGTCCCTAACGCAGGCGTTCGCGTTGAACAGAATCGAGAGTTTCTACGGTGTGCATCAGATCGACTCCGGCAAGGAGGGAGCGCGACCCCGTCTGACCGAGCCCTAGCGTCCCCCCAGCAGGCCGATGCCCAGCGCCACGCCGGCGACCGCCAACAGCCCGGCCACGATCATCAGCACTCCGTCGCGCACCAGCAGCGCCAGCCCCAGCGCAGCGATCCCCAGCATCGGCACCGTGCCCGACCAGGGCACCAGTTCGGCCGGCGGGATCGCCAGGCACAGCAGCAGCGTAATCGCGGCGGCGACCCGCACCGCCGGTCCCCGCGTCAACACCTCCAACCGACCATGGAACCAGCGATCCAGGAAGCGCGCGACCGGCCGCAACGCCTCGGTCGTCTTGACCACCTTGTCACCCTTAAAGCCGCGACGCTTGATGAAGCCGGGCAGCCACATATGGTCGCGCCCGAACAGCATCTGCACGGCGAACAGGGCAATGACGATCGCCGTTGCCGTCGAGAAGCCGGGAATGCCGCCCAGCGGCGACTCCTCGACCAGCGCGGGGACGAGCAGGAACGGGCCATAGCCGCGGCTGCCGAACGCCTCCACCAGGTCGCCGACAGTTACCCGATCCTCGCCCTGGCCCGTGTCGCGCAACCGGTCGAGGATGTCGCCGACGCTCTTGGGATCATCGCTCATCGTGCGCCGAACGGGCGGCCGCCCTTCCCCGTTCCTCCGCCGCACGCTAAGCCCCGCCGCCATGAAGCTCATCATCGGCAACAAGGCCTATTCGTCCTGGTCCCTGCGCGGGTGGCTCGCCTGTCGCCAGTCGGGCCTGGCGTTCGAGGAGGTGGTCGTGCCGATGTACGACGCCGACTGGGACCAGCGCCGGCAGGGCGACGAGTTCGCCCCCTCGGGCGGCAAGGTGCCGATCCTGTGGGACGGCGAGGCGGTGGTGTGGGACAGCTTGGCGATCGTCGACTATCTCGCGGACAAGCTGGACCGGCAGGGTGTCGGGCGCGGCCGCTTCTGGCCGGAGGACGACGCCGCGCGCGCGATGGCGCGGTCGATGGCGGCCGAGATGCATTCCTCCTTTCCCAACCTGCGCCGCAAGCATTCGATGAACGTGCGCCAGGTCTTTCCCGCGCGGCGCCCGGACGACGACGTGGTGGTGGAACTGGCCCGCATCATGGAATTGTGGGCGCAGGCGCGTGCGCGCTGGGGCGGATCGGGAGCGTTCCTGTTCGGCGATTTCGGCGCGGCGGACATCATGTACGCCCCCGTGGTCACCCGCATCGTCACCTATCAGTTGCCGATCGCGCGCTTCGCCGCGCCCTATCTCGACGCGGTCCTCACCCATCCCTTTATGCAGGACTGGCTGGCCGCCGCGCAGGAGGAGGAGTGGGTGATCGAGCAGTACGAGCAGCCCGCGCAAGGATAGCGCCGCGGTGGTCGACCCGGTCGCGCTCGCGCAGGCGCTGATCCGCGCCGACAGCGTCACCCCGGCCCGCGGGGCGGTGTTCGACGTGCTGGCGGCGGCGCTGGTGCCCCTCGGCTTCGCGGTGGACCGCTTCCTCGCCGGGACTGCGCCCGACGGCCCGGTCGAGAACCTGCTCGCCACCCGGCCCGGCACCGGCCGCCATCTCGCCTTCGCCGGTCACCTGGACGTCGTGCCGCCCGGCGACGGCTGGACCGCCGGCCCCTGGTCGGGCGAGGTCCGCGGCGATCTTCTCCACGGTCGCGGCGCGGTGGACATGAAGGGCGCGGTCGCCGCCTTCGTCGCGGCGGCCGCCCGGGTTCTTGCCGGCGGCCCGCTGACGCTGGTCGTCACCGGCGACGAGGAGGGGCCCGCGACCCACGGCACCGTGGCGTTGATCGAGCGCATGCGCGCGCGCGGGCTCGCCCCCGACTGGTGCCTGGTGGGCGAGCCGACTTCCGCCGCCCGGCTGGGCGACACGATCAAGATCGGCCGGCGCGGGTCCGTCAACATCTGGGTCGAGGTGCCCGGCCGCCAGGGGCACGTCGCCTATCCCCATCTCGCCGACAATCCGATCCCCCGGCTGGTGGCGGCGTTGGCCGCGGTCGGGAGGGTCGTGCTCGACCGTGGCAACGCCTGGTTCCAGCCGTCCAACATCGAGGTGACCGACCTCCACGTCGGCAACCCGGCCACCAACGTCATCCCGCCCGCGGCGGCCGCGCGGCTGTCCATCCGCTTCAACGACGAGCAGAGGGGCGAGGCGCTGATCGCGCGCATCGCGGATGTGGTGCGCGCTCACGCCCCCGCCGCGACCGTGACCGGCCGCGTGTCCGGCGAGGCCTTCCTGACGCCGCCCGGTCCGCTCTCCGACCTGGTGTCGAACGCGGTCGCCGCCGTCACCGGCCTATGCCCCGACCTCTCCACCACTGGCGGCACGTCCGACGCGCGCTTCCTTTCGCGGCTTTGCCCCACGGTCGAGTTCGGCTTGGTCAACGCCACCATGCATCAGGTCGACGAGGCGGTGGCGATCGCCGATCTTCAAGCGCTTACCGCCATTTATGCACGCATCATCGCCGATGCGTGACGCCTGGCGCATCGTAGGAGCGCTGGCCGCGATGCTCGTCCCGGTTCCGGCGCTGGCGCGCGACGCCAGTGCCATGATGGCCAGGGCCCGCGCGCTCACCGCCGCCGACGGATGCGGCGCTTCGGGCGGGGGCGGACGGGGGGACATCCTGGTCTGCGGCGGGCGGGCCGATCGCTATCGCCTGCCGCTCCCGCGCAACGCCGATCCCGCGACGCCACCTCCGCGCGGCGACGGCCTGTCGGGCGCCGAAGCGCTGAACGTGCCCGGCGATTGCGGTCCGTTCGGCAGGCGGCGCTGCACCAAGCGGGAGGCGCTGTTGCAGGGCTATGGCGGCGGTCGCGATCCCCTGTCGCTCGGCCTGCGGCTCGCGGCGCACCTCCTCGGTCAGGGGGCCGATGCAGCACCCGCTCCCACATCCCCCCGATGACCGACCCAGCTGGTTACCGGCCTATCGCGACGGGTCGCGCGGTCGCCTGAGCACGATATAGAGCGCCCCTGCCCCGCCGTGGCGCGGGTGCGCCCCGCGCACTGCGGCGATCGCGTCCGCGTGGCGCGATGCGGCCAGCCAGTCGCCCACCGCTGCCCGGATCGCGCCGCGCGCGTGCGGCCGCTCGCTTTCGGGCCGGGGCGGCTTGCCGGTGACGAGCAGCAGCACCCGGTCGCCCCGCGCGATCGCCCCTGCGATGCCGCGGTCGAGCAAAGCGTGCGCGGACGCGAGCGTGTGGCCGTGCAGGTCGATGGAACTGTCGGGCATTACCGCCCCGCGCCCCAGCCGCTTGTCCCAGCCGCCGTCCAGCGTGTTGGCCGCGGCGGCGGAGCGCGGTCTAGCCGCAACCGGTCTCGGTTCGGGCACCCGCCCCCTGACACGTCGCTCGACAGGGGCGGCGCCCACCGGCTCGGGCGCGGGGGGCGGCGGGCGCAGCGCGACCGGCACCGCCGCCGCGCGCAGCGGCCGGACGGTGGCCATGACCTTGGCCCACAAGCCCGCCTCGTCAGGGCTGAGCTGCCGCCGCACCCTGCCCCGCCTGCAACCGCGCCACCGTGCCGATCGGCAGCAGCAGGAACGCCGTGCCCCGCGCCGCCATCCCACCCGCCACCGTCGCGGCCGCCTGCCCGGCGCCCCAGAAGGTGTCGAAGCGGTTGCTGCCCTTGATCGCGCCGCCGGTATCCTGCGCCACCCACAGGCCGGTCGCATCGGCCCGGTCCATCGACAGGAAGACGGGCGCGCCCAGCGGCACGTACTTCACGTCCACCGCCGCCGACACCTGCCCGTCGACGGCATAGCCCATCGCCCCCACCGGCGGCCCGTCCAGCTCACGGAAGAAGACGAAGCTCTTGTTCTCGCGCATGATCGCGCGGCCCTCGCCTGGATGGTCGCGCAGCCAGGCGACGATCCCCTGCATGGACGTCTGCCCCGGTCCCAGCAGCCCCCGATCGCGCATCAGCTTGCCGATGCCGGTATAGCCGCGGCCGTTCTGGGTGTCGTATCCGATCCTGAGGATGCGCCCGTCCGGCAGCCGCACCCGTCCCGATCCCTGGATCTGCAGGAAAAAGAAGGCGATCGGGTCGGCCGCCCAGGCGATCACCGGCGCACGCCGGTCAAGCGATCCCTCCTCTATCTGCGTTCGATCATCATAGGGGACCAGCTTGGTGCCCACGACCTTGCCGCGCACCGACTTGCCCCTTAACTCGTCGGAAAAGGAGCCCAGGTCGACGTCCAGGAGGTCCGCCGGGCGGCCGTAGATCGGCACGGCCCCCGGCCGCTCCTCGATCGATCCCGCGATCTCCGGCTCGTAATAGCCCGTCGCGAAAGCCGCGCCGTCACCGACCTGTACCGCCTCAAGATAGCGCGCGAAGAAGGCGGCGGGGTCGCGCGTGCCCGCCGCGGCCGCCGCACAGGCCGGCTGCCAATCGGCGCCGCGGGTCAGTCCGCTCGCGTCGGTTCGCCGCATCAGTCCAGGACAGCTGCGTCGAAAGGCGGCCAGCGCGGCATCGGCCTGACGCCGATCGAGCGGCAAATCCTCTACCGCCGGGCCGGCCACCACGCCCGCGGTCGCCGCCGTCGATGCCCCTGGACCAGGCAGCACCGGCGCCGGCAGCAACGGCGTCGCCGCGACGATCCGGCCGGGGATCAGTTGGCGCACCGACGGCTCGGGCGGCACCGCGGACGGGTGCACGATCGGACGCGTCGACGTCCCCATGCGGGGTGGCGTCGCGGGACCGGCACCGGCTGGCACCGCGCCGCCCCCCACACAGGCACCGAGCAGCAGGGCCAGGGGCAACACCCCCCAACACGCCGGCTTTGTCATGCCTCAGGCCTCGTCGGTGTCGGCAAGCGTCCAATTCGGATCGCTGCTCCGCAAGCCGCGCGCAAAGGTCCAGATATCGTGGGTCTCGACCGCGTCGGTCAGCGATCCGGCGACGACGTTGCCGTCGGCATCCCGGGTGACCGCCGCGATGTCGGCGTCGAACCGCACGGTGATCCGCGCCTCCCGCCCGACCACGGCCGCGTCCGCGACCACCGCTCGCTCGATCGACACCAGCCGATTGTCCAGCGTCTCGCCCGCCGCAACGCGGGTGGCGATCGCCTCGGAAAAAGCGGCCTTCACCTCCGGTGCGGCGAGTTCAAAGAGCCGGCGCTCGTCGCCTTTCCAGAACGCTTCCAGCACCTGTGCGTAGGCGGCCTTCGCACCTTCCAAAAACCCGGCCACATCGAACCCCGGTTCGGCCGAGACGATCTGGCGAAGTCCCGCCTCCGCCTTGGGATCGATGTTGCGGTCAAAGGCGGCCCGCGCCTCGGCGGGGGCCACGTCCTTGCGCAGGTCGATCGCGGGCGTCGCGCGATCGTCGGCGGCGCGCGGCAACGGCTGCTGCTCATGCCCGGTGCGCTTGCCCAGCACGCTGTACAGCCGCATCGCGAGGAACCCCGCCACCATCGCCAGGACTACCAGGTAAAAGGTCAACCGCGCCTCCGTGCAGAACGGACAACATAGGCCGATCGCGGCCGCTATTCAAATGGGTGGACGTTGAAACGCGCGGGAGCCGCTGCTAGTCGCACCGGCGATTTACGCCGGCCGGTGCCGGCCTGCTAGGACCCGACAACCATGGCCGATCAGAACGACCCGCAAGCCGCCCAGGGCGACCAGCCGCTCGCCAACGGTGCGGACACCGCGCCCGCGGCGGGCATGATCTCGCAGTACGTGAAGGACCTCTCGTTCGAGAACCCGAACGCGCCCGCGATCTTCCAGGGCCAGACCGCGCCCGCGATCGACGTCCAGTTCAACATCGCCGCCGCACAGGTCGGCGAAGAGGTGCACGAGGCGGTGCTGAAGATCGACGTCCGCGCGGAGGCAGAGGGCCAGGTCGCCTTCATCGTCGACCTGTCCTACGCGGGCATCTTCGGCTTCCGCAACGTTCCCGACGACCAGATCCAGCCGTTCATGCTGACGGAGGCGCCGCGCCTTCTGTTCCCGTTCGCGCGCCGCGTCCTGGCCGACGCGATCCGCGACGGCGGCTTTCCGCCGCTCCTCCTGGAGCCGATCGACTTCGGCCAGCTCTATCTCCAGCAGCAGGCGGCGGAAAACGGCCAGCAGGTATCCGGCGACGTCGGCCACGCCTGATGCTCCCTTGTCACCCCGGCGAAGTCCGGGGTCCATGGCTGGTCGGCACGCCACGCTGGAGAGACATGGACCTTGTGCTTGGCTGGGGTAACGGAATAGCGGCATGAACCTCGCCCGCGCGCTCGGCTCGGTCGGCGGGCTCACCCTCGCAAGCCGGGTCTTGGGCCTTGTTCGCGACTCGCTGTTCGCGCGCTTCGTCGGTGCCAGCTTCGCGTCCGACGCGTTCCTGATCGCGTTCCGCCTGCCCAACATGTTCCGCGCACTGTTCGCGGAAGGCGCGTTCTCGGCCGCATTCATCCCGCTGTTCAACAAAAAGGTCGCCGACCCGGACGGCGGCGGCCTGGCCAGCGGGGTCGCCTTTGCGGAGGACGCATTGTCGGTCCTCCTGCCGCTCCTGATTCTGTTCACCGCGGTCGTGGAGATCGCCGCGTGGCCGGTCACCTGGGCGCTGTCGGGCGGGTTCAACCGCGCCACCGGGGCCGAGTTCGCCTATGCGGTGGGGCTGGCCCGGCTCACCTTTCCCTATCTTCCCCTGATCAGCCTGGTGTCGCTGCTCGGCGGCATCCTCAACTCGCTTCACCGCTTCTGGGTCAACGCGGCGGCACCGATCCTCCTCAACCTCACGCTGATAGCCGCCCTTGTCTTCTTTCACGAATCCGAACCGCTGTTCACCGCGCGCAACCAGGCGGTGGCGGTGACCGTCTCGGGCGCGCTCCAGCTCCTCTGGCTCTGGTGGGCGTGCCGACGCGCGGGCGTGACCCTCCGGCTCAAGCGCCCACGCCTCGGGCCCGACGTCCGTCGCCTCCTGTCGCTGATCTGGCCCGCCGCCGCCGGCGCGGGCGCGGTGCAGATCAACCTGGTCGTGTCTACGGCGCTCGCCGCCAAGCTGCTGCCGGAGGGTTCGGTCAGCTACATCTACTATGCCGATCGCCTGAACCAGCTGCCCTTGGGGCTGATCGGCATCGGACTCGGCACCGTGCTGCTCCCCACGATCTCGCACCAGCTCGGCCGCGGCGACGAGACGGCGGCGATGGCCACCCAGAACCGGGGGCTGGAGCTCGCGCTGTTGCTCACCCTGCCCGCCACCGTGGCGCTGATCGTGTGCGGCGTGCCGATCGCGGCCGCCCTGTTCCAGCACGGGCAGTTCACCCCCGCCGACACCCTGCTCACCGCCCAGGCGCTCGCCGCCTTCTCGGTGGGACTGCCCAGCTACATCCTGGTCAAGGTGCTGACGCCCGGCTTCTACGCCCGGCACGATACGAGGACCCCGGTCCGCTACGCGACCTGGTCGATGGTGGTGAACCTGGGGCTCAACCTGCTGCTCATCCCCTCGATCGGCCATGTCGGCCCGCCGCTCGCGACCGCGGCGGCCAGTACGGTCAACGTCGCCTTTCTCTACCGCGCGCTGCGGACGCGGGGTCACTTCGCCCCCGACCGGCAGCTGCGCCGCCGCACGCCCCGCCTGCTCCTCGCGGCGCTGGCGATGGGTGGGGTCATGTACCTCCTCCTGGACCTGTTCCGCCCCTACGTCACCGGTGCCGGCATCGAGCGCTGGGGCGCGATGCTGGCGCTGGTCGCCACCGGCGCGCTGGTCTATACGGCCGCTTCCTTCCTGTTCGGCGCCCTCCGCCCCGCCGACGTCCGGGCGCTGCTGCGCCGCTAGGGATCATCATGCGCGTCGTTTCCGGCATCCAGCCCACCGGCAATCTCCACCTCGGCAACTATCTGGGTGCGATCAAGAACTGGGTGGCGCTCCAGGACCAGGGCAAGCACCCCACTGATGCGCTATTCTTCCTGGCCGATCTTCACGCGCTGACCGTCGCCATCGATCCCGGCGAACTGGCGCGCAACACGATCGAGATGGCCGCCACGCTGCTGGCGGCCGGCATCGACCCGGACCGGGCGACGTTGTTCAACCAGGCCCGGGTCCCCGCCCATGCCGAGCTGTGCTGGCTGCTGAACGGCACGGCGCGGATGGGCTGGCTGAGCCGCATGACCCAGTGGAAGGACAAGGCGGGCAAGAATCGCGAGGGCGCCAGCGTCGGTCTGTTCGGCTATCCCGTGCTCCAGGCCGCCGACGTGCTGGTCTATCAGGCGACGCACGTGCCGGTCGGCGACGACCAGAAGCAGCACCTTGAGCTGGCGCGGGACATCGCGACAAAGTTCAATGCCGACTTCCGGGTCGACCTGTTCACCCTGCCCGAACCTTACATCTCGCCCGCCGCCCCCAGGATCATGAGCTTGCGCGACGGCACCGCCAAGATGTCCAAATCCGACCCGTCCCCCGCCTCCCGCATCGCTCTGATCGACGGCGACGACGAGATCGCGGCCAAGTTCCGCAAGGCGCGCACCGACCCGGCGGAGTTACCCGCCAATGCGGCCGATCTCGCGGACCGGCCGGAGGCGCGCAACCTCGTCACGATCTACGCCGCCTTGTCCGATACCAACGTCGACGCGGTGCTCGCCGACTATGCGGGTAAGGGGTTCGGCGTGTTCAAGCCCGCGCTTGCCGATCTTGCCATCGCCGTCATGGCGCCGATGCGGGACCGCCTGGTTAGGCTTCTGGACGACCGGGCGGCAGTCGCGGAGGTGCTGGAACGCGGTGCCGATCGCGCCCGTGGCTTGGCCGTCCCCACGCTCCGCAATGCGCAGCGCGCGGCCGGGTTGCTGGTCTAGTCGAAGTCATCGCGCATGTCCGCGGGCGGCCGATCGGGCACCGCGTGGCCAGCATGCAGCCTTGCCATGATCGCATCCAGCGTATCGAGGGCGTGGGCGACCTGCGCCGCCAGCAGCGGCTCACCGCACCGGTCGGCATGATCGATCACCTGGTCGAGCAACGGTGCCGTGCGACGCAGCAGATCCAGCCGCTGTTCGTCGGTCATCCCATTCATCCGATCAGGCATACATGCCATGCGCGGGCGAAACGCTATTCCATGTTAAGTGTCAGGCGCGAGGACCGGTCCCGAACAGCTGAGCGACGCTGCGATCCAGTATCAGGAGTTGCCACAGCGTCCGGCCATGATCGGCACGGCCGGCGCGATGCTCGGCGGCGAGCGTCGTGATCTCGCTCATCGAAAACCAACCCGTCTCGATCATCGTCGGCGATCGGGCGAGCGCCGCGGCCTGGTCGGCCAGTGCTCCTCGAAACCAGTCGGACACCGGGGTGACGAAGCCCATCTTGGTCCGCCGCAGGATGCCGGGCGGCACATGCGCGGCAAGGGCACGCTTCATCAACCACTTGCCCTCGCCTCCGCGCAGCCGCATGCTCTCGGGCAGGCGCGCGGCGAACCGGATCAGCCGGTGGTCCAGCAGGGGCTCGCGCGCCTCCAGTCCCACGGACATGCTGGTCCGGTCGACCTTGGTCAGGATATCGCCGGGGAGCCAGATGGACAGGTCCGCATATTGCGCCCGGTCCAGCGGGCTGCGTCCCGGCGCGTCGCGAACTGCCGCGACGTAGCGATCCTCGGCCCGGTGGCCGTCGATCGCGCGCAGAAAGGCGGGGGAGAAGAGTCGGCGGCGGAGCGCCGGGCCGGTCACGCCGACCGCCTGCGCATAGGCTTCTCCATCGTCGAGCGCGAGCGCGGCCAGCGTGGCCTTGGCACGCAGCGGTCGCGGTGCCCAGTCAGCCTTGGGATAAAGACTTGCCATGCGCCCGAACGCCGGCGCCCGTACCGCCGCCGGCAGCAGCGCCCGCACCCGCGCCTCGGCATGGTGGAACCGGTGGCGTCGGTAACCCGCCATCGCCTCGTCGGCACCGTCGCCGGACAGGGCCACGGTCACCCGCTCGCGCGCGAGTTGGCATACCCGCCACGTGGCGAGAGCGGAGGCATCGGCGAACGGTTCGTCAAAGGCGCGGACCAGCGTGTCGATGGCGGCGAAGTCGTCGGCGGCGACGACGCGTTCCCGGTGGTCGGTGGCGAACCGCTCCGCGATCACGCGCGCGGGTGCGCGCTCGTCATGCCCGCGCTCGTCGAAGCCGATGGTGCAGGTCGCGACCGCACGCGTCGACCGCTCCGCCATCAGCGCCACCACCGCCGAACTGTCGACCCCGCCCGACAGGAACGCGCCAAGGGGCACGTCGGCGACCATCCGGCTCGCCACCGCGCCGCGCATGAGGTCGAGATATTCCTCCGCCAACGCGTCGGCCGATCCGCGCGCGCGGTCGGAGAAGTCGATGTCCCACCAGCGCACCGGTCGCGGCACCGCGCGTCCGCGCTCGACGCGAAGGAAGTGGCCGGCCGGCAGCTTCCGCACGCCCGCGACGATGCAGGCGTCGTCGGGAACGTAGCCATAGGCCATGTAGTCCTCGACGGCGGTCGGATCAGGTCGGCGACGGAGCAGCGGATGGGCCAGCAGCCCCTTCAGCTCGGACGCGAAGGCCAACGCGCCATCGGGCAGCTCGGCGTAATGGAGCGGCTTCACCCCGAACCGGTCGCGCGCGAGGAACAGCGTTCCCGTCGCGGCGTCGTGAAGCGCGAAGGCGAACATGCCGTCCAACCGGTCGAGCATGGCCGGGCCCCAGGCGCGCCAGCCGTGCAGCAGCACTTCCGTGTCGCCCGCCGTCAGGAACCGGGCGCCCCCGGCCTCCAACTCCACCCGCAGCGCCGCGAAATTGTAGATCTCGCCATTGTAGGTGAGGGCGAGATCGCCATCACGCATCGGCTGCGGCGAGCCGGCCAGATCGATGATCGACAGCCGCCGATGCCCCAGACCGACGCCCGGCCCCGTCCAAACGCCCTCGCCATCGGGGCCGCGGTGCGCCTGGGCGGCGATCATCGCGGCGACCCGGGCGGGATCGACCGGCTTGGGGGTGGCGGTGTGGAACAGCCCGGCGATGCCGCACATCAGCGTTCGACACCCGCGGCGATCGCCCCGGAGGCGTGATTGATCCCGCCCAGCGCGGCCGCGAACCGCGCGATCGGTGCGGCGTCGGCGCCTTCGGAGGACAGGTGGATCGCCATCGCCGCCTCCGGCCGGGCGAACAGGCGCGCGCGCAGCGTCTCCATCTTCACGCGGGCGGGATCGTCGGTGAGGACATCGCCGACCCGGTACCACGTCGCCACCGCCCGCTCCACGGGGCCGGGCGCCCTGATCCGCATCGCCGCGCCACCCGCGACCGGCGGCAGGTCGGCGACGCGCAGCCAGCGGTCGTCCTGGCGCAGCACGCCGGTGCCAAAGGCTATCAGCTCATGCCCCTCGCCCTGGCTGGCGAACAGCGCGATGCCGATGTCGACCTGCTCGCCCCCCGGACCGGAATAGCGCCCGAACAGCAGGTGGTCGGCGCCGGGATGCCAAGGCTGCCACGGCGCACGGGCGCTGAGCGGCGTGCGGCGCCATCCGGGAACGTCGGGCAGCGCGATTCGATCCGGCACCGCCGCCGGGCGTGCGGCAAGATCGCTCCAACCGATCGCCAGCATCGCCACCAGGATCGTCAGCGGCGCGGCCGCCGCCGCGTTGATCCGTCCGCCTACCGGTGCTTGCAACACTGCCGGATCGAAAGCGGGATCGTCCGGCGCGCGGTCGAACCAACGCCAGCCAAGGGCCAACACCCCGGCCATGACCAGCGCAAAGAAGATCCATCCGTAGACGATGTGGTCGAATCCGGTCGCGGCCTCGACGGAGGACAGGTCGGCGGCCAGAATGGTGCCGAACGCGCGAACGCCGTTCGCAAGGACCGGCACGGTCAGTGCGGCGAGAAGGAACACGATGCGCCGTCGCCACGACCGGAAGCAGAGCTGCGCCACCAGGACGCCGAACGCGGCCATGGCGATCACGAACTTCGACCCGGAACAGGCCTCCGCCACCTCGAACCAATAGCGGCCGGCATGGATCAGAACGCCGTCGCTCGTCGCGGCAATGCCGGCAAGGTGGAGCAGCGGCATGACGATCGCCACGGTGGCGCGCTGCAACACCGGTTCCAGCTCCCCCCCGAACGGCACCGCAAACAGGAGGTAGGCCATCGGGAAAACCAGCCCCAGCGCGACATTGGGGCCGAGCAGCGTCACCGCCGCGCCGTCGATCATGATCACCAGACCGACCTGGCGGAACAGCCCCACCGAGGCCGCGTCGCCGACCCACCAGCAGGCGGCGCCCGAGGCGACGAGCAGGAGGCCGGGCGCCCAGGCGACCGGCGTCGAACACGCCAGATCGCCACGCCGTTGCCACACCAGCCACGTGACCACCGGCGGCACGAACAGGCAGTGGCCGTAGGTGGTGCTGGTCCACCACAGCGCGGCCAGCGTCGCCACTTCGCCGCGGAACAGCAACAGCAGCCCGGCGACTGCGACGGCTAGCCAGGCGAGATGGCGACGCCAGAGGGTGGGCGTCCGCGCCGATGCCGGACCGGCAAGGGCAACGGTCATGCCCCCACCCCGACGTCGCGCCGGCCAGACGCCGATACCAAGGCCGCCGCCATGTCCGGGGACGGGCGGATTTGCGCAGCGGGAGGGGAAGACGCTTGGGCGATCAAGATGTCCAGCGGCGCCAAGGCCGCCTGCCAGCCGTAACGCGCCTCGACACGCGCCCTCGCCCTTGCGCCGAGGTCGCCCGGCGCCCTCAGCAACGCCGCCACTTCCGCCGCGAAGCGATCGGGATCATCCGCGATGCGCAGCGTGCCGGCATGGTCGATACCCTCCGCCGCGCCGCTGGTGGCGACGACGGGCAGCCCGCTCGCCATCGCTTCCAGTACCTTGTTCTGGATACCGCGCGCGAGTTGCAACGGCGCCACCGCGACTCGGGCGGCGGCGAGATGGCCGCGCACGTCCGCGACCTCGCCGGTGACAGTGACGCCCGGCACCTTGGCCAGTGCCCTGACCGCGGCGACCGGTGCCCGCCCCACGATCGCGAGGGCCGCGTCGGGGTGTGCACGGCGGATCAACGGCAGCACGCGCTCCACGAACCAGCGGACCGCCTCGACATTGGGGGCATAGTCCATCTGACCGGTGAAGACGATCGCGGCACCGCCGGTCGGCGGCACCGCCCGCGGCCGGAAGTGTGCGGTATCAATGCCGTTCTCGACCACCTCGACGCGACCCGGTCCGTCGAACAGCGCTGCCTCGGCGCGACTGACGAACAGGCTGGCGGCGGCACGCGCCGCCGCAGCCCGTTCCCAGCGCGCGAGCAACCGAGCCTCGCGACGATAAAGCGCCCGTAACGGCCCGCGCGCTAGCCCGGCGAACTTGGCCGAATCGAGGTCGACGAAGTCCATGACGAACGGCAGGCTGGACGGCACATATTGTGCCATCTGGCCGGAGAAGACGTAGGCGGCGGCGGGCGCATGCATATCGGTGACGGCGGCGACGGCGCGGGTGAACGACCGGGCGGCAAAGGCGGCGACCGACACCGGCCGGCCGGTTGCCAGCGCCTCCGCTGCGGCCCGTATCTGCCCTTTTTGCCGCGGCACGACCGTGCAGCTCGCGAGACCCAGCTGGGGCACGGGCTCGGGCGCATCAGCGAAGGTGACCAGGTGGACCGGCATGCGGGCCGACAGGTGGCGCAGGACGTGGTAGCTCCTGATCCGATCGCCCCGGTCGGGCGCGAACGGCGCGCGGTGCGCGATAAAGAGCAGGCTCATCCCAATCCCCGCGCCAGCCAGGGACCGACGAGGTTGGCGACCGGCAGCGGCAGACGCTTCCATGCCGCCACCATGGCGGCGTAGCGCGGCGAGAGCGGGTTGATCTCGCGCGCCCCGCCCTCGCTGCGGCTCGCGTAGCGACGCGGTTCGGGCACGAAACCCCAATTCTTCTTGAACGCCGCCGCGCCGGTCGCCGCCTTGGACCGGCCGAAATCGAACCGCGCCATGCCCCTTGCCCGTGCATGCTGCATCAGCGCGAAGTACATCCGATCGTTGGCGCGCAAGCCCCGCGCCGCTGCGGTGCCGCCGCCCCAATAGGGATAGACCGTGTCGCCATGGTAGAGGCTGAGCACGCTGGCGACCGGAACGCCGCGATGTGACACGGTAAGCACGTCCGTGTCGACCTCGGCCGCCACCGCCCGGAACAGCGTGGCCGGGAAGACGGGCGTGCCGAGATTGCGGACCGATTCGGCATAGACGCGATGATGTTCGGCAAGTCCGCCGGTTCGGACCGTCAGGTCGAGCGCCAACGATCGGCGCACCTCCGCGCGCTGCTTTCGCGGAATCGCCAGCAGTTCGGCCTCCGCATCGGATGCCAGCGGCCGCGAAAAGCCGAGATAGGTGCCGGCGTCGACCCGCCATCCTGCCGGCGACGGGCCACCACGCAACTCCACCGACGGGCAGCCGAGCCGCCGGGCAAGGTCCCATGCCCCGGCCGCCAATTCCTCCCAAGCACCGCCCAATACTCCGCCATCCACCGCGAACCCGGCGGACACCAAGGCGGCGCCGAACAAGCGGTGGCGCACCTCGGTGAGCGGCAGGACGCCTCGGATCGCGCCATCGGCACCTTCCGCGAGCAGATAGCGCGCGCGCTGGCGCGTGCCGCGCTCGACCGCGCGGCTCCAGCCGGTCAGGTGAAAGGGCGTGGTGCCCTCCGCCTCGCGGACGAACGCGTCGATCCTGCCGGCCTCGCGCCGGTCGTTCAGGTCCGCTTCCCGCACGCCGACCAGACCGCGGACGATGGGCGCGGTCATGCCGCGACCACCGCGTCGACGCGGCCCCAATCGTGTCGCGCCACCAGCCCGCGCAGCTTGCCCGCCATGGCGCCCAGCCGGCTGTAATGGCGGAGCCGCGAGCGCAGCGGCGCCGCCGCGACGCGCGGCTGGTCGGGATCGATCTCCCAGGGATGGAAGTAGAAGATCGCGGGCCGGCCGTCGCGATTGACCTGCCGCACCGCGAAGTCGGTCAGCGCGGCGGGCAGGAGGCGGAAGAAGCCGCCGCCCGTCGCCAGTCGCCGGCCCGCCACCTCCGCGACGGTGACCGGCAGCTCGATCAATGTGCTGCCAGCCACGGGCCGGAAGGCGTAGCGCGGCGCCTCGCGCCAACCATAATGGTCGTGCCGGACCGGCGCGACGGAGGAGGAGTAGGCGTAACCCGCCTCGGCGAGCTCGACATGCGCCCAGGGCGTGCGCGCGTCGATGGAGAAGCTGGGCGCGCGATACCCTGCGACCCGCTGTCCGGACGCATCCTCCAGGGCCGCGCGCGTCCGGACGAGGTCGGCACGGAACGCGGACGGCGACATGGTGAACACCCGCTGGTGATCCCAGCCATGGCTCGCGACCTCATGCCCGGCATCGGCGATGCGCCGGACGAGCGCGGGGAAGCGGTGCGCGACCCAGCCGAGCGTGAAAAAGGTGGCGTGAACGCCCGTCTCCGCGAACAGCGCGAGCACCGCATCGGTGTTGCGCTCGACCCGGCTCGGCAGCGTGTCCCAGTCGCCCCGGTCGATCACCCGCTCGAACGCGCCGACCTGGAACCAGTCCTCGACATCGACCGACAGCGCGTTGCACACCCCGCTACGCGGCATGGTCCCACGCCGTGGCCCCGCGGATCGGCACCGCACCCGCGGGGGTAACACGGGCACCGTCCGCCTCCACCCAGTCGACCAGCAGCGTCAGCACTCGGCGGAGCGCCGCATCCTGCTCCTCGATACGGGTCTCCAGCGCGGCGATGCGCGCATCGACCAGCGGGTCCGGCGCGGCCGCCCCTCGCGCCTCGTGCCTCTGGACCGAACCCGGTGTTGGAGTCTCTGCCGGCACCGCCGATTGTCCGTGCGGCACGGCGGGCGCCGGCCCGATCCCGGCCGGGCGGGGAAGGTCGGCCTCGATATCCTCCACGACCGTGCGAACGACCGCGGCATCGATCACCTCCACCTCCGCCACCGCCGCGT
>Ga0325400_1001403_pt1 | contig 19843 bp, 4 predicted proteins | sample PopdelMetagenome_2_FD_205662 | JGI IMG/M metagenome (GOLD analysis project Ga0325400, IMG submission 205662) | Populus deltoides microbial communities from Bellville, Georgia, United States - Xylem-PdKOR-R1 | ecosystem: Host-associated > Plants > Phyllosphere > Stem > Wood/Secondary xylem...
TTTTGATGTTTTAATGGAGTTTAATATTTCAAGATTTTGTGTTTTGGTAGGATGGTAATTTGACCATCTTTTTAACTCGTTAGAAAAAATAATTATAAGAAATTTAGCTATAGCTTTGTTTATGGTTTAAAAACTAGATTTTTAAGTTTTTGGTCAACATACGTTGATGAAGTTTCAATAGGAGAGACTAAAGATTTTTATATTTGCTTTTCTAGTCTGGTCAATTGCTTTTTAATGATGTTGAGGTTGATATGTGTAACTTTATTTTGCTGGATGATGTGTTTGGTATTGATGATAACATATTCATTTGGATTCAATTGTATTTGATCCAGAAAGGTCTATTTGGAGGAGTAAGGTTTTATCTTTCTGAGATTGAGATTTATATTTACTAGTAAAAGCATAAAATATTGTCTTGTAATGGATTTTGAAGATCAAGGGTATGAGAACCTATCCTTCAAGCATATTATAGTTATGGGTTTTGATACGTAGAATCATATTATGTAGGATGTTTTTATTTTTGAGGGATATAATAAGGTTTGGATAAGAGTTAAAGAAAACATGATCACTACATAAACTGGATTCCATGAGAATTATTAATAAATCTTTGAAATTTTAGAATCTAAAATCTCTAAGGATAACTAGGATGAAAGTATTCAGACCTTTTTTAGTAAGGGGTTTAATCCTAACTTGTACGAGATAAATATAAATATATTTATAGTTTTAGTCTTGGTGTTTTTGTAAAGATCTTTTTGAAAAGAGTTGGATAATTTCAAAAAGCTTTGTAAGCTGAATGTCCTTTTAGTTTTTATCGTAAAATCAATTTTGAAAAGATTAAAAGATATTCGATAAATCTAATTATTTTGAACTTTTAAAATTTTCTATTTTTCAATATTTTTTATAAAATCTTATATAGTAATTTTTTCATTATTAATAACTTTTTTTATTTTCAGAAGAATTAGAGGTAGAAGAGGATGAAAGAGAAATAGTTCTGCAAAAAATAGAATTCATGATTTTGAAAAGATAGTTTAAAAATATAAGTTGCGAGTTATATGATTTACTGCTCTCTTGTCTATCAAATAGGTCTGACAATCATTCAATAGGATTGATCTATATTTCTAAGGTTCTTTGTTCTCTACTTGTTTCCTGTAAGTTTATACAATAACAATACTCTACCAAGATCCTAGCTCGTTCTGATACCAATAAATAAATAATTAAACACTAATATAAATACTTGATAGGAGACAAAAAATAAACACCAATATAAATAAACAACACAAATTAAAGAAACACCAATATAAATAAACACAAAATATAAACACAAACAATATAAATAAATATAGAAATAAACACAAATTTCTAGTGTGAATGAAGAGGCAAATCTAATAATGATGAGATCCTCTAACAAGCACAAAGCATACTTATAATTTGCAAAAATATAAATGCAAAATTTAAACTATAATAAAAATAGTAATAAATAAGATTTGAAGAAATATTACTTAAATTTGCATTGAAAATGGATATAAGAGATATGAGTACAAAGAATTTTGTATATGGTCACAATAGGATCTTTCTGAATATTTTGTTTACAAAGAGTTAGATAAATTTTCTTTTATAGAGAAATTCTATTCTGAAGTCCTGCCTTGAATGCCTAAGAGAAGTTCTTTTTTATAAAGCAGTTTTGTGGAAGGCATTTTTGAATTTTTGTAAAGCAATTATGTTGCTTTTTGAAAAGTTAATGTAGTTGTTTACCAAGAAATCCCACCACTGAAAGTTTAATGTCTTCTTCTGCAAGTGGAGAAACAATTTTGGTGTTTTCTAATGACAAGGGAATTGGGCTAAAGGAGTCTTGAAAAGGTTTAAAGATGAAAATGCGCTATAAAAGTTTTTGGCCTTTTAAAATATATATATATTTTAAAAATATTGACATTTATATTTGGAGCAAAAAATGCCTAAGAATTTTGTATATGTGGAAAAATACCATAACAATCATCTTCATTATCATCTGCTAGACCTATGATGGAACATGATGAAGATGAAGATAAAGATGAAGATGAAGATGAAGATGAAGATGGGGTAGAATTAATATTTTTGTTGCTTTGTAGGAGCTGCTTCATGATCACAAAGTATTCTTTTTTAGATTTCGTTACAGCTAAGAATACAAAGACATGAGATATTTGAGTTAAGAATTTGGATTGAGGGTTTAGGTCCTTAATCTCAGTCTTTTGGTTTTGTTTCAATTATTGTAAAATTGCGAGTTTGGAACTTTTAAATTCTACTGTAAAGGAATTCTATCATTTAATTTTGAATTTTCTAATAGTATGAGAAATCCATACCGAGTATTGTAGTTAAAATACCATGAACAAATCTTTTATCATTTTTAAAGGCTTGAAAATTTTATTTGAAAAATATGTAATCATTGGATGAGGTTGAAGAATGTCTTTAAGGCAACCAAAATATTCTCATCATTGGCAAAACTAGTTTGGTAAATTTGTAGTTTTTGTAAAAAGGGTAAAATAAAATAGTCAAAAATTACTACCCTTAGAGTTTTGAAGAATCATGCCTATTGATATTTCCAGTATTAAGATTGACAATCGTTTGAAAGTTCGGATTGAAAACTGATTGGAATGTGTGTGTGTATATATATGCGCATAATGGGCAGAAAAGATTATTGATAAAAAATCTACTTCATGCTATTTTAAATTTGTTGGGGGCAATCTTATTTCATAGAGAAATAAGAAGCATGTGGAACGTTATGGCTAAAGGAGTTGCTTACTGGAATTGGCTATTCACCAAGAGGTGCGATAAAGCTATTTTATGACAACTATAGAATTAACTCACAATTCAGTGCAACATAATTAGATAAAGTATGTAGAGATAGATAGGCTCTTCATCAAAGAAAAAATCGAGGCTAAGATAAATAGTGTAGCACATCAGCATGAAGCATACACAGAACTAGGCACGTCATTCTCTTGTAATGTAATCAGGTTCCAAGAAGTTCGTTTCTGGCAGAAAATAGTTGGGCTATAACATCAGCAATGCCCATCCGTTCCTGTGGCGACTCGACAGAACAGGAGATTCCAGTTGTAAATACTGAGACCAGGCACTTAAGAACTCTATTTTGTTGGATAGAATTCCCTTCAAAATTTATTTGAGGAAGAGTAGGATCTGCAATCTGCAACACTTTCTCAGGCAAAAATGTCTTGACATAGCTATGAAGGTTCAGACCATTAAACAGGTCATCAGTTGGTCTCTTTCCTGTAAACATCTCCAGCAAGAGTATGCCAAAGCTGTATACATCACCATATGCTGACACTTTGTTTCCCGCACCATACTCTACAATCATAATCATAAGATGGGAAGTAAGTTTGCTACGGAATACAGCAAGCAGTAGCATGAAAAATTTAAAGTGTTTAGAGACATTTGAAGAAACAGCGGCATGAAAATATGATATTGAAATGAAAAAGAATGCGATGAACAGAACAATTCTATGCACAACATTTACCAGGGGGAGTATAACCAATGGTCCCTCTTATTCCAATGGAGCTTGATGGGTTCGTCGTATGGTTAAGGGTGTCTTTGAGAAGGAATTTTGCTAATCCAAAATCACCTACATGGCCAACCATTTCGTCATCGAGAAGAACATTGCCTGGTTTGAGGTCACAGTGAACTATTTGTTTTTCACATTGATGATGAAGATAGTCGAGTGCGTGGGCAACATCGATGGCAATGTTTAGTCTCTGCGAAAGATCTAGAATCCCCCGCACCTCATCTGTTGCAGGACTTGGATGCAGCCAGGTTTCCAAACTCCCATTAACCATGAATTCATACACCAAAGCCTTGAAATCATTCCCATGATAATCAACACCTGAACATGCTGTCACTACTTTAACTAGATTTCGATGTCTGACGTTCCGCAGAGCCTCACATTCAGCCATGAAACTCTTAGAAGCTCCTTGACGCGTTAGGTTAAGCACTTTGACTGCAACAGCTGTTCCATTATGATCAAGAATTCCTTTATAGACAGAGCCAAAGCTGCCAGTACCAATTATATTGATCGAGGAGAATCCATTTGTAGCTTTTAGGAGACTTTGATAAGACACCTTCAATAGCACATTCCCGTCAGAGCTTGGAGTGAATTCTCTTCTTTTCTTTCTTGACCAGAAAAGAAATAAACCAGTGATCAGTACTGCCACCGCTACAAGCAAGGAAATCACAAAGATTGTTATCTTCATTTTTAGGCTCAACCTCTTCGGATGTTTGAAATTGCATGGAGGAAGCTCAAAATCAGGTGTGCCACCGCATAGCTTGCTATTCCCAATGACTGAAGTTGCTGTTGCATTCTTGAAAATTCCTCTAAAAGGTACCATCCCTTCAAAATTATTATAAGATAGGTCCAAAATTTCCAAGGACCTGAAATCTTGGAAAAATTCTGGAATTTTCCCTGACAAATTGTTATGAGAAAAATTGAATTCTTGAATGCCTCTCAGGGTACTCAAGGAGGAAGGGACGGAACCTTCAAAAAAGTTGGCATCCAAGTACAAGAATTGCAGACTTATACAATGTGCAAGACTACTAGGAATCTTACCTGATATCATATTCCCAGAAATAGCAAAAATTTCTAGATTTTCCAAATTTCCTACTTCCTTTGGTAGGGAGCCAGACAAATGGTTTCGAGATAAATCAAGATTAATTGACAGGGAGGATAGTCCAAATATGCCAGGGGGTATGCTACCGGTAATATAGTTTCCAGAAAGATCCAACTCTAACAATTTGTTGCAATTTGCTAGACTTGAAGGGATGCTGCCTTGAACATTGATGTCATTTAAATACAGTCCAATTAACTTTGTCAGGTTTCCTAGAGAGGATGGAATATCCCCTGAAAAATTATTCAATGCAAGACCCAATATTTCTAGATTTTGAAGCTTCCCAATGGTAGAAGGAATGATACCTGAAAGGTGGTTGTTTTGTACTTCAAAATCATTCAAGCTGATGAGATTCTCTATTCCATCAGGGATGCTCCCAAATAATAGATTGCTGTCTAGGCCCATGATTTCCAGTGTAGTTGACAGATTGCTGATTTGTGGAGGCAGCTGTCCTTGAAAGTTATTTTGCGTTATAATCAATTCCTCTAGGTTTGTGGCATTGGTCAAGGAGGAGAGAAAGCTCAAGTCATTGGCTTCCCCACTTCCCAGATTGTTGGAGGCAATGGTTATTGAAAGAAGCCTTTGTAGCTTTTCCAGTGAAGGCATTTTTCCTGTAAGCTTGTTTAGGTTTAACCCTAGCATTTCAAGATTTGATAAATTGGATATTGAAACAGGAACACTTCCAGTGAATTGGTTAGAATGGATGGAAAAGAATTCAAGATTTGGAAGGGAAATGCCCAGATCAGGGGGTAGATTGCCCTGGAAATGGTTAAGCCCTACTTGGAAAGTCCTTAACGAAGAGATATTGAGCATGGAGGGAGGTATGGTACCTGAAAATCTATTATTAAACAATGATAAAACCCTGAGGTTTACCAATTTGCTTAAAGTAGCAGGGAGATTCCCAAACAAGTTATTATCATCTAGCCATAGTTCTTGGAGGGATGATATGTTCCCTAAAGATGGAGGGATAGTTCCTACAAGGTTGTTGTCGTCTATATAGAGGTCTGTGAGCTTCAAGAAGGAGCCAAACTCCTTAGGAATTTCTCCTGTCAGCTTGTTGTTATCTAATATGAGTGAAACGAGGTTATAGGAACTAGACATACTAGCAGGAATTTCACCAGTAAAGGAATTATTATGTAGTGCTAGTATTTGCAATCGATGCAAGTGGCCAATTTGTGCTGGGATTTCATGACTGAAGCTGTTGTGTTGAAGGTATAGGTTTCTTAAAAAGCTCAGATTGCCAATATATGGTGATACGGAACCTGACAGTTTAAGGGACCGCAGATCCAGCACCGCCACCCTTTGGTGCTTCTGACTGCATGTGACACCGAACCACTGGCAGAAGTGGATGCTACTATTCCACAAGCGCATGATTCCAAGAGGATCATGGGTTATTTTGGACTTGAAATCCAGCAAGGCTAGTCGGTCGGTCTCATTCCTGCCGATTGACAAGGCAGAGGACGTGAAACACAAGAGGAGAAGAACAAAGGCATGGGGGCAGAAGACTGGAGAAGGCACTAAAAAACCCATTGAGAACAATAGCTGAAGGTTTTGAGTGGTGCTTTTAGGCAGTGATAAAGGCCAGGGGTTAAGCTAGTTTGGCAGTGAACAAGGAGAAGGAAATATATAGTAATAAGATGAGAATTTTAACAGCAAATGTGAAAATCGGACCATCAAAAGTGGAAGTGAACTAAAGAGTGTGTGGAAAGGGCCATCAAAAGTACGATGAACAAGATACGATAAGGCCACACTGATTCTCAATGTCAAGATTATGACTTGTTTGGTGGGTCATAATTATTATTGTTGGAGCACCACAAGAATTCTATGGTCGGGGTAGTCTTTCCCACAAGGTGTTTTCATTTCTTTTTCTTTACATTTTTTTTTATTTTTACACTTTTAATATTTATTATTCTACTCCTAATCTATTTATATCATTTTTTTAGTTTATTTTTTAATTTTTTATATTTTTTGAGAAATTATTATATAAATACTAAAAAAAAAAGTATTTTATCGTAGTAATTACAACATTGTTCCATTCTTTAACTATATTAAAAATTAGCTTGAAATTTTATATATTTTTATTAACACATATAATCTTTAATATATTTTATTTTATATAAATATCAAAATTTTTATTTATTATTATATTTTTTTTATTCAATATCAAAAAATACTTCAAAACATCTACACATTAATTTTTCTACATTAAAAAAGCAAGGCAAATCAATAGACACTAGACACATTAACTCTCTTTTTTTTATTTGCTCAAATGATTCTCAATATATTGAAAAAATTATTTAACCCGTAGCAAAAAATAAACCAAATAGCTAGTTTAATTTAATTTTAATAAATATTGAATCAAATTGAATTAGTGATTTTTTAAAAAATAAAAAGGAATATGTATAACATTTATATTATAATTATTTAATATATCTATACATACATCAAGTGCATATATATTATTTTTAATTTTTTATTAAGTAATAAAGAATTGATATTCAGAGTTTAATAAATAAATTATTGATATATAATTTTTTTATATGTAAATAATAAAATATGACTAGTGAATACCATCACCATCGTAGAAATTCCACTAAAAACGTTTAATACATACGTACTTATTATATGCAAGGCAGGAAAGGCAGGGAAAGACAGTCTTGGTGGGGTCCCCACGAACCAGGAAAAGGGTAATTTGCTTTCACACACACATGTATAAAGTAAAAAGTTAGAGGGAAAATTCACCTTTATTATTATTTATATGAATAGTAAGAAGGTGATGTTTTTAAAAGCATTTTCCTTTTTTTTTTTAGTTTTTATTTATTTTTTTAAATATTAACTTGATTTTGAATTTGTCTTTATAAATTATTTTGATTCAATTTTTATGAGGGTAGTGTAGTCTCAAATAAATATCTTAGTATACAATTTATACTTAATTTTATGAGCATTTATTTTTGTTATCGTATAATTAAATAAAAATAGTTTAAAAAACAAAGTTCTTAAACGTAATAGAGTCTGTCATTTAGATTGTGAATTTGATAAGTTAATTCGTGAAACTCCATCTAATCTAATATAATAATATCTCAAAATTAAAAAAAAATCACCTTGAATTTATTTTTTTAAAATCAAATTATGTTTTTTTATTAATTATCTAAGTTATTTTTAAACCTGATAATTTAATTTAATTATATCAAAATAACTTTATAATTTAAAACTTGTGTTAAAATATTTAAAAAAATTATTTTTTTTAAATATTATGAAAATACAAAAACAAATATAAAATTGTATGCTAATGATGAAAGAAAGAGGGAATTTATTGCTGCAGCATGTTCCTCCATAATTAGGATGTGTAAAATTAAGGCTTTGGTAGTGAGGATCATTTCATGATGAGTCAGAAACATCAAACATGGGACATATGGAAAATGACTTCTTATATCCTTTCAGTTCTTCGAAAGTACTCTGATTCTTCACCATTATTGCTTGTCTAATCTGTTCACTGTGCGGTCGTTGCTGCTGCTATATGTTAAATACTGTCAGTATATCATATTTTGTAGGCCTTAATTGAGATGAGCATGGGAGGATGAGATCACTACTTCAGATCTCGACGAAGCTAATGAAACAGATGGCAACTAAGTTAGATTCTGCCGGCCTGGTCCGTTCACATCCAACCAGGCTTTCAACCTGCTATGGGTTTAATATAGTTCTTGGTTCAGGTCACTATTCATTATCTCCCATGTATATAATTGAAAAGGCTATTTGATTGCTATTTTTCACCCAACCATTTTGGGCTGATATTGACCCAGCCTATATATTTAATTAATATAAAATAATATTATATATTATAATATTATATATGTTTTTTTAAAAACAATTTAAAAACAATTCAAAAATCCTTTCAAAATTTGTGATTTTCTTGCATGTTTTTTTTACCAGTTTTGTTTAATATCGGGTTATATACTTACACTATAAGATACAGATCTGGTATTAAAATACCCGGTTTTCTCCGAAACGTTTCTAAAAAAATTCAAAAAAAATTCAAAACTTTTAAATTAGTTTTTCTTTTCAAAAATATTTTAAAAAATATTTTTTAAATTACATGATAAAGTAGTGTGAAGGTAAGAATTGTGCCAACAACAATGGTGGATCAATGGAGAAATTACCAAGATAAATGTTTAGAGTGCTCATAATTCAAAGATATAGAGATTTTATTGGAGGCATCAAGATCTTGCTAGGAGATTTTGTATGGAGATTTCATTGGAGATATAGATAATTTATTTGGAGATATAAACATTAGTAATACAATGAAGAAAAATATATAGTCTACTTGGAGAGACAATATTGATTTGCTCATTGAAAAGTTAAAAAAGATTCTCTTGTGTAAACAAAAATATAGTCTTTAGAACTTATCTTATCTTGAGCAATGTATCATGAGATACAATGATCTCTTTCTTTTTCAGTTTGAAGAATAATTGTGTAGGTGTCATATTAGAAGGAAAGTTAGGCATCACGACCATTGATGGAAAGGGTGGATACTCTTAGGTGATTGAGGAGAAAGGTTAGCATCCATTAAAGAGACAAGTTGACAGGAGATAGCCATTGGTGAGAAATGTTGGTGCTCGAGGGTGATTGATGAGAAAGTGTTATATTGACAAGGTGTAAGATATAATCATCAGTGGTGGTAGTTTTTAGAGAGAAAACTAGACAACGTAGACCTCTAAAATGTTGTAACACTACATTGTAATGTGTGCCAATCACTGAGCATCCTAAAAATTTGTACAAGATTGAGATTGAGTTCCTAGAGTTAGAACAAGGTCTAAATACGATTTTTTATTAGACTCCAAAATTTAACAGATATCCCATTACTATTCTAAAAATGGATAGCTTTGCAATTCCAAAGGGGAAAGATTTTTGTCTTAATAAGGGATAGATTTTTTGCTCGTTTAGGCTAGACCTAACAAACATTGTTGTTATTCCAAGATGAGACAAATTATTGTCTTAAAAATGAGATAGAACATCTTGTTCCCGATCAACTTCCCTGTATTTTCAGGTTCTGGTTTGATCGAGTTGACACCTTTAAATGAATGAATGTGAAGCTATAGACCTTCAAATTAAGCAAGGTTGGATCCAAATAAAAGGTATGCACGTCCTATACCAACTTCATAATAGCTCCTTACCATCTATGTAAGACCCAAACTTTTGGCCCAAACCCAACCTAAGTTAACCTAGGTATATAAGAAAACGTTGCAAGAGAATTATTTTTCTCTCTTCTAATTCTATGGCTGTCGTGACCCTTCCATCATTAAACCAAATATTTCAGTTTTTGATCTTGAGTTTTGGATTCAAGAAGGGTGGAAATAGCAAGTAAATCATTCTCTCTCATATTACTTTTGATTATGGTTTGTTTATGAAAGGATTAAATAAGAGATTAGGGTTTATAAGAATTTGAAGTTCATGTTGTTAAAATTAATTCATGATTATTAGGGATTTAATGTTAAGTGATTGATTTTGAATATGTTGTTAAAAATAAGGATTTATGAGTTGATTTGTTTAAATTGATTTTTTATGGGTTAAGAAATCTATTTCAACCTTGCTCGAAAATCTGGACAGAATGGTCTTGAGGTTGAAGATGACAAAATTTTATTTTGGTCCTTGATTTATGAAAATTACAGTTTAGTCCCTAAACTTTGAAAAATTATAATTTGACCCCTAATATGTCTTTTAAGATTCTGGACATGTTATGATGAGGTTAAGGATGATGAATCTTGATTTGATAATTCATTTGGAATATATTCAGTTTGGTCCCTTAATTTTAGGGATTTACATTTTAGTCCCTGAACTTAAAAAAAATTCAGTTTGGTCCTTGTGTTGTTCTGGACACAATTGAGGATGGTTTATGGGTGAAATTTTAGTATGGTTAAGTATTTACAGTTTGGTCCAGTTTTGGTAAAATTATGTATTGGTCCCTATTTTGGAAAATTATCGTTTTATTCTGTAATCCGAGGAGACTAAACTTGGTTTTCTTTTATGCATTGTACTCTTATATTTGTTTTTTTTAGTATATTTCATATATTTATTGTAGGTTCTCCTAACGATCCTTAATAGGTTTTTCGGGTCTTTCATCTGATATTCTTTTTAATCTATATTTTTCAGGGTGAGTGAAATAATCTTTAATATGCATATAATATAAATAAATATGTATGTTGATTATATGAGGAGTACAAATTGTTAATCTCTTGAATATTTATATATGTTGCTCTATTTTCCGAGTGCTCATTTATTCTTGAAATTTGCACTTGCATTCTGTTGAACTGAATTCTATTTGATATGATATACATTTCTTTGATGATTCTGCGAATATATATCATGTCTTGATATAGAATTCGTCAATAACTCCATGCTAACGAAGAATAGTTAGTCTATGTATACATAATATTCTATATACCTAGCTAGTGAGAGAGGCATCAACCTGTGGTGACTGATCATCCCACAGTGGTCACCTTCGGGTGTTATCTGATTTCTGACATGTATTTCACTATTTTATGATAATATTTTTAGTATGTATATGTATATGTATATTAAGATAAATCGACTTGCAAACTATTAATATCATTAATATCTATAATGTATATTAAATATTATTCCCTCACTGAGCTGGTTGAACTCACCCCTCATTCTTAATATTATTTGAGGCTCTTAGTTTCTGTTAGTAGGTGGACTTATTGGGTGTTCTTGCTTCTTCAGTTTTGATCGGTATACCTTGCCTGTTTTGCGAGGCTTTCCTTTTAATTTTGATTCGATATCTTAAACGCTCCATTATTAGCTTGTTTTAATTAATTTGGATTTTGACAATGTAATGAGTATTATGGATTATTGTTTTTGTTTTAATTACTGATGAGGAGTTTTGAACTATCTTTTGGTTTCATCAGTTTTGAATAATATAATATTTCTGAAGATTATGAAATGCTGCATATTTTTGAATAACTTGTTCTTTTGATATGTCTGTTCTGAGGCTTAGCGTAGGTGAGATGTCTTTTTGACACCGCCTTGAATAACTTGTTCTTTTGATATGTCTGTTCTGAGGCTTAGCGTAGGTGAGATGTCTTTTTGACACCGCTCCTGCGTTGCCAGTCATGGACCCGGTATTCGGGTCATGACAATCTAGGTCTAGCAAAACCACTAAGTACCCGTAAAACCAAAACCACCATTGTAAAATTAGCCTAGTATAAGAGCTTCCAACTATTAGCTTTTGTCCAAAAACCTCTCACTTTAATCAAAGGGCATAGCTTTTATCAATCTTTGAGGGAATCTATCATAAACACTTAGAAAAACCTTATAAATACCCTTGGAAATCCAAAAAAAAAAACACGTGGGGAAATACTCTGTTAATAAACCTTATTATGAAGGTTTAAGAGCCTAACATAAAAGGTCTAACAAGTTTTGGAAAGAGAGAGAGAAGGGTGAAGTCCATGTGGCCTACCAATTTATGTTTTCTTAATGTTTAAACCTCTTTTGATTTTTTTGAACTTGTTTCAGTGTTATGATATTTTCTAGTTTTGTTTTGATTAATATGTAAAAATGTTGTTTTTGTTGTTTAAATCTTGTTTGGAGGAGTTGTTGATGTTACTGAGTGTCAGGATAACATGTTTTGTGACTGATTTTGATAAAATATGATAGTTTTGGATTCTACTAAAAGGTGACAGTGGGTGCTTTATGTCTTTTTCTGTTTTATTAGTGTATGTTCTTGGTTTTCGAGCATGGTTTGGGTTCCAAGAGATAGTTTTGAATTGAAATTTTATGTTTTTGGGGCTATAGTTATGAAGTTTGAATTAAAAGCATGTTTGTGATGATTTGATGTTTTTTGTTAGTTTTTTTTTATTCAGCTATGCTTGGTATTGGTAATGTGGTTTGTGAGTACCAAAAATAGTGTATCTAGAGGCCTAAAAAGTTAAATTTAGGTTTTGACATTAGTTCTTCAGTTTATTGAAATTTTCTAGATTCTGGTTCTTGTTCTTTGCATGAACTGTGCCTTAACCTCTTGTTTTTTAGATGTTTTGGGTTAATTCTTGGCACAAACATGTTAGTTTGTCATCTTGAACAAATAATCTAGGGTTTAAATGCATCAATAACATGTATTCATTTGTTTATATTCTAGGATTCTTTCAACTACCCAAACATATTTTAATCAAATAGTGGTTTTTAGTATTAATCGAAGAAAATGGATGCTTGATTCTTGATCTACGCATGATTACGAATAAAGTCTTGTCTTTGATTGCATGAAAACTTGTCTTGTTTGTGATTTGTGTTTGCTGGATTTAGGTTTAAATGTTTTTCGTGTTCTTTATGTCCTTGATATTTGATCTGTTTTTGTGTTTTTTAAGTTTTAATATGTTTTAGGTTTAATTGTTTGTTTTGATTTAGTTTTGGGTCAAACCATAGTTTTCGGTTCGGTTCAAGGTTGAACCAGTTTTCGAGTCAACCAGATTCGTTTTGTTTTGGGTCAGGTACTAAGGCATTGTTTGGTTGGTTACTTTTATTATTAAGGAATTTTTAGCCTAAAGGGTTGTTTGGCAAACATATCTTTATACCTATTTTGACAATTTTGCTTTGAATAAAAAATGATTTTTCGCCAAAAAGAACCCCAAATAAACTCCAAACAAAATCTAAAAAATTGAAGGACCAATTTAAAATTATGTATGGGTCTTTCGCATGTTTTTGCAACAATTTTAATTAATACTGAGGCTGTAAACTTCTATTGTAAGATGCTAACTCAGTATTAAAATATCAGCTTTTTATCAAAATCTCAAAACTGTCCAAAATTTCTAAAAAAAAATATTATTTTAAAAACAAAAAAAGTATTTCAATAACCATTTCATTGAATCGATGAGAACTTGATAATATTTAAAAACCCTAAATTGTTTTTTGAGAATTAATGGTCAATATTCTGATATGAATATTGGACCTATAAATAGGCTAATATTTAAATAATAGGAGTTGATTAGAAAATTGAAATAATTTTATTTTGGATATTCAACAATTTTAATTCGATGTATTCTTCATCATGATATATGAGTTGTAGAAAATCCTTTTGTCTTATAGGATATGTGAATCCTGTCAGGGCACCTATATAGATTTTTTTCATAATAATTTATTTGGGTATACGAACCAATAATAAATTCAAAATACTAGATTTATTTATCAGCATAAATCTTTGTTTTAACCCATAAACAGATCATCGGTTAGGAATCCATTTATACCTTTAAGTCACATCTAAACTATAAAATGTAGCTTACCTTAGTTAAGGTATGCTAGTGGTGTTAATACTTTTTATGGTCACAATCTAGGGCTGAGCATTTTCAGTTCGGTCTGGTTTTGGACCAAAATAAACAACCAAACTGATTTTTTTTTGTTTTTGAACTGAACCGAACCGAAAACCTGTTCAAACCGATTAATTTCAGTTTGGTTCGGTTCGGTTTTTTTCCTTTTAAACCGGTTCAAACTGAAATTGTTGACCACATTTTTCAGCACTTTTATTTTTGAAACTGAATAAACACAACGCAAGGGATTTGAGAGATGAAACCTTTAAGCGAAGGATTGAATCCCCATTGAAAGATCTTGAAACCCTTAAGCATATCCTCGAAGCTCTCCAACTCAAAGGTCTTTTGCATTTCAAGAAGCCAACAAATCAAACTAACCAAAGAAACTCCATTTACGAAGAAACTCCAGCAGTCCTAATAAAGCCAACTTCAGTGAACCGGCCAGATGGAAGATTGGAAGCTAAGAAGACAGAATCGTGGGGGTCAATATTCAGGATGGATAGAAAGCCAGTCCATAAGACCAAGAACTCCTCCACCTTTCAAAACTACAAATTCATTCCATTCACAAAGCTAAAGTTCAGGGCATGTCCCTGAGATGAGTGGCTCACTTCCTTCCTAGAAGGCCTAGATGAAAGCTAAAAAAAGTTTGATTTTCATTTTAAAGTGGTTAGGTAGAAAGAAGTAAAGATTTGAAAGCACGAAAGATTTATCATTTAAGAGATGAGAGATAGAGAGGGCGGCTAACGGGTGAGAATGTATTTAGGTTTAGGGTTAGAAACTATTTATACTTGTTTTTTTTTAAGTGTTGGCCTGGTTGAACTGGTTCGGTTTAGTTTGGTTTAATCGGTTTCAGACTTTAGAAACCGAAATTGAACTGAACCAGAATATTTTTGTTATTTTCTAATCGATTAATTCGAGTTTTTTTTCGGTTCGGGTTTTTTGGTTATTTTTTTTCATTTTTCTCGGTTTAGTTGATTATTCGGGTTTTTTGTTCACCCCTATCACAACATGTCATTTATCCTAGAATTTCATATAAGGTCAGTCCACCTAAGTCTCTTAGTGACCTTGAACCAAACAACTAGGTGGTGACTCCTCGATCCCGATGTCTTGTCACCTTGTATGCACACAAGCGACAATATTAATGGGTAAATTATTTAAAAAATTATGCATATTAGGCTAACACAAAATTATCAATAAAGGAATCGGTAATATCATCACAAAAGACCTAATCTTCTTTAAAAAATAAAATAATTGCATAAATATTATTTTAATAGATTTTTTTAAGAGATTTGTTTTTGTCAAAAATTAGAGAAAAAAAGGAAGTAGAAGAAGGGATATCTAAGAAAAGGCTAGGTGCACATAAGTTTGATAGGTCAAGTCCACTCGTTTGGATTTATTTTATTTTTTGTTTTTAACATGTGAATGACATGTCCTCCGCCACCAATCTTTTTTATTTACAGCAAACTATGTATTGTCTACTTGGGTAAACAACACATTGTCTTCTAGATAATTTTGTAGCCACTTCTAATGGTCGGAAAGCTGAAATCTAGTTTTAGAAATCCAATAACCTAATTCTTAACTTGTTTTCAACTGGAAGTACCCTAAAGACATACTATGAATCTCAATAAACTCATTTCGAACTCTAAAAAGAATACAATCTCTCCATAAATAAAAAATTCAACTATATTGTAAACAACTTTACGAGTCTAGATATACGTTTTGAAACATGTACAAAGGAAAACTACACCTCCATTGAAACTCTCTTTTAAAAAGAAATCTATTAATACCAAAATTAGTCTTTTTGATGGTCGGAATATGGCTGACCAAAAACTTTTTTCCTCCTTTTCTTTTTCCAACAACATGCTCTATTCTTTCAAATTTGAGTGATTAATATGTTAAAAAGTAAACTTTAGGATTGAAACATAGAACCTTAAAATATAGGAATCAAAAAATAAAAATGTAAAAAATTAAGGGATTAAATCATGGCTTTTCGTACCTAATGAACTGTAAAAACAAAAATGGCTATTCTTGTAGTGTTAAATTTTGTCTATGTTGTTTTAATTTTCTTAATTGATAAAATTAAATTATATTTTACAAAATTAAGCATTAATTTCATTTCAAAAACCTTTTTTGACACCTTGAATACACAATAGCATGCAAAAGGAAACAATGCATAAGGGTTAAAACCATCTCAACATAATGTTAACTGATGAAATTTAAAAAAAAAAGTTTAGTTATTGTTAGGATGTAACTCTTCATTATTATTATTATTATTATTATTATTATTATATTAATATAGATTGGGTTGGGTTGGCCCATCTTAGGTGACTCAAATCATTTTCTCCTTAATATAACTCACACATGATAGGATCAACTCTCTCATTAGTTTTGCAGTATTCATACTTAACAAATAGTTTGTGTGACAAGGCATATTTTAAAAGCTAAGTTGCTATATATTTATTAGAAATATATTACTTCTTGAATAATGAGACATAAAGTAGACATAATATGCAATATCCTTGATTATTTTTATTTTTATTTTTATTTTTATTTTTTTATCTCTCATGATCTCATTCATTATACTTCTTGTATTCATAAAGGATCGAAAGTGATAAGGCCCGACAAGTAATGAAAATTCAGGATGGGAAAAGATAGATAAATGATGAAAATAAAAATAAATGTGATTTGTAATGGAGAAAATGACCTCCATAAATAAATTTAAAGGTATTGTTGAAGCTAAAATAAGAATTATGAATTATAACTGAAAATTTATAACATCGATGAAACCAGTAACGTGTTTCGACGGATAGAAGTATTACAAAAATTTAAATGAATGTGTTTTGAGAATGAAAATAATTTGAAGGAATTATAATGAAAATAAATTATGAAAGTTATGAAAGAATTGTATACAAAAAAAAGTTGGTGTAAACCCCAATTAAGAATCAGTAATGTTTTCATGAAACTATAGTAAATCTACCAGAGAAATAAACGATGAAAAGAAAAAATAAATATATTTTGAAGTAAGGAAATAGTTTTGAGGACTTACTAAAATAACTGATATAATTCCAATAGAAATTGAATAAAAAAATTTAATTTTTTAACATAAAATCATGTAATAACTAGTTTTATGTTATCAAAATATCTTTTAAAATAATTGTCTAATCAAGCTAAAATTTTATGGGAAGTTGCTTTACATATATTTTTATCTAAGGTTAAAATTTTGGAGAAATTCAAGTTCAGAAAGGTTCTGAAAAAATATGGACAGTTGGGTAGGAAAAAAAGCAGGGGTAAGTGAGGTGTAAAACAATCATTTATCAATAAAATATAGCCTTTTCTTCTACTTATGGACAGCTGGCTTGAGCTGCTGGAAAATAAGAAAGAGAGAAGAAATTGGGGGTTAGGGTTTTCATGCCTTTTTCCATTAAATTCATGAGAGAAAATTGTGAAATTAAGAGAATGCATGCCATAAAAGGGAGATTTAATGACTTTAGAGAGGTTATTGAGATAGAATAAGGTTTTTAAGCTTGGGCGAAATAAGGAAAGTAAAAGTTAAAAAGAGGAAGAAGAGAGGGTGAATGAAAACTTGATTTCCTTCGCAAATTTCTCTTAATACCTTGTGATAAGCAGGTAAGAGCCATCTTTCTTTTGTTTGATTTTGGTTTTGGATATCAAGTTGCAACATTAATCAGTAGTTATTAGAGAAAAGGCTATGTGAATTCATTCTTGATATCAAATTATGATTCTAAAAGATTCATCTGATCTTATTGTTTCAAAGCGATTAAAGTCATAGTGAAATAAAAGAAAATAGTTGATCTACAAATATATCGAAAGAACCGAGTAAAATAGTGTAGCACATCATCATGAACCATACACAGAACTAGGCACGTCATTCTCTTGTAATGTAATCAGGTTCCAAGAAGTTCGTTTCTGGCAGAAAATAGTTTGGCTATAACATCAGCAATGCCCATCCGTTCCTGTGGCGACTCGACAGAACAGGAGATTCCAGTTGTAAATACTGAGACCAAGCACTCAAGAACTCTATTTTGTTCGATAGAATTCCCTTCAAATTTTATTTGAAGAAGAGTAGGATCTGCAATCTGCAACACTTTCTCAGGAAGAAATGTCTTGACATAGCTATGAAGGTTCAGACCATTAAACAGGTCATCAGTTGGTCTCTTTCCCGTAAACATCTCCAGCAAGAGTATGCCATAGCTGTATACATCACCATATGCTGACACTTCGTTTCCCGCACCATACTCTACAATCATAATCATAAGATGGGAAGTAAGTTTGCTACGGAATACAGCAAGCAGTAGCATGAAAAATTTAAAGTGTTTAGAGACATTTGAAGAAACAGCGGCATGAAAATATGATATTGAAATGAAAAAGAATGCGATGAACAGAACAATTCTATGCACAACATTTACCAGGGGGAGTATAACCAATGGTCCCTCTTATTCCAATGGAGCTTGATGGGTTCGTCGTATGGTTAAGGGTGTCTTTGAGAAGGAATTTTGCTAATCCAAAATCACCTACATGGCCAACCATTTCGTCATCGAGAAGAACATTGCCTGGTTTGAGGTCACAGTGAACTATTTGTTTTTCACATTGATGATGAAGATAGTCGAGTGCGTGGGCAACATCGATGGCAATGTTTAGTCTCTGCGAAAGATCTAGAATCCCCCGCACCTCATCTGTTGCAGGACTTGGATGCAGCCAGGTTTCCAAACTCCCATTAACCATGAATTCATACACCAAAGCCTTGAAATCATTCCCATGATAATCAACACCTGAACATGCTGTCACTACCTTAACTAGATTTCGATGTCTGACGTTCCGCAGAGCCTCACATTCAGCCATGAAACTCTTAGAAGCTCCTTGACGCCTTAGGTTAAGCACTTTGACAGCAACAGCTGTTCCATTATGATCAAGAATTCCTTTATAGACAGAGCCAAAGCTGCCAGTACCAATTAAATTGATCGAGGAGAATCCATTTGTAGCTTTTAGGAGACTTTGATAAGACACCTTCAATAGCACATTCCCATCAGAGCTTGGAGTGAATTCTCTTCTTTTCTTTCTTGACCAGAAAAGAAATAAACAAGTGATAAGTACTGCCACCGCTAGAAGCAAGGAAATCACAAAGATTGTTATCTTCATTTTTAGGCTCAACCTCTTCGGACGTTTGAAATTGCATGGAGGAAGCTCAAAATCAGGTGTGCCACCGCATAGCTTGCTATTCCCAATGACTGAAGTTGCTGTTGCATTCTTGAAAACTCCTCTAACAGGTACCATCCCCTCAAAATTGTTATATGATAGGTCCAAAATTTCCAAGGACTTGAAATCTTGGAAAAATTCTGGAATTTTCCCTGACAAATTGTTATGAGAAAAATTGAATTCTTGAATGCCTCTCAGGGTACTCAAGGAGGAAGGGACGGAACCTTCAAAAAAGTTGGCATCCAAGTACAAGAATTGCAGACTTATACAATGTGCAAGACTACTAGGAATCTTACCTGATATCATATTCCCAGAAATAGCAAAAATTCCTAGATTTTCCAAATTTCCTACTTCCTTTGGCAGGGAGCCAGACAAATGGTTTCGAGATAAATCAAGATTAATTGACAGGGAGGATAGTCCAAATATGCCAGGGGGTATGCTACCGGTAATATAGTTTCCAGAAAGATCCAACTCTAACAAATTGTTGCAATTTGCTAGACTTGAAGGGATGCTGCCTTGAACATTCATGTCATTTAAATACAGTCCACTTAAGTTTGTCAGGTTTCCTAGAGAGGATGGAATATGCCCTGAAAAATTATTCAATCCAAGATCCAATATTTCTAGATTTTGAAGCTTCCCAATGGTAGAAGGAATGATACCTGAAAGGTGGTTGTT
>Ga0325400_1001404_pt1 | contig 19840 bp, 19 predicted proteins | sample PopdelMetagenome_2_FD_205662 | JGI IMG/M metagenome (GOLD analysis project Ga0325400, IMG submission 205662) | Populus deltoides microbial communities from Bellville, Georgia, United States - Xylem-PdKOR-R1 | ecosystem: Host-associated > Plants > Phyllosphere > Stem > Wood/Secondary xylem...
GACTTTGGCGCATATCCTGCCCGATCATCGAGCGGAAGTAGGTCAGCCGGGCATTGTTTTCGGTTGGATTCATGAGGGCAGGTTCATTACGGTGAATATGGATTCAAAAATAGCATTTAATTTAGCTTAAAGCCCGCTCTAAAGGATATTTCATGGATTTTCTTGGGAGGTAGACGGAGTTGTACTACTTTTAAGCGTTTTTTAACCGATCGCTATTTAATTGATAATGAATTATACACTTTCCCAAATACCAGAACGGACGGCGAAACCCCGGCATTCCGGCCTGACAATGGCCATGGATAAAGGTCTTAGTGTTCGGCAAGTCGAAGATTTTATGTCGGTGGCTGCCGATTACGTGGATTTGGTTAAACTGGGCTGGGCTACTTCGTTCGTAACCCCAAATCTAAAGGAAAAACTACGCGTCTACAAAGAAGCCGGTGTACCGGTGTACCTGGGTGGTACACTTTTTGAGGCCTTCGTTGTTCGCAATCAGTTTGACGACTACCGTCGGCTGCTCGATCAGTACGAACTGCAGTTTGCCGAAGTTTCGGACGGCTCTCTGGAAATGAAGCAGGAGGATAAGTGCAATTACATTCGTCAGCTGGCTCAGCAGGTAACCGTTTTGTCGGAAGTGGGTTCCAAGGACGAGGCCAAGATTATTCCGCCTTATAAGTGGATCCAGCTGATGAAAGCCGAACTGGAAGCCGGCGCCTGGAAGGTCATCGGCGAAGCCCGCGAAGGAGGGACCGTTGGGTTGTTCCGGTCGAGTGGGGAAGTGCGTCAGGGGCTGGTGGAAGAAATTCTGACTCAGGTTCCTTTTGAAAGCATCATCTGGGAAGCTCCGCAGAAAGAGCAGCAGGTATGGTTTGTCAAGCTGCTGGGCGCTAACGTGAACCTGGGTAATATTTCTCCCAATGAATTAATTCCGCTGGAAACCATTCGGTTAGGTCTGCGCGGAGATACGTTTTCTCATTTTTTGGATGGCAATTAGTCCCTTCATTAATCAACCAATCAACTCAATACTATGGAATTTCTCCATTCCGTTCTTGACTTCTTTCTTCATCTAGATAAGCATCTGGCCGACATCATCAATGATTACGGGACGCTGACGTACGGCATCCTGTTTCTGATTGTTTTTATGGAAACGGGCCTGATTGTAATGCCACTGCTGCCGGGTGATTCGCTCTTGTTTGCCGCCGGAGCCCTGGCCGCTTCAACCGGAGCCCTGGACGTTAAATTGATGATTCCCCTGCTTATTTTAGCCGCTCTGCTGGGTGATAACGTCAATTACTTTGTGGGTAAGTTTCTGGGTGGGCAGATAAAAATGCGTGAACGAATCCTGTTTTTTAAACGGCAATACATCACCGAAACCGAAGCCTTTTACCACAAGCATGGCGGTAAGACGGTAATTATGGCGCGCTTTATTCCCATCGTTCGCACGATTGCGCCGTTTGTGGCCGGAGCCGGTAGCATGGAATACCCGAAGTACATCGGTTACTGCGTCGCCGGAGCCATTTTATGGGTCGTGGGAATTACGATGCTGGGTTACCTGTTCGGCAACATTCCGATCGTGAAGAACAACTTTGAACTGGTTGTCTTTGGGATTATTGGCCTGTCAATCGCCCCCATTATTTTCCAGTTTCTGAAAGCGAAGTTCAGCCGGGTAGCGGCTTAAACCAGATACGCACTAAAAAGCCCCGCCAGAAGAACTGGCGGGGCTTTTTGTTTGGGAGCAGAAGCCATAAAAAAAGCCTTTTTGCGCATTGCAAAAAGGCCAAACAGGTAACAGTCAGGGTAAAATCTATTTCTTGCCGTACCGCTTCAGGAATTTGTCTACGCGACCTGTGGTATCCAGCAAAACGTTCTTTCCGGTGTAGAACGGGTGCGACTGTGAGCTTACCTCGATCTTAACAACTGGATAGTTCTGACCTTCGAAGTCGATGTTTTCTTTGGTTTGAATCGTCGAGCGGGTGATGAATTTGTGATCGCTCGACAAGTCCCAGAATACGACGTCGCGGTATTCCGGATGAATGCCTTTTCTCATGATTATTACCTTTTATTGGTCTATTGCTACTGGATCGCCCAAGCGTTGGACCGCTGAAGCGAGCGAACTTGCGTTCAAAACGAGTGCAAAAGTACGTACTTCCCGGCTAGTTTCCAAGAGGTTCAACGGCTTTTGTTTTAGGGATTTTAAATTAGACCACTGGCTAAGAAACAAAAGGCGTTTAGCCGATTTTTCACGATTCTTAAGTAGTTTGTTTCTGGAAGAAGCAAGTCGGACCCTCCTGGGACCATTTTTTACCCGCTAAGTCGTCGATTGTTCTTTTTTCCTGATTCTTGTCGACTAAAGTCCTGAAAATAAGTTTAAGGCATGTAATCTTTCCAAGTTGAGAATTCAGGCGCGAACATTCCTTTTCGCTTTATTGTACCTTTAAGGATCATAATTTCTGTATGATTTCAACGATTACTAGTTTTTTATCTCTCATATAAACCGTACATGCCCATGTATGTAATCAAGCGTGACGGCCGCCGGGAATCGGTCAAATTTGATAAGATTACGGCCCGAATCGAGAAACTGTGCTACGGGTTAGACCCCGCTTACGTACAGCCCGTCGAAGTGGCCATGAAAGTGGTCAACGGTCTGTACGATGGCGTTAAAACCACCGAACTGGATAATCTGGCGGCTGAGACAGCGGCTTCGATGACCACCAAACACCCCGATTACGCAATCCTGGCCGCCCGGATTGCCATCTCCAACCTGCATAAGGATACCAACAAATCCTTCTCAGGAACGATTAAACGGCTTTATAACTACGTTGACCCTAAAACGGGTGAGAACGCATCGCTGATCTCAAAAGAGGTCAATGAAGTGGTTCGCAAGCACGCTGCTCTGCTCGATTCGACGATCATCTACGATCGGGATTACGGTTATGATTACTTTGGGTACAAAACGCTTGAGAAGTCCTATCTGCTGAAGATCGACGGCCGGATTGCCGAACGTCCGCAGCATATGCTCATGCGCGTGGCGATTGGCATCCATATGGAGGATATCGATGCCGCGATTGAAACCTACAATCTGCTTTCGGAAAAGTGGTTTACGCACGCAACACCGACGCTCTTCAACGCCGGAACGCCCAAACCACAGATGTCAAGTTGCTTCCTGCTGGCGATGAAAGACGACAGCATCGAGGGAATTTATGACACGCTGAAACAAACGGCTAAAATCTCGCAGTCGGCGGGGGGTATCGGGATCAGCATCCACAACATTCGGGCAACGGGTACGTACATTAAAGGTACCAACGGAACCTCGAACGGGATCATCCCCATGCTGCGCGTCTTCAACGACACAGCCCGTTACGTTGATCAGGGCGGTGGTAAGCGGAAAGGTTCGTTTGCCATCTACCTGGAGCCGTGGCATGCCGACGTATTTGAATTCCTGCAGCTGCGGAAAAACCACGGTAAAGAAGAGATGCGCGCCCGCGACTTGTTCTACGCCCTCTGGGTGCCGGATCTGTTCATGAAGCGCGTGGAAGCCAACGATACGTGGTCGCTGATGTGTCCGCACGAGTGCCCCGGTCTGGCCGACAAATACGGCGCCGAGTTCGAAGCGCTCTACGAACAATATGAACGCGAAGGCCGCGCCCGCAAGACCGTGAAAGCGCAGGATCTGTGGTACGAAATTCTGGATGCGCAGATGGAAACCGGTACGCCGTTCATCCTGTACAAGGATGCCGCCAACAGCAAGTCGAACCAGAAAAACCTGGGGACCATCAAGTCATCCAACCTGTGTACGGAAATCATCGAGTACACAGACGCCGATGAAGTAGCGGTTTGTAACCTCGCGTCGCTTGCCCTGCCCAAATTCATCACGAAAGGGGACGACGGAATTCTGCGGTTCGACCACCAGAAATTGTTTGAGATTACGCGAGTTGCCACGCGTAACCTCAACAAAATTATTGACATCAACTATTACCCGGTTGAAGAAGCCCGCCGGTCGAACATGCGTCACCGCCCGATCGGGATTGGGGTGCAGGGGCTGGCCGATGCCTTCATCATGCTGCGGATGCCGTTTGAATCGGACGAAGCGCGGCAGTTGAACAAGGATGTTTTCGAAACTATTTATTTTGGCGCCATGACGGCGTCGATGGAATTGGCGAAAGAGCACGGCGCGTACGAAACCTGGAAAGGCTCGCCGATTTCGCAGGGTCAGTTCCAGTTCGACATGTGGGGCGTTACGCCGGATTCCGGTCGCTGGGACTGGGAATCGTTGCGGAAAGAAGTTGTGGAACACGGTGTACGAAACTCGCTCCTGCTGGCGCCGATGCCGACCGCTTCAACGTCGCAGATTCTGGGCAACAACGAATGTTTCGAGCCGTTCACGTCGAACATCTACGTTCGTCGCGTGTTGTCGGGCGAGTTCGTGGTGGTCAACAAGTACCTGCTGAAAGATCTCGTGAAACTGAATATGTGGAACGACCGGATGAAAAATATGCTGATCGCGGCCAATGGCTCGGTGCAGGATATTCCGGGTATTCCGCAGAACATCAAAGACCTGTACAAGACCGTCTGGGAGATCAAGCAGAAAACGATCATCGAGATGGCCGCCGACCGGGGCGCGTACATCTGTCAGTCGCAGTCGCTGAACATTCACCTGATGGATGCCAACTACGGCAAGCTGACTTCGATGCACTTCTACGCCTGGAAGCGGGGTCTGAAAACGGGTATGTACTATCTCCGCACGAAGGCTGCCGCCGACGCCGTTAAATTCACGGTTGAGAAGCAGGCCGAAGTTCAGCTGGAGCCGGTGCTGGTTGAAACGGTTGAAAAGCCGCTGAACTACGAAAAATACGCCCAGGAGCACGCAGCGACCCAGCCGCAGACCCTGACTGAAGCGGAAATCAACTACAATTACTCAGCCATCCAATGCTCACTGGATGATCCGGAAGGCTGTGAGATGTGCGGTAGTTAAGCCATTTTTTATTCGCATCATTAACGCAAAAGCCCCTGACAACAGGGGCTTTTGCTTTTTATAAGTTTTCGCTCAACTTATAAACTTCTCAGCGCTGGGAATTGCTAGCTTGTCAAGTCGGCCTGCAAATACACTTTCATGAGTTGGTCCGCGTGAATCGTCGGCATTGCATACGGAGTGCCGTTTTTGCCAACGAATTCAACCAAATAGACATGGTCAGGTCCGGCATCGACAATCACGCCAATCTCACCTCGGCGAAGCTTGTATTCAGGCAGTGCCACGGTAAGGGCTACCATATCATGTGTATGCAGTTCTTCCATTGCTTTATTCAGAGTAGCCTTGTAGTTAAGATAAAAACGGCTGGTAGAGACCAAGGTTATTGGATAGAGTATATTATTTGCTGTATTTATTACCAATAGATAGTCGATTAGCATAATTGCCTTTACTCCCTGAAATCCTATCTTTGGTTACCGCAATAACCAAAACCTAGACTAGATGCACTTCAAGCATTACCTGCCGCTCGTGCTGTTCGTTGGAACGACGTACGCGCAGAAACAGCCGTTTACGCCCGCCCAACTCTTTCAGAACGCGAAAACAGGAGTCTTTCAGACAATCCCAACCGTGACGGGCTGGGAGGATAACACCCATTACCGGCTTCTTCGCGATGGAAAAACCTACGTCGTCGATGTTAAGTCGGGGCAGGAAAGTCCCTCTACCAAAAGCGGCTCGAAAGTATACCCACCGTTCGGGGGAGAGCCGCAAAATGTTACCCCATCGCCTGACACAACCTGGTTCGCCTACACGCGCGACAGCAGGGATCTGTACCTAAGAAACCGGGCCACAAACAGCGAAAAACGGCTGACCAGCGATGGCTCGGAAACGGTCTACAACGGCTATGCTGCCTGGGTGTACTGGGAGGAGGTGCTGGGCCGGAGCACACAGCACCGGGCTTTCTGGTGGTCGCCGGACAGCAGGTACCTGGCGTTTATGCGCTTCGACGAAGCCAAAGTGCCCGTCTTCCCCATCGCCGGCGCAACGGGGCAGCATGGCTACCTGGAAGACCAGCGTTACCCTAAGTCGGGCGACCCCAACCCGCTCGTACGCATGGGAATCGTTGAAGTGGCCACCGGCAAAATCACCTGGGCCGACTTTGATGCCAGCGCCGATCAGTATTTTGGTACGCCGTTCTGGTCGCCCGACTCAAAGGCGCTCTGGATGCAGTGGAAAAACCGGGGCCAGGATAAGCAGGTTATTTACGCCGTTAACCCGGCAACCGGCTCCAAAACCGAAGTCCTGACGGAAACGCAGAAGACTTGGGTCGACTGGCTGACGGACATTCATTTTCTGAAGGACGGCAAACACTTCATCATTCAGAGTGATCAATCCGGCTGGATGCATCTGTACCTGCACACGATGGATGGTAAGCTGAAGAATCCCATCACCAGCGGGGCTTTTACAGTGACCGGCCTGACGCATATCGATGAAAAAACGCAGACGCTGTACTTCACCGCCCGCAAGGAAACTTCCACGCGGACCGATCTGTACAAAATCGGTCTCAACGGAAAAGGATTGCAGCGGCTGACGTTCGGTGATTTTAGCCACCAGGTGCAGGTGTCGCCCGATGGAAACTACTTCATTACGACGTATTCCAGCCTGCAAAGTCCGCCGAAAATCGCCCTGCTGGATAAAAACGGTAAGCTTGTTAGGGAATTGGCCGACGCCAAAGGCGGGGACTTTGACCAGTTTGCGCTGGCCCGGACGGAACTGGTGCGCGTGCCCACGTCGGATGGGTTTCAGTTGCCGATGACCATTAAATACCCCACTAATTTTGACCCCAGCAAACGCTATCCCGTCCTGATCAGCATCTACGGCGGACCCAATGCCGGGACGGTGTATGACCGCTGGAGTTACGTGCCGCAGTCGCAGTGGTACGCGCAGGAAGGACTGTTGCAGGTCGCTATTGACCACCGGGCGTCGGGGCATTTTGGCAAGCTGGGGCAGAACTACATGCACCGGAACTTGGGCAAATGGGAGATGGCCGATTACAGTACCGCCGTGAAGTGGCTGATTGATAAAGGACTGGTTGACCCCAAAAAAGTAGCCATTACGGGCGGAAGCTACGGCGGTTATGTGACGGCCCTGGCCCTGACGCGGGGCGCCGACGTGTTCACCCACGGCATTGCTAATTTCGGCGTGATGGACTGGCAGCTTTACGATAGCGAATACACCGAACGCTTCATGGATACGCCCGCCGAGAATCCCGATGGGTACAAGGAAAGCGCCGTTCTGACGTATGCCGACCGGCTGAAAGGCACCCTGCGGATTGTGCACGGAACCATGGACGATAATGTCCACATGCAGAATTCGGTCCAGCTGGTGGATCAGCTGGAGAATCTGGGTAAACATTTTGAATTTATGATCTACCCCGGCGCCCGGCACGGGTTCGGCACCAAGGGTAAACACGCGCAGACCGAAACCGCCCGGTTTATCTACCGCTACCTGCTGGAAAAGCCTTTTCCGGAGGAGGTGTGGCAATAACAGCAAAAAGTCCCCACCTGAAGAGCGGGGACTTTTTGTTTAAGAATGCTGGTTAACCAGCGCTTCCAGTTTATGCAGGGGCTGCACGCCCGATTGCCGCCAGACGATTTTGCCTTTATGGAACAGGATCAGCGTCGGCACGCTTTGAATCTGATATTTGGTGGCCGCAGCCCGGCTTTTGTCAATGTCTATTTTAATGACGCGCACTTTATCGCCGGACCGTTCGGCGAGTTGTTTCAGCGTCGGCGCCATCATCTTACAGGGGCCGCACCACTCGGCGAAAAAATCCACCAATACGGGTTTGTCGCCCTGGATGATATCCTGAAACGATTCGTTCGTTTTTGTCGGGTTCATGGCTCGATTGCTCTAGTTAGAATACACCCAGATAACACGGAAGGAGGGCAGACAGTTCGTCCCGGATAAGGCTTCACGCAGCGCCATGCAGTGATTAAGGCGCTCAATGACTATCTTGGTCCTTGAACCGCTAGCACTTTACCAATGGCCGACCATACCGCCACCAACCGGGCCGCCATGCCCAAAGGAGATAACTCCATCCTGGACCGAAGAACCGTTGAAAACGGCAACCGAAACCTGCTTAAACTTCTTAAACCCGGCCTGACGGTGCTGGACGTTGGGTGTGGTTCGGGGGCCATCACGCGGGGCATCGCAGAAGTGGTTGGCGCCACGGGGCAGGTATTGGGAATTGACCCGAGCGAAGACCTGATTGGGCGGGCGCACCAAAACGCCCGGGATCTGCCGCAGCTTCGGTTCCAGCAGGCTGACCTTTTTACGTTTGAGACCGGCGAGCGGTATGACCTGATCACCTGCGCCCGCGTTTTGCAGTGGCTGGCCCAGCCGGAAGAAGCGCTGGTCTGCATGAAACGGCTCCTAAAGCCGGGCGGCATACTGGCGATTCTGGATTACAATCACGAAAAAATAAGCTGGACGCCCGAGCCACCCGAAGCCATGCGGAAATTTTACGGGGCTTTTCTGCAATGGCGAAAAGACGCCGGCTTTGATAACGCCATTGCCGACCATACCGAAGCCATGATGCACCGCATTGGGTTCGAGCCCGTCCAGGTTGAGCCCCAGTTTGAAAGCAGTCGGCGGAGCGAGCCTTCTTTTGGCGTGAAAGCCCGCATCTGGTCGGAGGTGGCCGAAATCCGGGGGCCTCAGCTGGTCCGCGATGGTTATCTCACCGAAGATGAGCGAAAAGAGGCTATTGGGGCCTACGATGACTGGGTGTTGAACACGGGCGAGTCGATGCAACTCTACCTGCTGGCGGTCGAAGGGGTTCTTAAACAGGTTCGTTAATCATATTTATAAACTAACGGGCGTGGTTGAGGTTACAATTGGTATCCGATTATCTGTTTACCTTAAAGCTCAACCATGAAAGCAGCCGTTTTTCACAAAATTGGGGATATCAGCGTCGACAATGTCCCTGATCCAATCATTGAACAACCACGAGATACTATTATTCGGGTGACTTCCACGGCCATTTGTGGCTCGGATCTCCACATTTACGACGGTTTCTTCCCGCAACTCAGAGATCAGGTGATGGGCCACGAATTTATGGGCATCATCGAAGAAGTTGGCTCAGGGGTAAATAATCTAAAAAAAGGCGACCGCGTGGTCGTGCCATTCCCCATTGCCTGCGGAAATTGTTATTTCTGCTCGCACGGGCTGCAGCCACACTGCGAAAACTCAAACCCGGATCATTACGGACCGGAAGGGGATATGCTGTCGGGCCGGGGTGCCGCGCTGTTTGGTTATACGGATCTCTACGGTGGCTACGCCGGTGGACAGGCTGAATACGTTCGGGTGCCGTTCTCGGATTACAGCCTTCGGAAAGTGCCCGACCATCTAACCGATGAGCAGGTGCTGTTCCTGACGGACATCTTCCCAACGGGCTGGTCGGCCATCGACTGGGGAAATGTTAAGGGGGGCGAAACGGTGGCTATCTTTGGTTCAGGTCCGGTTGGGCTGATGGCTCAGAAAGCGGCCTGGATTCGCGGAGCGGCCCGGGTAATCGCTATCGATCCGGTAAACTACCGATTGGATCGCGCCCGGCGGGTCAACAAAGTGGAGACACTGAACCCGCACGAGGTCGATGTTATTGAAGCCATTTACGAAATGACTGGTGGTCGCGGAGCCGACGTCTGCGTCGATGCCGTGGGCGTTGAAGCGGAGCGTACCGTACTGGATAAAGTGAAAGCAGTGGTTAATCTGGAAAAAGGATCGATCAAAGCGCTCGAAATGTGTTTTCAGGCGGTTCGCCGGGGCGGAACTGTTTCCGTCGTGGGCGTTTACGGTTCGCCGTACGACAACTTCCCCATCCATCGTCTGGTTGACAAAGGAATCGCCATCCGGTTTGGGCAGGCACCGGTTCAAAACTACATTGATGAACTGATTGGTTTGATTCAGGACGGCAAAGTAGTGCTGGATGACATTATCTCGCACACCCTGCCGCTGGCCGAAGCAAGCCGGGGTTACGAAATGTTTAAAAAGAAAGAAGATGACTGCGTTAAAGTGGTTTTGAAGCCCTGATACTGGATAAGTAATTGTATAAACAATGGCAACAGTCAGCGGGTCAGTGGTTTCGCCACTAACCCGCTGACTGTTGCCATTTTAAACCATCCTGTAAACGTTTGGGCCGGCTCTGCCCGATTCTAGCTATGTAGCAACTGGAGGTAAACCCCATTAGTCCAGCCAAAACCATCCTGATTGGGATACGATCCTCCTCCACCGGTAGCCTGGAGGTCCACTACATTGTATTTCTCCATCATCTTGCCCGTGGCGTAATACACGGAGTCGTTCAGGGCAAGCCAGCGTTTACGAACTTCCTGCGCCGTTTCCGTAAAGCCGTAATTCAGCAGGCCCTGATAAGCCAGCCACTGCAACGGCGCCCAGCCATTCGGAAAGTCCCATTGCTGGCCCGTCTGAACAAGGGTAGTTACCAGGCCGCCGGGTTGCAGAAAATCCCGTTGAAGCCGATCATGAATGTGCTGCGCCTGTTCCGGCGTTGCCAGCTTAAAGAACAGCGGAAAGACCGTTGCTAGCGTTAGAGCCGCCGTTGACCGATTCGTTGTTGTGTCGTAATCCATGAAGAAGCGGGTCTTGTCGTTCCAGAAAATGCGCTGAATGGCTTGCTGCCGACTCGTAGCCAGTTGCTCAAACTGTTCTGCCTTTTGCCCAGCATTGCTCTGCTGGCTGACCAGCCGCCGGTAGCCGTCCGCGAGCGTTGATTCAAGGTAATATAAGAGGCAATTCAGGTCGACGGGTACAATCTCGGTTGCGCGCAAAGTCGCGAGTGTCCGCCCGTCCGCCAGCCAGCGGCTGCTGAAGTCCCAGCCTGATTCACAGGCGGCCCGGTTATGGCCGTAAAATGCGCCGGTATCCATGCCCAACTGCTGAGCCTGGGCCGCGGCTGCTTCCTCCTTCGGATAAGCTTCGGGCCGGGGCGTGGTTAACGGATCCCAGTACCGATTTAAAACCGTCCCGTCGGGCAAACGGACTACTCGCTGCCGAATGGGCTGTTCGGCGGAAAGCTCATCTTGGCCCGTCATCCAGAACTTGTATTCCTGCTCTAACTGCGGTAGATAACGAATCCAGTCTTCACTGTCGAGCAAACGAACCATCAGCGCGAAGAACGGGGGTTGCGACCGGCTCAGGAAATAAGTGCGGTTGCCATTGGGAATAAAACCGTAGGTATCAATTAAATAAGCAAAATTATCCAGCATTGAACGTAGTAAGTCGAACCGTTCCGCCTGTTTTAAACCAAGCATGGTGAAATAACTATCCCAGTAGAAAACCTCGCGAAAGCGACCACCCGGTACGATATAAGGATAAGGCAATGGTAACTTTGAACTGCCTTCGACCGGTGAATCCGCCGGGCGCGTAAGCCAGTCCCATAACCGGTTAATATGATCCACTGGCGAGACAGAGGGGTCTGTTGTAAAACGCGCCGTGGGTGAATCCGGAAGAATGAAATGATGCTGGATAAACTGGACTAAATCAAAATCAGGCGCTGTTTTTTCGCGTTCATACGCGGCTACGATACGTGCAGGTGATTGACGCGGAATAGAGTCGACAAAGGTTTTTGTGTCGCCCAAAACCCGGTTTATTTGTACAGCATAAAACAAAGGACCAAACAATTGATCAGGGGTTGCTGCAAACGGGGAATTCGTTATCATAATGTCTATTAAAGCCGGTGTATTCTGATCGTATAAACACAATAAAAGGGATATAAGAAGCTCTCATATCCCTTTTATTGCTTAGAAAAACCGTTTTATTTCATGCTGTCATGAATGGCTTGGATTTTGGCAAGGTGTTCTTTAAGGGTCGGCAGCGTTTTGGCCGCAAACGCTTTAACGTCGGCGTCTTTCGCATCTTTGGCGGCTTCCTCAAAGTCATCAACGTCTTCTTTATGGTCGTCAACCATTAATTTGACGTATTCCTTATCGAATTCGGCGCCGGATAATTTGCTGAGCTCATTTACTTTTTTCTGCGCATCATCACCTAGGGTAGCCGGCAGGGTAATGTTTTTGGAAGAAGCGACTGCCTTTAGTTCATCGTTCGCTTTGGAATGGTCTTTTACCATATGAGCGCCAAAGTCTTTGACCTGCTGGCTCTGGGCTTTTTCCTGCGCCAGACGGCCCAATTCTACTTCGAGCATGCCACCATTGGCTGCTTTTACGGCAAATTCAGAATCGTCTTCCTTCACATTTGCCTTGTCTTCGTTGACATCTTCAGCCTGTTCGGTGCTGTCTTTTTTCTCGCTGCTGTTGCAGGATTGGAAGGTCCAGGCACCCAGAATCAGTAACAAACCTATGCTTAACTTTTTCATGATGTTTTTTAATTGGTTAGTAGCTTTATTTATAACCAAACACCTTAAAAGGATGAAAGTTTAAGCGAAGGCTTATTATTGTTGCGTACGGATTAACCAGAATGGCGTCAAGATGAATCTTGGCTTTATTTCAAAAGCTATTCGTATCATTTGGATGATTTCATTTTTAAATACTTTCTTTTGCTTTATCTTATCTGGAATAATTTAATAGTTTTGCGAAAACCTTTTAAAACCGTAGGGATGAAAGTAAAACCAGAAAAAATTCGTTTTTTCTCGCCAAGTCAGGGCGAAGAGAAAGCGCCCGAAGCAGCTGCCCCAAAACAAACTACCTTTTCAACAACGGTTACTAAAACGGGCCGTTTAGCTTTTCCGCAAAAATTAATGGAAGGCTTAGGGATTGATCCTTCTAAGCCTAACTTTAAAGTAGGTACAACAAATCGCCGGAAAGGTGTGAAAGCATTATATCTTATTCCAACGGATAATGACGACACCGAAGCGTTTTCGTTAACAAAAACAGGGCGGGGTTATTCGATTCCGTTGAAAGGCGTATTCCAGCAAATGGGTCTTGAGTTTACCGATCAGGAGTACGTATTTATGATCAAACCTTTCGAGTACGCCGAAGGGGTAACCGGATTTGAACTGGTATCAGACCAGCAAAGTTCGCGCGCGAATGAGGCCGAATAACAGGCTTTTACTGACCGGAATGTTGTTGGCTTTACTGGCAGCGCATTCCGGTTTTGCTCAACCGTCTTACCGCCAGTTAATCGCTCAGCATCGGGAAGCGTATAGGGAAGAATTTTTAAAATCGCCCCGCAGTCCGCTCAAGGAAAACGATTTAGCGAAGTTAACTTTCTACGAACCCGATTCTACGTACCGGGTTGAAGCTATCGTTCAGCGAACGCCCTATGAACAGCCCTTCGATTTACCCACCTACGACGGGCAAAAACAACCGTACGTTAAGTACGCCATTCTGACGTTCCAACTCCACGGAAAGCCGCAGCAACTGGCAATCTACCGTAGCCTGCAACTGGCGCGTGTGCCGCAGTACCGCAACTACCTCTTTGTGCCTTTCAAAGACAACACAAACGGAAAAGAAACCTATGGCGGTGGGCGTTACATGGACCTGCAGATCGGTGACATTCAGGCCGGGAAACTAGTACTGGATTTCAATAAAGCCTACAATCCCTATTGTGCCTACAGTGAGGGTTATGCCTGCCCAGTGCCACCGGCAGAAAATGGGCTTAACGTTGCGATTCAAGCGGGTGAAAAAAAATACCATGACTAAAACAGGACGAGGTTGCCCGGCCGTTTTTAACCGCTGGGCAACCTCGTCCTGTTTATTATAACTCTTTGTCCGCTTAGCTCCAGTCGCGGTCCCAGGAATCGATCTTGGTCCAGTCTTCGGTTGGCGCAAAATAAAGCTCGCCTTTTTTGATGTGTTCCTTCACGACGGCCTCGTTTAATTCTACGCCCAGCCCCGGCGTTTCGGGAATTTTAACGAAGCCCTTGTTGAAAATCGGCTTTTCAATGCCCGTCACCAGATTCTCCCACCACGGAATATCAACCGAGTGGTGTTCGAGGGCCACGAAGTTTTCGGTTGCGGCCGCGCAGTGCACGTTAGCCATGAACGAAATCGGCGTTCCGGCAAAGTGCATCGCCATTGGGACCCCGCGCTCTTCGGCGTAATCACCAATCTTCTTTGTTTCCAGGATACCACCCGACGAAGCCAGATCCGGCTGAATCAAATCAACGGCCTGGTTATCGACCAGCTTGATAAATTCTTCCTTGAGGAAGATGTCCTCGCCCGTCAGGGTTGGGGTGTCAATGGCGTTCGTAATCTGTTTCCATTGGTCGGTGTAGAACCAGGGCACCATGTCTTCCAGCCAGGCCAGCCGGAACGGTTCCATTGCCTTACCGATCTGAATAGCCGTATTTACGTCGAAGTGGCCAAAGTGGTCGGCCGCCAGCGGAATCTCGTAGCCCACCAGTTCACGAACCCGGCCCACGTGATCTACCAGTTTGTCAATGCCTTTCTTGGTTACCTGCACGCGCGTGAACGGGTGCTTGGTCAGGCCGTAATTGCCAACCAGTTTGCCGCCCGGACTCATCACGTTACCGCTCCACTGGTTTTTTACATCCCATACGTTGGCGCCGACGAGCATACCCGGCTGATCGGCCAGCATCTCGATACCAAAGTCCATTTTAAGGAACGTAAAGCCCTGATCCTTCCTCACTTTCATATGCTGAGCGAACTCCTCGTAAGAATTCCCCTCGGGTGTATCGGCGTAGATGCGTACATAATCCCGGTAGCGGCCACCGAGCATCTGGTAAACCGGCACCCCGTAGGCTTTACCGGCCAGATCCCAGAGCGCCATCTCAATGCCGCAGACCCCACCGGCCGCCCGGCCGTGACTGCCAAATTTCTTGATGATTTTAAAGATCTGCTCGACGTTACAGGGATTCTTGCCAATCAGCCGGTTTTTCAGCATCATCGCGTACTTGGGGCTGGCGCCGTCCCGAACCTCACCGTATCCTACGATTCCCTGGTTGGTGTCAATGCGGATGAGGGGACAGACCATCGGCGCACCGCTGACAACCGCAATCCGCATATCCGTGATTTTAAGCTCCGACGGCTTGGAAACCCGCTTTACCTTTTGCGTGATAAACTCCATTTCTTTCTCGGTCTGGCCGTCGAACAGCATGCCCAGCGAGAGTCCGCCCAGCGCCGAATTACGCAGGAAATTGCGCCGGTCGACACCCGGCTGATCGGCATTGGATGGATTCGTGGACGCGGGCTGAGTAGAAGAAGGGTCGGGTTGGTTTTTAGATAATTGGAGGAGGTGTTGTAAATTTTTCATACATAACGGGATTTAGGACACTGACTACTCCAGAAAGCAAACTTATTCCTGAGTATAATCCAATCGGTTGCGAAAAATAGCGAAAAAGATTATTTTTCGCTGTAGACCAGACTATTTTCTAAACCCCTCTTATTGATTGCAATGAAAAAAAATGTCTTCCTGGCCGCTATGCTGGTTAGCGTAGGGCTAACGGTTTCTTCGGTACAGGCTCAAATCCAAATGACTAAGGAGCAGATTATGTTCTACACGCAGGACTGGAAAGGCGAACGCTTCGCCGACGGCCGACCCAAGGTGTCAGACAATCTGCTGAAACGACTCAAAAACATATCGCTCGAAGAAGCCTGGGGTGTTCTGCGTAACGAAGGATATAACAGTCAGTTTGAAGGGAACTGGCAGATAATCAGACCCGACAAGCCGATGGTCGGTCGGGCGCTGACGGCTCAGTACATGCCAAGCCGGCCGGATATGGACAAACCCATCAAAGACAAGGGAAAAGCCGAAGGGCGCAAAGGCAGTACCAACTCCTGGCCCATTGACATGCTGCAGGAAGGTGATGTGTACGTGGCCGACGGAATGGGTAAGATTGTCTGGGGAACGCTCATCGGGGATAACCTGGGCAATTCGATTTTTGCCAAATCCAAGACGGGCATTGTCTTCGACGGCAGCGTACGCGACCTCGAAGGGCTGGAGGCCATTGAAGGTTTTAACGGCTGGGTACGCGGTTTCGACCCGAGCTATATTCAGGACATGAACATGACCGGGATCAACTGTCCCGTGCGCATCGGTCGGGCCATCGTATTGCCGGGCGACCTGGTGCTGGCCAAAAAAGAAGGCATTGTGTTTATCCCAGCTCACCTGGCCGAGAAAGTGATTGTGAACTCGGAGTTTATCAGTATGCGGGACCGGTTTGGTCATCAGCGTTTGAAGGAAGGCAAATACACGCCGGGTCAGATCGACATGAAATGGAGCGAAGAAATAAAAAGCGATTTCTTGAAATGGGTGGCCGACAACCCAAAGCAGATGCCCATGACGAAGGACGAATTTGACCGCTTCACGAAGGACCGGACCTGGTAAAATCAGGCGATCAACGCGTAAAATGGAAAGGGCAGGAGTCATCCGGGCCCTTTTTTTGTTATTCTGAAACAGGAAAGCAAACCATGACGGATCGATTAAGAGACGCCCTCCGCCGGACAGCCGCCTTCTGCGCCTATCAGGAACGGACGCAGCAGGAAGTGCGCGACAAACTGGCGGAATGGGACTTATATGGCGACGAAGCCGAGGAAATCATTACTGAACTCATCGAGCAGAACTACCTCAACGAAGGCCGTTTTGCGAAAATATTCGCGGGAAGCAAGTTTCGGGTGAAGCACTGGGGTAAGCACAAAATTCGCCAGCATCTAAAGCAGCGGGGCATTACCGGCAACAATCTGGAAGAAGCGATGAAGGAAATCGAGCCGGACAATTATCGGCAGTCGCTGGTAGATCTGCTCGAAAAAAAGAAGCGTTCCCTGCGGGAGGAAAACCCGTTGGTTCTGAAGCAGAAACTGGTCCGCTACGCGGTCGGAAAAGGCTACGAAAGCGAGCTGATCTGGTCCGTGCTGGGGGAGTTGGAGCAAAACAGCGATTGATCTTCAGGCTGATAAAACAACGGGCCCGCCTTTTTCAAGGTGGGCCCGTTGCTAGGTGTGCCGTACGGATTAAAAATCCGCGTCGAACGTAATTTTCTGATCGTCTTTTTCTTTGACTGACGACATAACGCCTGCTTTCTGGTATTCGCCCACCCGCTTCTCGAAGAAGTTGGTCTTGCCCTGCAGGGAGATCATATCCATGAAGTCAAACGGATTGCTTGAGTTGTAGATCTTCTGCAGACCCAGCGACACCAGGAGGTGATCGGCCACGAACTCAATGTACTGGTTCATCAGATCGGCGTTCATCCCGATGAGCGATACGGGAAGGGCATCCGTCACAAATTCCTGCTCGATGCTGACGGCGTCTCTAATCAGCGCGTAGACATCCGCTTCGGGCAGTTTGTTCTGGATATGCTGTGTATACAACAGACAGGCAAAATCCCGGTGCAGCCCTTCATCGCGGGAGATAAGCTCGTTCGAGAACGATAGCCCCGGCATCAGACCGCGCTTTTTCAGCCAGAAAATAGAGCAGAACGAACCGGAGAAGAAAATACCTTCGACCACCGCAAAGGCCAGCAGCCGTTCCACAAACGAACCGTTGGAAATCCAGCGCAGCGCCCATTCGGCTTTCCGCTGCACGCAGGCAATCGTGTCGATGGCCCGCAGCATCCTGTCTTTTTCCGTTGGATTTTTGATGTACGTATCAATCAGCAGGGAGTAGGTTTCCGAGTGAATGTTTTCCATCATAATCTGGAAACCGTAGAAGCATTTCGCTTCGGCGTACTGTACGTTGGAGATAAAGCCGACCGCCAGGTTTTCGTTAACGATTCCGTCAGAAGCCGCGAAGAAAGCCAGGACGTGGGAAATAAAGTGGCGTTCGCCATCGCTGAGCGTCTCCCAGTCACGCTGATCCTGCGATAAATCGATTTCTTCGGCCGTCCAGAAGGAAGCTTCGTGTTTCTTGTACATTTCCCAGATGTCGTGGTGCTTGATGGGAAACAGAACGAACCGGAGTGGATCTTCCTGCAATAGCGGTTCGATTGCGTCGGTCTGAGCCATTATAGGATATGGTAGTAAAGTGTAAAATTAGTATTTGATGCGGCTGACGTGCCGGACAGCCAGTTAACAAAGTTACCCCATTAGCCTTGGAATGCAACCCAAAAAATACACAGTGAAACTCGGAACAGCAGGAGTCAGGATTTAACCCTATCGTTGTCAGTTAGTTGGTACTGGCGGCAAAAATGATTTTCTTAGAATTCTTCTATTTATTGGCAATCCTGTTGAAAAACAATCAATTGGCCCGTTTTTGTCTATTACTTTTGCCGCATGCAATCACCTAGTCTACCACCGGTTAGTGCCGTTTTAATCACCTTCAATGCTGCCCGTCTGCTGGCGGCCGTTCTCGAATCCGTGCGCTGGTGTGACGAAATTGTAGTGGTTGATTCGGGAAGCACCGATGAGACGCTGAACATTGCCCGACAATACGGCTGCCGGATCATGCACCGGGATTTCGGCGGGTTCGGTCCTCAAAAGCAGTTTGCCGTCAGTCAGGCCCGCAATCACTGGGTACTGGCGCTGGACGCTGACGAAATCATTACCCCCGAACTGGGCCGGGAAATACAACAAAAAGTAGGTGAGGCAGTGGCCGGAATAGATGCCAGCCGGGCGTTTACCGTGCCAAGAACGCTGATTTTTCTGGGTCGGCTTATGCGGTATGGCGGGGAACATAAACAACCCCAGTTGCGGCTTTTCGACAGGCGATACGGCAATTACAACGCAGCGCCGGTTCACGAAACAATTGAGATCGACGGTCTAGTCGGGCGGCTAACCCACGAAATGCTGCACGATAGCTACGCCAGCCTGCATGATTATTTCGGGAAGTTCAATCAGTACACAACCGCCGGGGCTCAGGCTATGGCGAGTCGGGGCAAGAAAGGAACAAAGAGCGCCGTTGTTCTGCGGTTGCCGCTGACGTTCCTGAAAGAATATTTTCTAAAACTGAATGTGCTGAATGGCTATCCGGGTTTTGTCTGGTCCCTTTTTTCGGCCTTGTATCCGGTTGCCAAATACGCCAAACTCCGGGAGATACAACAAAGCCACCGGCTTTAACCAGTGGCTCCATCAGCGATTAGAACAGATTTTTGATTTCGACCCGGCGTTGATTTCGTTCGCCGTCCTTAAAGGGAAGATGAATCTGAACATGTTGGTCTTCCTGAATGGCTTCAATATGGTCAGTATCCACGAATTCGGGTATATCAATCACACGAAGAAACATCGGTACGGCCAATGCCTGCCCCTCGTGGGTGTGTTTAAGCTGTAAAAGAGAATAAAGGACGAGCTTATTGCCGTCGATCAGCACATTAAAAGCATCGGGTCCAACGCCCGGAGCTGATAAGGTAATAACCAACCGATCAGAGTCCTGCTCAGTATCCATACGGGTCATGCTGGAACCTCCATATAGCGTGTTCAGTAAATAAATCTGTCCACCCATGCCCTTCAATGCGTTTTCCATCGGTTTCATAGGAATCTTAGTTGGTTGTATAGTAACTATGTTATCAAATTGTGTACCTAACTTGAAAAAGAATGCCACAGGGTGCCACTTTGACTGAAAGGCGTAATCGGGTAAGTTAAAAAGCTGTCAAACAGACAGAAAGCGCTACTTTTGGCGGTGTTTTGGGAGAGGGAGGTTGATTTTTTAGTAGTAATAAATTGGTATCAGCCCGTGTAGAAAACAAAACAGGATTGTTTCGGCCGGAGAAATGTGGCTATTTTTCCGCAACACAACGGGGTTAGTACACCACAATGAAACTATTCATCGATACGGAGCGCTTGCGGGATCCTTATAGCGGACTGGGCATATTCTGTCGGGAGCTGGGCCAGGAGCTGATTCGGCAGGTCCCCACCGGAGCCGAGCTAACATTTCTGGTACCGCCAGAGGAAGAAGGCGTTTTCGGTGATCAGGTTGCGTATCGAAAAGCGGGCTGGTGGCAGAAAATTGCCC
>Ga0325400_1001406_pt1 | contig 19836 bp, 20 predicted proteins | sample PopdelMetagenome_2_FD_205662 | JGI IMG/M metagenome (GOLD analysis project Ga0325400, IMG submission 205662) | Populus deltoides microbial communities from Bellville, Georgia, United States - Xylem-PdKOR-R1 | ecosystem: Host-associated > Plants > Phyllosphere > Stem > Wood/Secondary xylem...
GGGTGAGGTGCCGGTCGCAGCGCTCGGCCGGCTGCTGCCTGTCACAGGGGGCGCGCAGGCGATCGCCATCCATCAGGACGGCGTCCACTTGCCCCTGGTTGCGCCGACCCGCGCGCTGCCATGGGGACATACGGTGACGATGCGCGCCCCGTTCGCAGGTGGGCAGGCGACGCTGTCGCTGTCGCAAGTGGTGAACCCGATCACGGCGGTGCAGGTGCTGCTGGTGGTGCTGCCGTTGCTGATGTGGGCGGCGGCGGCCGGCATCGGCTGGATCGTGGTCGACCACCTGCTGCTGCGGCCACTTGCCGGGCTGCAACGGGCGGTCGACGCCTACCGGCCGGGCGAGCATGCGCTGGCGCTCCCCTCCATCGCCAGCCCTGCGCGCGAGATCGGTGCGCTGGGCGACGCCTTCGCCGAAGCGACCGGACATATCGCCGAGCGCGAGGCAAGGCTGGAGGAGGCGTTCAACCGCCAGGTGCGGCTGACGCGCGAGGTGCATCACCGCGTCAAGAACAACCTGCAGGTCGTGGCGAGCCTGATCAACCTCCACTCGCGCGGCACGGAAGGCGCCGTGGCGGCGGCCTACGCCTCCATCCAGCGGCGGGTGGACGCGCTCGCCGTGGTCCACCGCAACCATTATGCCGAGCTGGAGGAGAACCGGGGCGTCGCGCTCCGCTCCATCATCGCCGAATTGACGGGCAATCTGCGCGCCACCGCGCCGCCGGAAGCCGGGCAGCTGTGCATCACGCTGGACATGGTGCCGGCCTTCGTGACGCAGGATGTGGCGGTGCCGGTCTCGTTCCTGGTCACGGAGATCGTGGAACTGGTCATCGCGTGCGATCCGGCGGGTTCCGTCGCGATCACGCTTGTTTCGGCTGAAACTCCGACACAGGCCATGCTGACCGTGTCGGCGCCCGGCTTGAACGGGGCGGCCTGCCTGCAGCATCCCAGCCGCGACCGGTTCGAGCGTATCACCACCGGGCTGTCGCGCCAGCTTCGCTCGCAGCTCCGCTTCGACGAGCATACGGGCAGCTATTGCATCGCCATCCAGACCCTGGCGCGCGATGTCGAGGACGAGCAAAAGAATTGACGTGCCACGCGCGAAGCCGGGAACTTCGCTTGTGCGCCGTCGTTCCTCTTTGCGGATAGCGACCCTATGCCCCCGCTCTCGCTATCCGTAAAAAGCTGGGTCCGGATGCGCCGCCTCCTCCCCCTTGGCTGCGCTTCCGGGCCCAATTTTGTCTCTGATCAGGTGCTGCTCGGTTCGGCTACGGAACCATCTCCCCCGCGACGGCATTGAAACGGGGCAGCATCGCACCTCCGCGATGCAGAAATCTGAATTCTGGGAGCGATATCATGGTTCGCAAAGCTGTTGTCTCGTCGCTGATCGCTGGCTCCATGCTGCTGCTGGCCGCCTGCAACACCGTTGCCGGTGCGGGCAAGGACGTGTCGTCGGCTGGCGACGCTGTGTCCAACGCGGCCGACAAGAGCAAGTAAGCAGACCGCGGGAAGGAGGCGCGGGCCGCTGCGGCCTCGCCTCCTTGACCGCTGGACGTCAGCCGTCCGATCGCACCAGGGCGTGCCCGTCGCCCGCTTCGCGTCTCCGGCGACGTTCGGTGAACCAGATGCCGATCAGCGCGATTTCGTAAAGCACCACCAGGGGCACTGCGAGCAAGATCATCGATCCCAGATCCGGCGGCGCCAGCACGGCGGCGATCGCGGTATTTCCGACGATGGCGTAGCGGCGGAACCCGATCAGCTGCGCGCGCGTGACCAGGCCCGCGCGTTCCAGCAGCATCAGCAGGACCGGCATCAGGAACGCCAGGCCGAAACCGAACATGAACTGCTGCACGAAGCTCAGATAATTGCCAACGGACGGCAACGCTTCCTGCTGCACCCCGCCGAGATTGCCCTGGAAGCTCAGCAGGAAATGGAGCGCCATCGGGATGGCAACCAGATAAGCCAAGGACGCGCCCGCGATGAACAGCACGGGCGTGGCGATCAGGAACGGCAGCAGCGCGTTGCGCTCCTTGCGGTACAGCCCCGGTGCCACGAACTGCCACAGCTGGTTGGCAATCACGGGGAAGGCCAGCATCATCGCCGCGAAGAAGGCGACCTTCACCTCGACGAAGAACGCTTCGAAAAGCTGGGTGTAGACCAGCTTGCCTTGGCCTGCGCGCAGCAGCGGCTGCACCAGAAAGGCGAAGATCGGCCGCGCGAAGTAGAAGCAGCCGGCGAAGGCCACGGCCAGCGCGGCGAACGACCAGATCAGCCGGCGCCGCAGCTCGATGAGGTGCTCGATCAGGGGCGCGCGCGAGTCGTCCAATTCGTCGTCGATCATCCGCGGTCGTCCGGCTCCCGCCCGGGTGCTGGCAACGGCCTCATCGCCGGTTGGACGCCGCCGTCGACACGCGGCGGGAAGACGGGGGAAGCCGCCGTCGCATAATGCGCGTCATCCGCTTCCTCGTCGGGGGGCGGCATCGGATGTTCAGCCATGATGCGCGCATTCTCGGCCGCCCACTTCTTCTGCATCTCCTCCAGCTCGGCCTGGCGCACGATCTCGTCCAGCCCGAGCCGGAAATGGCGCGCCATGCCGCGTGCGCGGCCGACCCATTTGCCGACCACGTGCATCGCGCGCGGCAGGTCCTTGGGCCCGATCACGACCAGCGCGACCGCGGCTACCAATGCGAGTTCGGACGGCGCGATATCGAACATGGCTCGTCGCTCAGCTGGCCGGGCGATCGTCCTTCATCGGCTGCAGGTCGCGATCGGTCGACGGTTCCGGGGGCTGCTGCGCCTGCAGGCGGGCGGGCGGCGGCGGGGGCGTCTTCGCCTCGTCATCCTCTGCCAGGCCCTTCTTGAAGCTCTTGATGCCCTTGGCCGCGTCACCCATGAAATCGGAGAAGCGGCCCTTGCCGAGGAACAGCATAGCGACGACCGCCAGCAACAGCCAGTGCCAGATACTCAAGCCGCCCATCGCCCCAACTCCTCGTGTCGCGTCGGACCTATCTAGTCGCCATCGCCGGCTTTCGCCACCTCTCCCGCATCCGCCGCCTCGCGGTCGAGCAGGCCGGTCGCGCGCAGCTCCGCCAGGCCGGGCAGGTCGGCCAGGTCCGCCAGCCCGAAATGGTCGAGAAAGGCATCGGTGGTCGCATAGGTCAGTGGACGCCCGGGCACTTCGCGGCGGCCTGCGGGCGCGACCCATGCCGCCTCCATCAGCGTATCCAGCGTGCCGCGCGCCACCGCCACGCCGCGGATCGCCTCGATCTCCGCGCGGCTGACGGGTTGGTGATAGGCGACGATCGCCAGCGTCTCGATCGCGGCGCGCGACAGCCGCCGCGGCTCGGGCCGGGTGCGGCGCAGGATGTGCCCCAAGTCGGCCGCCGTTCGGAAGCTCCAGCGCCCGCCCAACTCGACCAGTTCGACGCCCCGGCCGGCATAATGGCGGGCCAGACGGTGGAGCGCGGGTGCGGGCGCGTCGATGCCGGTCGCCTCGGCCAGTTCGTCCGCAGTCATGGGCGCCTCCGCCGCGAACAGCGCCGCCTCCAGCAGCCGTTCGTCCGCATTCATCGTGCGCGCAGCCTGAGCGGGGCGAACGGCGCCTCCTGCGCCAGCTCGACGCGGCCCTGCCGTGCAAGTTCAAGCGCCGCGACAAAGGCGGAGGCGGTGGCCGAACGGCGCAGGCCGGGCGCAAGGCCGGGCGGCAGGAACGTCTCCAGCACGGCCCAGCCGGGATGCGTGCCGATCAGCGCGGACAATCGCACCACCGCGCGCGCCGCGACCTGATGCACCACCGTGCGGCGACGCGCCGCCACCGCGCCATAGCCGGCGACCAGATCGAACAGACTAGCCTTCCACAAGGGAGCGGGAACCAGGGCCAGCCCTTCGGGTGCGCCACGCGGCCACAAGTCGCGGCCCAGCCGGTCGCGCGCCATCAGCCGCGCGCCTGCCTCGCGCATCGCGTCCAGCCGCTGGAGCCGGCGCTGGAGCAGGGCGGCAAGGTCCTCCGCGCTCGGCTCCGCCTCCGGATCGCGCGGCAGCAGCAGCGCCGACTTCAGGTAGGCGAGCCACGCCGCCATCACCAGCCAGTCGGCGGCGAGTTCCAGGCCCGCGCCCGCGCGCGCCACCATGTCCAGATACTGGTCGACCAGCGCCAGCACCGACAATTCGCGCAGGTCGACCTTCTGCGCGCGGGCAAGCGCCAGCAGCAGGTCCAGCGGCCCTTCCCATCCGTCGATGGCGATGGTCGGCGCGGTTGCTGCGGCGGCGGCGTCCATGACGCTTCCTACGGGGTGCGGCGGCAGCGCGGAAGCGTCTGGCCCGTGCGATGCGGCCGGATCGGCCGGCAAGGTGTTGGAGGAGGGCGATTTTCGCCGTTCCGCTCGGCTCGTCGCATGGCGTTTACGGGTTTTCCGCCATTGGCGCAGCTCCACCCGCCGCTGCCCGCCCGCTTGTGGCCGCGCTGCAACACCGTTTCCGATCGCCGAATGTTATCTGCGCCTTCCCCACTGACGTAAGGCACTCACAAACATGCTGAAAATCTACACCGCCCTTGTTGGCGGAGCCTTGGTCGCGTCTGCTGCACAGGCGCAGGATACCGCGCCCGTCGACACGGCCGCGCCGGCCTCGGCCGTATCCGTCGCGGGCGATGCCCCGTCCTGGGCCGGCCTGTATGTCGGCATCCACGGCGGCTACGGCTTCGACGGTGGCGATCCCGTGACCAACCGCGGCATCACCCAGAACAACATCGACGCGATCAACGGCCGGCTGCGTTCGGACGCGTACAACCAGAACCGCAGCGGCGCGCTCGGCGGCGGCCAGGTCGGCTTCAACCTGCAGAACGGCAATCTCGTCTACGGCGTGGAAGGCGACTTCTCGTACATGGACCAGCGCGGCAAGAATGCGCGCTCCGACTATTTCGGCACGGATGGGCGCCGCACGCGGTTGCAGAACGAGCTGCAGTGGATGGGATCGGCCCGCGCGCGCGTCGGCTACACGCTCGGCCGCGGGCTGATCTACGCAACTGGCGGCTATGCCTTCGGCCGGGTCAAGGGCAGCGCCGAGTTCAACGACCTCAACGTCGCGCAGGTCAACTATTACGGCCAGCATAAGTACACCGCGCAGGGCTGGACCGCGGGCGGTGGACTCGAGTTCCGTCCGTTCAGCGAAGGCATGATGAGCCGCGTCTCGATACGCCTGGAGACCGACTATTACGATCTCGGCAAGAGCCGCATCGTCGCCGGCCAGACCGCGGCGCGCCCGGGCTATTACGTGCTGGGCGTCGAGACCAAGGGCTACAACGCCAAGTTTGGCATCAACTACGCGTTCTGACGCGGGCGGGGAGGGGTGGCGACACCCCTCCCGTTCCGGGCCGCGCTACAGCGCCTTTTCATAGATGCGGTAGGTCTTGTTGATGCGGCAGTCGATCGCCTCGGCGATCGAGTTCATTCCCTGATTGTCCTCCAGGATCCAGCCGATCTCGCTGCGAGTCGCGCCATATTTGGCGACCGAATCGCGGCGGATATATTCGATCATCATGAAGGCGAGCTGCGAGGCCAGCCGGCTCGCCTGCAGCCGCTTCACCACCCCCATCAGCGGCACGCGCATGGTGCGCACCTTGGGGATGCCGGTGAAGCCGCCGTTGAGCCGCCACAACAGCTTGGCGAAGCCGAACGGGAACAGCTCGCCATTGAGGTCGGCCTGCATCTCGTTGAGGTCGGGCCAGGTCATCATGAACGCCACCGGCTCGCCGTCATATTCGGCGACGCGGACGAGATCGTTGAAGATGATCGGCTTCATCTTCTTGCCGGCAAAGGCGATCTCACTTGCCGTGAACGGCACGAAACCCCAATTCTCGCTCCACGCGTCGTTGAGGATCGCCAGGATGATGGCCGCCTCCTCGTTGAACTTCTTCTTGTTGACGCGGCGGATGCGGATGCGCTCGTTCTTCTCGCCCGATTGGATCACGCGCTGGATCAGCTTGGGGAAGGGGATGCGAATGTCGAGTTCCCAGGTGTGCAGGTCCTTGACCCCGGCATAGCCCGCCCGCTCGACCCACGCCTCGTAGCGGGGATCGTCATGGCCCATCATCACCGTCGGCGGCTGGTCGTGGCCCTTCACCAGCAGGCCCGGCTCCTCCCAGATCGACATGGACACGGGGCCGAGCGCGCGCCGGACATCATGCTCCCGCAGCCAGCCTTCGGCCGTGGCGATCAGCGCGTGCGCGACCTCCTCGTCCTCCGCGTCCAGATAGCCCCAATTGCCCATGTCCTGCCCGCCGCCCTGCGCTGGCGGCATGCCCTGCCACAGATGATCGAGGCTGGCGGACACGCGGCCAACGACCCGGCCGCCGCGTTCGGCCAGCCACAGTTGCGCGTCGGCATGCTCGAAGAAGGGGTTCTTGCCCGGCGTGATCAGGCCCATCGCCTCGTCTTTGAGCGGAGGCACCCAGGCGGCATCGTTCTTGTAGAGACGGAAGGGCAGGGCGACGAATGCCTTGCGGTCCGCCTTGGTGAGCACGGGGCGGATGGTGAAGTCTGGGTCCATGTGCGGGAGCGCTCTTGCGGCAGAGGGGAGGGCGACGCCCCTCTGCGCGTGCCGCCGCGCTTCGTCCAGCCGCTAGCCCGCCTTGCGGATGCGCGTCACCGGATGGCCGGTCGCGACCCCGCCCGACAGCCTGGCCACGTGGGGCCAACGCTCGGCCACCTCCGGCGTGTAGCCCAGGTTGAATACGGTGGGGCTCTTCCGCCGCTCGCTCACCTTGGCGTAGCTCGTGCCGAACAGCCGGTCCCACAGGAAGTTGGTGATGCCGAAATTACCCGTCTCGTCGTGGAAATGGTGCGCCATGTGGCGCTGCTTCATCTTCACCAGCAGCGGGTGCTTGGGGCTGTAGGCCAGATGCTGGATGCAGTGGCAGAATTCGTAGAAGCAGGTCGTCAGCAGCCCCGCGGCGAAGCCAGCCGCCGCCCCGCCCAGGCCGCCGATCGCCCAGCCGATCGGGATGGTCGCGGCCGCGATCGCGGGAAGCGTGGTGTGCAGCGCGCCGAACAGGATCTCCAGCCGGTTGGGATCCTGGTGGTGGTCGTAATGGATGCGCTTCCACGTGGCGGCGAGCGCCGGCACCTTAAACATCCAGCGGCTGTGCAGCACCCAGCGGTGCAGCACATACCAGACGAGCGGGTAGAGCAGCACGGACACGCCCGCGGCGGCGGCGGCACGCAGCGGCGTGGTCGGCCAGCGCAGCGCCACGCCCGTGGCGATCGCCGCCAGCGCCAGATAGGCCATGATCGCCGGATATTGGAAATAGGCCACGACCAGCTGGCGCAGGTTCATCCGGTCGAGATGGTGCTCGCGCCGCCAGAAGCCGGGCTTGAGCGAAAGCGTGGTCACGGGCGCAATGTCCTTCGGGTCGTCAATGGTGGCGGCACTATCCCGGATATGGGGCGCTTTTCGGGCAGCGCCTAGTGCGCCCCTGCCGCGCTCGCCGCGCGCTTGGGCTTGGGCACGATCCAGATCATCGCCGCGGCGAGCACGAACATCACGGCCGCGATCTGGAACAGCTGGGTGGTGGCGAGCGCCACCGCCTGCTGCTCCACCAATTGCTCCAGCATGCCCCGGCCCTGCGCCATGCTCATCCCGTGTTGCGCCAGCTGGTCGAGCACCTGCGGCTGTGGGCTGATGACGTTGGTGAGGTCGGCGCGGTCGATCTGCTCGCGATTGACCCACACGGTGGTGGCGACGGACGCGCCGACCGCGCCCGACAGCGTGCGCACGAAGGATGTCAGGCCCGCCGCCGAGGCGGTCTCGCGCGGCTCCACCGACGACAAGGACAGGATGGTGATCGGCACGAACGAGAGCGGCATGCCGAAGCCTGTCAGCAGGTGCGGGATGGACAAGGTCCAATAGTCCGCATTGGCCGTCCAGTGCGATCGCAGGATGGCGGTGAAGCACAGCCACAGCGTGCCGCATGTCACCAGCCAGCGCGCGTCGACGCGCCCCGTCAGCTTGCCGACGACCGGCGCCATCACCACCGCGAACACGCCCTGCCACGCCAGCACATAGCCCGCAGACGACGCGGTGTAGCCCATGAATCCCTGCAGCCATTGCGGCGTCACCACCGTGGACGAGAACATGGAGGCGTAGAACAGCGCCATGCATAACGTCGCCGACGTGAAGCCGCGGTGGCGGAACACGCGCACGTCCACGATCGGCTGCTTTTCGGTCAGCTCCCAGATCAGGAAGAAGGCGAAACCGACGCCGGCCACCACCGCCAGCGCCACCACCGTGCCCGAATGGAACCAGTCGTGGTCGCGGCCGATGTCCAGCATGATCTGCAACGCGCCTACCCACAGGATGAGGAGCGCGAGGCCGACCAGATCGACGCGCGTCTTCTCCGGCACCGTTTCCACGGGCCTCAGCGTCAGCCACACGCCCGTGACCGCGATCGCCGCTACGGGCAGGTTGATGAAGAAGATCCAATGCCACGACAGATTGTCGCTGATCGTGCCGCCCAGCACCGGGCCGGCGACGGGCGCCACCACGGCAGTCATCGCCCACAGGCCCATGGCGGTGCCGCGCTGCTCGGGCGGGAAGACGCGCAGCAGTAGGGTCTGCGTGATCGGCATGATCGGCCCGCCGCACAGGCCCTGGCCGATGCGCGCCGCTACCAGCATGCCGAGCGACACGGACAGGCCGCACAGCATGGAGAAGATCGCAAACCCGACCATGCTGAACAGGTAGACGCGCACCAGCCCGAAGCGCTGGGTCAGCCAACCAGTCAAGGGCACGCAGATCGCCTCCGCCACCGAATAGGAGGTGATGACCCACGTCCCCTGGTCGGGCGAAATGGCGAGCGAGCCCGCGATGTGCGGCACCGACACGTTGGCGATGCTGGTGTCCAGCACCACCATGAAGTTGCTGAGCGCCATCACGAAGCCCGCCAGCACGCGTGTGCGGGGGCTCAGGATGGATCCGGCAAAGGCGGTCATTCGCCGTCCACGTCGATGGTCGCGGTCATGCTCAGGCCGACGCGAAGCGGATGGTCGGCCAGTTCCTTGGGATCGAGCGAGATGCGCACGGGCAGGCGCTGCACCACCTTGATCCAGTTGCCCGTCGCGTTCTGCGCGGGGATCAGCGCAAAGGCGGAGCCGGTGCCGCCCGACAGGCCGACGACGCGGCCGTGATACACCGTGCCGCCGCCATACAGGTCGGAGGTCAACCGCACCGGCTGGCCGATCTTGACGCGCCGCAGCTGCCCTTCCTTGAAGTTGGCGTCGACGTACATGGACGCGACCGGCACCACCGTCATGATGGAGGTGCCAGGCGCCACGCGCTGGCCGACCTGCGCGGTACGTTGCGCGACCACGCCGTCGAACGGCGCGCGGATCACCGTGCGCTTCAGGTCGAGTTGCGCTGCGTCGTAGCGCGATCGCGCCGCCGCCACTTCGGGATTGTCGGCCACGCTGCCGCGCGTCAGCGCCTGGTTGGCGGCGAAGCTCTGCGTCGCCGCGCGCCTGGTCGCCTGCGCCTGCGCGATCGCCGCCTTGGCGACGACCAGCTGCGCCTTGGCGGCGGCGAAGGCGGTGCGCGCGACCGTCAGCTCGTCGCCCGACACCGCGCCCGACTTGGCCAGGCCTTCGCGCCGGGACAGGTCGACGCGCGCCTTGTCGTAATTGGCCTGCGCCACGATCTGCTCGGCCTCGGCCCGTGCGATATCCTCGCCGCGCGCGCCGACCTGCGCTTCCAGCGCGCTGCCCGTCGCCCGGTTCTGCGCGAACTGGCGCTGCGCCTGCAGGAAGTCGGCCCGCGCGCGCTCGGCGGCGATGCGCGCGTCGGCCGGGTCGATCGTGACCAAGATGTCGCCCTGGCGCACCGCCTGCGTGTTCTGCACGCGCACGCTTTCGACCGCGCCCGCGACGAGCGGGGTCACCTGCGCCGTGTCCGCGCCGACATAGGCATTGTCGGTCGACACGTGCCGGACCCCGATCACGAAATGGTAGAGCGTGGCGAGCAGGCCAATGGCGACGATCGCCACCACGAGGATGGTCAGCCACCGCCGCCGGCGCGCGGCCAGCGTGTTGCGCGGTTCGGCCGCGGGTTCGGGAAGCGTTTCGGGTTCGGTGGCGCCGATCCGCGGGTCGGGCTGGTCAGCCATGCTTGGGTTCCTGTGGGATGCCGGCGAAACCGCCGCCGAGCGCGCGCACCAAAGTCACGTCCGATGCGAAGGCGCGGGCGGACAGGTCGGCGTCGCGCCGCCGTGCGGCGATCACGGCCTGTTCGGCGGTGAGCACGTCGAGATAGGTGGACAGGCCGCCGCGATAGCGCAGCCGCGCGATGCGGTAAGCCTCCTCGCTGTCGCCCAGGCTCGCGCGTACCTCGCGCGCCTGCGCCGCCAGTGCGTTGCGGCCGGCAAGCGCGTCCGCCACCTCGCGCAGTGCCGTGATCAGCGTGCGGTCGTAATCGGCCACCGCCGCGTCATAGTCGGCGCGCGCGACGCGCAGGTCGCCCTCGCGCCGGCCGCCGTCGAACAAGGGCAGCGACAAGGCCGGGCCGAACTGGCCGTAGAGGATGCTGCCCGTCGCCAGGCCCGGAATGTCGAGCTGCTGGCCGCCGAGCAGCGCGGAAATGCTGAGTGCGGGATAATAGGCCCGGCGCGCCACCTTGATGCGCTCGCTTTCCGCCTCGACGCGCGCACGCGCCGCGGCGATGTCGGGCCGCCGGCCGACGAGGTCGATGCTGGCGTCGGCGGGCAGCGCCTGGCCGCGCAGCTGCGTCAATGTCGGCCGTGCGATGTCCAGCCCGCGGTCGGGCCCCGCGCCGACCAAAGCCGCCAGCTGGTTGCGCGTGGTGGCGATCTGTTCGTCGATGGCGATGAGGTCGGCGCGCGCGGCGGGCACCTGCGCCGCCGCCTGCCGCCGCTGGCCTTCATTGTCCAGGCCGCCGCGCACACGGTCCGCGACGAGGCTCGCCGTGTCGCCCTGGATGCCGACCGCGCGCTCCGCCACGTCGCGCGCGGCGAACAGGCGGGCGAGGTCGGCATAGCTTTGCGCGATCGCGGCGGCGAGCGTGATGCGCGCCTGCGCCGCCTCGATCCGCGCCGCGTCCGCATCGCGCAGCACGCCGCGCAACCGCGCGCGCGCGCGGCCCCACAGGTCGAGGTCCAGGCTGCCGCGCAGGGACACGGTCTCGTACCCCGGCCAGCCCGACAGCGCGAAGTCGTCGCCCAGCCCGCGGGCGCGGATCGCCTTGATGCGCGTGGCGCTCGCGTCCAGGTCCAGCTGCGGCTTGAGGTCCGCGCCCGCCGATCGCGCTACGCCTTCCGCATGGCGCAGGCGCGCCTCGGCCGCGGCGACGTCGGGCGATCCCGCCAGCCCTTCCGCCACCAGCCAATCGAGCTGCGGGTCGCCATAGGCGCGCCACCAGCCGTCGCCCGGCCACTGCCCGCCTTCGGCCGGCAGGCTGCGCTCGGCGGCGAGGCTGGCGGCCAAACGCGGCGCGGGTGCGGGCCCGAGATCGGGCGCGCACGCGGCAAGCGGCAGCAGGGCCGCCGAAGCCAGGAGGAAAGCCTTGCGGAGGAGCATCTGGTCTGTGCGGGTGGCCGTACGGTTGCGTACGCGAAGTGGGCCGCGACGGAGCCCTTGTCAACAGGAAAGCGTACTATATAGTACGGTGGTAATGGACTTGAGCTGCCCTCCCGGACGCCGCGAAGCGCGCAAGGCGGATCGTCGCCGCCTGATCCTGGACGTGGCGCAACGCGCTTTCCTGGACCGCGGCTATGCCGAAACCAGCATGTCTACCATCGCGGCCGAGCTGGGAGGGTCCAAGACGACCCTGTGGAGCTACTTCCCGTCCAAGGAGGAGCTGTTCGCCGCGGTGCTCGATGGCATGATCGAGACCTTCCAGCGCAAGCTGGACGAGGCGCTGATCCCCGAGGGCGGCACGGAGGCGGCGCTGGGCCGCTTCGGCCGCGTGCTGCTCAACAAGGTGATGGCGCCCACCTCCGTCGCGCTCCACCGCCTAGTGGTGGCGGAGGCGGACCGCGTTCCCGAGATCACGCGCGCCTTCGCCGAGCGCGGGCCCGACCGCGTCCGCGGCCGCCTGTGCCGCTGGATGGAGGAGGAGATGGCCGCCGGCCGGCTGCGTCCGGGCGCGCCGCTGGTGGCCGCGCGTCAGTTCATCGCGCTCTGCCAGGCCGGCTGCTACCTAGATCGTCTGTGGCGGCCCAATTGCGCGCTGGTGGTGGATATCGACGCGGACGTGGAGGCTGCGGTCAGGAGCTTCATGGCGGCATGGGGGCCGGCTTGAGCGAGCCCGTGCCGGTGGTGCCGGTCGGCGCCAATCCGACGCGGCTGTGGGGGCTCACCAGCCTGCAGCGGCTGCGCCGCATCGCGCGCGCGCAGGGGCGGGCGGTGCTGGCCGAGCCGCAGGGCGCCGCTTTGCTGGTGGACCTGCGCTACGCCTTCGATCCCGCCTGGCTGCGCATTGCGGAGCCAGGCACGGCGGTGACGCGCGGCGGCGTGCCTGTGGTTGCGCACGTCACGCCCGACCGGCCCGACCCGGCGACGCTACGCACGATCCCGCAGGAGACCGCGTCGGTCGAGAACCACCAGCTGCGCAAGCGCGAACGCCCGTTCATGGAGCGGCTGGAGCCCGCCACCGCGCCCGCGCTTGAGCGCGCGAGCTACCAGGGCGCCTACAAGGGCGTGACCGACATCCTCACCAAATATCTGTGGCCGGAATGGGCGTTCCACCTGACGCGGCTCGCGGCGCGCTGGGGGCTGTCGCCCAATCAGGTCACCGCGATCAGCCTCGTCTTCTGCATCGCCGCCACCGCCGCCTTCTGGACGGGGCTCTACTGGCTCGGCCTTGCGCTCGCGCTGGTGATGATGGTGCTCGACACGGTCGACGGGAAGCTCGCGCGCTGCACCATAACCTCGTCCAAGTGGGGCAACATCTTCGATCACGGCATCGACCTTGTCCATCCGCCCTTCTGGTGGTGGGCGTGGGGGGCAGGGCTCGCCACCTATGGCCGGCCCTTGTCCGATGCCGCCTTCTGGGGCTGCATGGCGGCGATCCTCGGCGGCTATGTCGTGCAGCGGCTCATCGAGGGCGCGTTCATCGGCCTGTTCGGCATCCACATCCATGTCTGGCGGCGCTTCGACAGCCGCTTCCGCCTCGTCACCGCGCGGCGCAACCCGAACATGCCGATCCTGCTCGCCTTTCTGGCCGTGGGCCGACCCGACTGGGGCTTGATTGCAGTGGCGGCGTGGACGGTGATCTCGCTCCTCGTCCACCTCGTGCAACTGCTCCAGGCGCTTGCCGCGCGCGCGCGCGGGCGCCCGGTCGTGAGCTGGCTCGCGGGGTGAGCGGGGGCTGGACCGCCATCCTGCTGGCGGGGCAGCGGCCGGGCACCGATCCGCTGGCGGCGCACTTCGGCATGCGGTGGAAGGCGCTGGTGCCCGTCGGCGGCGAGGCGATGCTGGCGCGCGTCGCACGCACCTTGCTCGCCAGCCCGTCGGTCGGTCGTGTGGTCATCCTGGCGCAGGATCCCGCGGCGCTGCTGGCAGGCGAGTGCGCGTGGCTCGCGGCCGAGCCGCGCGTCGCGGTGGCGACCTCCGCCGCGGGCATCGCCGCCAGCGTCGCGACCGTGGCCGGGTCCGCCGCGGCGCCGTGGCCGGTGCTGGTCACGACCGCTGACCATCCCCTGCTCACGCCTGCGATGGTGGAGGCTGCGATCGGCGGGGCGGGGGAGGTGGATGTCGCGGTCGGCATGGTAGGCGCGCGCGTGCTGCTCGGCCGCTATCCCGACAACCGCCGCACCTGGCTGCGCTTCCGCGGCGAGGCGTGGACGGGCGCCAACCTGTTCATGCTGCGCACGCCCGCCGCCGCGCGCGCGCTGGCGCTTTGGAGCGCGGTGGAGGGCGACCGCAAGAAGGCGGCGAAGCTGCTGTGGCGCCTGGGGCCGTGGCTCGCGCTCCGCGCCGCCACGCGAACGATCACGCTGGCGGGCGCTATGGCGCGCGCCGGCCGGAAGCTGGGCCTGACCGCCGCGCCGGTGGCGCTACCCTTCGCGGAAGCGGGCATCGACGTCGACAAGCCCGCCGACCATGCGCTGGCGGAACGCATCCTGGCGGCGCGTGGACCCGTGCCCTTCTAACCTCTACCCGCCCGTTCGTGCTGAGGAGGCATCGAGCCTGTCGAAATGCCGTCTCGAAGCACATGCCCTCCGAGACGAGGCTTCGCCAAGCTCAGCCTCTCCTCAGGGCGAACGGGGAGAAAGTTGCTTCCGTCAGGCCTCACCCAGACCCACCGCCTTCAGGATTGCCTTGTTGAACGCCGGCAGGTCATCTGGCTTGCGGCTGGTGATGAGGTTGCCGTCCACCACCACCGCCTCGTCATGGTGCACCGCGCCCGCATTCTCCATGTCCGTCTTGAGCGACGGCCATGAGGTCGCGCGCCGGCCCTTGAGCACGTTGGCCTCGACCAGCAGCCACGGCCCGTGGCAGATCGCCGCCAGCGGCTTCTCCGCCTCGGCGAACGCGCGCACCAGCGCCACCGCCTCGGGCACCACGCGCAGCTTGTCGGGGTTGGCGACGCCGCCCGGCAGCACCAGCGCGTCGAAGTCGTCGGCCTGGACGTCCGCGATCAGCGCGTCGGGCGTGGCGGTGTCGCCCTTGTCGTCGAACACCATGCCCTGGATCGGATCGGTGCCGAGGCTGGCGAGCGTAACGGACGCGCCTGCCGCCTCCAGCGCCTTGCGCGGCTCGAACAGTTCGGCCTGCTCGAAGCCGTCGGTGGCGATCATCAGGATGCGGGGGGCGTCGGCCATTGCGGAAACTCCTTGAGGTCGTCCGCAGAACCCGGCGCCGCCCGGCCCGTTCCCGCGCGTGCTGCCCAATTTCCAGGCAGGCGCCAGCGCGATTGCCCACCCGGCGGGCAGTCGGACGGGCGGGGCGGCCGGGCCGACGCGCGGTGCTTGCGCTTGGTGACGCGCGCGCCTTAAGGAATGGTCATGCGCCGGGGAGACAGCAAGCGGTGAAGAAGATCGAGGCGATCATCAAGCCGTTCAAGCTGGACGAGGTCAAGGAGGCGCTCCACGAGGTGGGCGTGTCTGGCATCACCGTCACCGAGGCGCGCGGCTTCGGTCGGCAGAAGGGCCATACCGAGCTCTACCGGGGCGCGGAATATGTGGTCGACTTCCTGCCCAAGGTGAAGCTGGAGGTGGTGGTGGAAGACGCCCTGGCCGACCGCGTGGTGGAAGCGGTGCAGCAGGCCGCGCAGACCGGCCGCATCGGCGACGGCAAGATCTTCGTCACCACCGTCGACACCGCCGTGCGCATCCGCACGGGGGAGAGGGACGCCGACGCGATCTGACGCCGGCGCGTCGGACGCGGGGCAAGGGCATCGAGGGGCTCCGGCGCGGCCGGGGCGAGGCATTTTTGCGGGGAACAGCATCATGGCCAACAGCGCATCGGACGTGCTCAATCTCATCAAGGAGAAGGAGATCGAGTGGGTCGACCTCCGCTTCACCGATCCCAAGGGCAAGTGGCAGCACCTGACCATGGTGGCGGGCGTGATCGGCGAGGACGAGCTCACCGACGGCCTGATGTTCGACGGCTCGTCCATCGAGGGCTGGAAGGCGATCAACGAGAGCGACATGGTCCTGAAGCCCGACCTGGACGCGGTGTGGGTCGATCCCTTCTCGGCCACCCCCATGCTGATCCTGGTGTGCGACATCGTCGAGCCGTCGACCGGCGACCTCTATGCGCGCGACCCGCGCTCCACCGCCAAGCGCGCGGAAAGCTACCTCCAGACGCTAGGCATCGGCGACACCGTCTATGTCGGCCCCGAGGCCGAATTCTTCATGTTCGACGACGTGCGCTTCGACAACCAGTATAACGAAAGCTACTACCATCTCGACGACGTCGAGCTGCCGACCAATACCGGCCGCACCTACGAAGCGGGCAACCTCGCCCACCGGCCGCGTGCCAAGGGCGGTTATTTTCCCGTGGCGCCGGTGGACTCGGCGGTCGATATCCGCGGCGAGATGGTCTCGACCATGCTCGAGATGGGCCTGCCCTGCGACAAGCACCATCACGAGGTGGCCGCCGCGCAGCACGAGCTGGGCCTGACCTTCGGCACGCTCGTCACCACCGCCGATCGCATGCAGATCTACAAGTACGTCGTGCACCAGGTGGCGCAGGCCTACGGCAAATCGGCGACGTTCATGCCCAAGCCCATCGCCAAGGATAACGGCTCGGGCATGCACACGCACTTCTCGATCTGGGACGGCGGCAAGCCGCTGTTCGCGGGCAACGGCTATGCCGGCCTCTCCGACATGTGCCTCTACTTCATCGGCGGCGTGATCAAGCACGCCAAGGCCTTGAACGCCTTCACCAACCCGACGACCAACAGCTACAAGCGGCTGGTGCCGGGCTACGAGGCGCCGGTGCTGCTGGCTTACTCGTCGCGCAATCGTTCGGCCTCGTGCCGCATCCCTTATGGCGCCGGTGCCAAGTCCAAGCGCGTCGAGATCCGCTTCCCCGACGCGATGGCCAATCCCTATCTCGCCTATGCCGCGATCCTGATGGCGGGCCTCGACGGCATCGAGAACAAGCTCCACCCAGGCGAGGCGATGGACAAGAACCTCTACGACCTGCCGACGGAGGAGCTGCAGAACATCCCCACCGTCTGCGCGTCGCTGCGCGAGGCCCTCGACAGCCTCAAGGCCGACCACGCCTTCCTAGTGAAGGGCGGCGTCTTCACCGAGGACCAGATCGAGGCTTATCTCGAGGTCAAGTGGCCTGAGGTCGCCCGCTGGGAAATGACGCCGAGCCCGGTCGAGTTCGACATGTACTATTCGGCCTGACTCGTCAGTAGCCAGACTTGCCTCAGGTTAAGAGAACCTGAGGCAAGTCTGGCACTTATGACTCACCTTTGCCGACTACTTTCGACGGCATCTCTTTACGCTTACGGGCCATCAAATTAACAAGATAGTTGTCGCCTTTAGGAGTTATCCTCCAGTAGCTATTTGAATCATTGACACCGCGCTTCTTTGTCCCTTTGTCTATAAGACCTAGAGCGCGAAATTGGACAACAACTTCGTTCCAAGTCTCAGGGAAAATATCGGAAGAGCCGGTGGATTGGTATCCAGTAGGATAACTTGCCCATCCCGCGAAGCGGGCAATAAGATCCTTCAAGACTGTTTCACTGGCTTCGTTAATCAACGCGGGGCCTATATCTTTAAAGATATCATCCCACGATGCTTCAGCATGCCAATCTTCTCGCGTAGAACGTCCGCCAGCTATAGGAGATATAACGGTAGTCCCGCGCAGAGTGACTTCATCCTGGCCTTGTTCAAGGTCCAAAATAATCTCTTCTTCTCTCGACTGGGCAGCTATGGCCTGAAGCCGTTGATTTTCCTCCGAAAGTTTATTCACGCGCTCAAGTAGGGCAATTGGTGAGTTTCCATCGTTTCTGATCCAGCCAAGTCTTGGATTTATTTTAATTTCACGGTTCAGAGAGCGAGAGACAACTCCGCCCAACTCTGATGCGGTTGACCAAAAACGAACAGGATGAGTGCTTGTCACTTCCAGACGGAAGTTAGTAAGCTTCTTCTGTAGGGCGCTGTCTTTCTCACTCTTGCCCACAGGTATTTCGTCAGGATTGCTGTGGACGAACGCTAAGACCGGGATGGCCAGCTCCTTTGCATACCGATATTCCTTCTCGGTATAACTGATCCCGTCCTCTGTGATTGATCCATATCTTCCACCAATAATCAGAACGTAGTAATCACACTCGTTTATGACCCTCTTGATAACTTCCCACTGACTCTCATTAGAAGCTACAAAAGCTTCCATGCCAGTTGGGATGCAGTCCATCTCCCAAACGGCTTGCAGGACTTCCGCTCTCTCTGTCGCCAAGTCCGTGTATGTCGAACTGACAAACACTTGATACCTGACGGTCTGTAACATCTCGGCCCCACTTGCAGCTTGAACTTATGCGGCGACTTTATCAGTCTGCCCTTTCATAGCTACGGCCGCAAGTTGTCTTTGGTTACCTCGTCGCCGCGACCTGGAACAGGAAGTCGGCGAAGCCCGCGACCGCGCCGTCATAGCTCAGCACCTTGGGGTTCGACGGCTCGACCACGAAATATTCGTCGGGCGCGTGCGCCCCGCCGGATGCGCCGAAGCCGAACTGGCCCGCGGGCAGGCTCACCGGCGCGGACGTGAAGATGTAGCCCGGCCACGATCCCGTCAGCCGCGGATAGATTGAGGTCTTGATGCCCGCGCGCTGGTACGCCGCCAGCTCCGCCTTGATCAGCGCGCTGTTCTCGTCCGTCTGCGTGGGATCATAGCCGCCCGTGACGTTGACCTGCACGTCGCCGAAGCCGCGCTTCTGGAGATGCGCCTTCAGCTTGGCGACGCAATCCTCCATTGTCTGGTCGGGCACCAGCCGCATGTCGAGCTTGGCGGTCACCTTGCCGGGGATGATCGTCTTGCCGCCCGGCCCCGTATAGCCGCCCACCAGCCCTTCGATGTTGATCGTCGGCAAGGCGGCCGCGCGCTCCAGCGCGGCCGGCCAGGGGATGTCGCCGTAGAAATGCTTGACGCCCAGCGTCTTCAGTTCGTTGGCGGGATCGCGCTTGGCCGCGCTGTCCGCGATCAGCGCCTTCTGCCTGGGCGTGAGCGGCGCCACCCGGTCCATCCAGCCGTCGATCGCGGGCCCGTTGCCGTCGGGCGTCACCAGGCTGGCGAGCGCCTCCACCAGGTGCCACGCCGGGCTTTCCACCAGGCTCTTGTTGGACGAATGGAGGTCGTGCGCGGGGAAGCGGTCAGAATACTCGCCGCCCGCGATCAGCTCCAGCTCGATCACGCCCTTGGCGCCCAGGTTCACCACCAAGCCGCCGTCGCTTGCCGACTGCCAGGAGGAGGGGATGATCACGCCCGCCGCCTTCTTCAGCGCGGCCACCACTTCCGGCCGGCGCACGATCTGCGTGAAATGGGGGGAGCCGATCTCCTCCTCGCCCTCGCACACCAGCACGAGGTTGACGGGCGGCTTCTGCCCCGCCGCACGGATCGCGTGCAGCGCCGCCAGCATCGCGCTTTCCGGCCCCTTCTGGTTTGCCGCGCCGCGCCCGATCAGGCTCTTGCCGAAACCCGGCTTGTCGACGATGCGGCTTTCCAGCGGCGGCGACGACCATTCCTTGGGATCGAACTGCTTCACGTCGTACATGAAGTAGAGGCCGAGCGTCTTGCTTGCGCCATTGTCCATCGTCGCGAACACGCCGGGCACGCCGTCGGTCGGGATCTTGGTCACCTGCTGAAAGCCGGCCTCCTTGGCCATCGCCATCATCATGGCGCAGCCTTCCTCCACGTTGCGGCCCTCGGCGGCAATCGTGGGCAGCGCGATCCAGTCGCGCAGGCGCTTGATGTTGGCCTCGTGCTGCGCCTCCGCCGCCTTGCGGATCGCGGCGGCCGGGCTGCGCGCGGCGGCGCCCGCGATGCCGGGCGCCAGCAGCGAGGCACCGATCGCAGCGCCGCCTAGGAAGCTGCGACGGTCGGTGGCGGCGGCGGTTGGTTCGGTCATGGCGGGCTCCCTGTTATGCGCGCGACCAAACCAAGCGCGGCCGCCCGGCTCAAGGGGCAAATTCCCCCTTGCCCGCAGAAAAATGCATGGGCGCGTGCGTCAGCTGTCCTCCGCGCGTACGCGCAGCCGCCGCACCAGCCATGGGATGGTCAGCCCCTGCACCAGCACGGAAAAGGCGACCACCGCGAACGCCGCCACCACGATCTGCCCGCGCTCGCCCACGCTGCGCGGCACGGCCAGCGCCAGCGC
>Ga0325400_1001407_pt1 | contig 19834 bp, 23 predicted proteins | sample PopdelMetagenome_2_FD_205662 | JGI IMG/M metagenome (GOLD analysis project Ga0325400, IMG submission 205662) | Populus deltoides microbial communities from Bellville, Georgia, United States - Xylem-PdKOR-R1 | ecosystem: Host-associated > Plants > Phyllosphere > Stem > Wood/Secondary xylem...
GCCTTCCGCGTTCACCGCCTGCGTCCCCTGGACGTAGGTGAGCGCGCGCAGCCGGTCGCGCAGCACGGCCGCCAGCTCGAAGTCCATGTTCTCGGCCGCCGCCTGCATCTGCGCGCCGAGCTTGGCCTGCACCCGCGTCGACTTGCCGGCCAGGAACTCGCGCGCGTCCGCCACCAGCTCGGAATAGCCCTCCGCGTCGATCCGCCCCACGCACGGCGCGGAGCATCGCTTGATCTGGTAGAGCAGGCACGGCCGGTCCCGCCCGCGGAAGAAGCTGTCGGTGCACGAGCGCAGCAGGAACAGCTTCTGCAACGCGTTCAGCGTGTTGCCCACCGCGCCCGCGCTCGCGAACGGCCCGTAGTAGTGCCCCACCGCGCGCCTGGCCCCGCGGTGCTTCTGCACGCGCGGGAAGTCGTGGTCGGATCGCAGCAGGATGAAGGGAAAGCTCTTATCGTCGCGCAGCAGCACGTTGTAGGGCGGGCGGAAGCTCTTGATGAGCTGCGCCTCCAGCAGCAGCGCCTCGGCCTCGTTGTTGGTGGTGACGATGGTCATGGTGCGCGTCTGCGACACCATGCGCTGCAACCGCCGGGGCAGCGCCGTCACCTGCGTGTAGTTCGCCACCCGCTGCTTCAGCGAGCGCGCCTTGCCCACGTACAGCACGTCGCCGCGCGCGTCCTGCATCCGGTACACGCCCGACCGCTGGGGCAGCGTCTTCAACACGTTGCGGATCGCCGCCACCCCAGCCTCCAGGTCGGGCTGGTCCGACCCGCGGATCGCGAAGGTCGCGCGCTCCTCGTTGAAACGATCCCCGCCGGTGACTCCGCTGCTCGCCATCCCGGCTAGGTAGGGCGCTGGCCCGCCCGCCGCCACCCGCGGTTCAGCGACGGAAATAGATGCCTTCGGGCCGCACCTTCCCGTCGGGCAGCGAATAGCCCGCCCAGCGCGTCAGCAGCCGCCCGCGCAACCGGCGCAGCGTCAGCAACGTCGCGCCCGGCCGGTACTCGGCCACGCCGTACATATTCTCTACCGATCCGTCCGCGAAGCTGCGGAACCGCACCGCCAGCCCGCCGCCCACGGGCACGGCGACGCAGCGTATCGCCTCGTCCGTCTGGAAGCCTTCGGCCCGCAGCAGACAGCTGCCCCGCCCCAGGTCCAGGCGATAACGCACGGCGATGGGCGATCCCCCCGCCGTCTCCCCACCCTCGTAGGTGTAGAGGTAGCGCCCGTACCACCCGGCGCCCGGCTCCGGCGCGGCGGGCGCTGCGGCGGCGCAGAGCGCGGTCAGCACGGCGAACGGCACGAAACGGGTCATCGGCTCCTCCCGGATGCCAGCGTACAACGCCGCGCGCCGGGATCGGGTCTCACCAGGGGGCGAAGGCCAGTTCCGCGAACCGCCGGTGATCGGCGCCCTGCCCGAACGCCCGCTCGATCAGCCGGTGCACGTCGCCCACCCGCACCTGGGCGGCGTAGGAGCCGCCGCGCCCGACGTCGGGGATGTCCGCCAGCACGATGGCCAGGGCGCGCGCGTCCTCCCGGTCGTCGGGCACGTCGTCGGTGAAGCAGAACTGGATCGTCCGCCCCTCCCCGTCGATCAGCCCCAGGAAATTGCCCCGCACGCCCGACAGGTCGGACCACAGCCGCCGCGCACCCTCCAGGTCCACGTCCTGCGCGTCGTCGCCCGCGACCCCCCGACCGCAATCGTCCCAGAAGGCCCGCACCGCTACGCCCTCAGCCTTGAGCGAACAGCTTGGTCCCCACCACGCCCACCACCGTCAGCGCCATGAAGCCCGCCTGCACGCCGCTCACGCGGTCGTGGAACAGGATCACGCCGCCGATGATGACCCCCACCGCGCCCAGCCCGGTCCACACGGCATAGGCGGTGCCGGCCGGCAGCCCGCGCATCGCCAGCGCCAGCAGCCCCATGTTGACGAAGCTCAGCACGATGGGGACGCTCGACGCAGCCCAAGTGGCGACGGTCGCCGCCCATTTCAGGCTCAGCGCCCAGCAGATTTCGGTGACGACGGCGACGGCCAGGACGAGCCAGTACATGGGTACGCTCCCACGGGCTCGTTGGGTGAAAGCGCGAACCGCCGGAAACCCGTCGAAGAGGCGGCGCGCGGGGGAGACGGGGTGATGCCCGCCCCGCCCGATATCAGTTGGGCCGGCCCAGCCCCGAAATGGTGCGGTCCACCAGCGCCCGGTCCGCGCCCGCGTCCAGCCGCTCGGCGATCAGTGCGGCGGCGGCGCGCGACGCGGCCTCGGCCGCGCGGCCGCGCACCTCGGCCAGCGCCTGGCGCTCGGCGGCGGCGATCTTGTCCTCCGCCATGCGCGCGCGGCGGCCGACCAGCTCGTCCGCGTCAGACTGCGCCTTGGCGACCAGCTGCCCGGCCTCGGCCTCGGCGTGCGCGGTCATCTGGGCGGCCGCGGCCTCGGCGTCGGCCAGCTTGCGCGCGTACTCGTCGCGAAGCCCTTCCGCCTCGATGCGCAGCGCCGCCGCCTCGTCCAGCTGGCGCTTGATGTCGGCGATCTGACGGTCCAGCCCGCCCGTGACTGCCTTCAGCCCGCCCTTGGCCAGCACGATGGCCAGGAACACGATCATCGCGATCGAGACCCAGGCGGTGCCGTTCAGCCCCAGGACGGACGGGTCCTCGTGATTGGTCTCGCCCACCCCGCCCGCGGCCGACGTGACGGCGTGGTGCCCCGTCTCGGGCACGCCTTCCAGCTTGTCGGCGTTGGCGAGGTTGGCGGCCACGACCGCGGAACCGTTAGACATGCGTCACCACTCCCGCCCGCCGCACGGCGGCGCGCGCTTCCTCGTCGGTCACGGCCACGCCCGCCACGCGGTGCGCGATCTCGCGCGCGGCGTCGGCGGCCACGCCCTCGATCTCGTCGCCCGCGCGGGCGGCGGCGGCGCGGATGTCCGCCTCGCGCGCGGCCAGCCGCGCGTTCTGCTCGGCGCCGGCTTCCGCCAGCCGGGCCTCGGTCGCCTTGGCGGAGCGCGCGCGCGCGTCCGCCAGCAAGCCTTGCGCGCGCTCGCGGGCGGCGGCCTCGCGCGCACGCCAATCCTCCTCCGCCCGGTCGGCCGCGTCGCGTGCGGCACGGGCGGCGGCCAGGTCGCCGTTGATCCGCTCGTCGCGGCCGGCGATGGTGCGCTGGACGCGCGGCACCATGCCGCGCCCCACCACCAGGAAGACGAAGCCGAACGTCACCAGCAGCCAGAAGATCTGGCCCTGGTACGTCGCGGCGAGCTGGGAAATCTGCGGCATCGGCCACCCCGTGGCGCCGGGCGGACCGCGGCCCGCCCGGCGCGTTCAGTTCACGCGACGAAGATCAGGATCATCGCCACGACGAAGGCCAGCAGGCCCAGCAGCTCGGCGGCGGCGAAGCCGATGAACAGGCGGCCCTGCTGCCCGTCGGCAGCACCCGGGTTGCGCAGCGCGCCCTCCAGGAACGAGCCGAACACGTTGCCCACGCCGATGGCGGCCATGCCGGCCCCGATCGCGGCGATGCCGGCACCCACCAGCTTGGCGGCTTCTGCGTCCATGATGAAACTCCCTCGGATATCAGTTGGTGTTGGAAAGGATCAGTGCAGGTTCACGGCGTCGTTGATGTAGAGCGACGTGAGCAGCGCGAAGACATAGGCCTGGATGCCGGCCACCAGCAGCTCAAGCGCGGAAATGCCGATCATCAGCAGGAAGGAGGGCCCGCCCACCGCGATGCCGGTGAGCGCGCCCGCGTTGCCGGCGTTGATGACGAAGCCCGCCAGCACCTTCAGCAGCACGTGGCCCGCGGTCATGGCGACGAACAGTCGCAGCGCCAGGCTGAACGGCCGCACCATGAAGGACACCAGCTCGATCACCGGGATCAGCCACAACAGCCACACCGGCGTGCCGTGCGGCACGAACAGGCTGAAGAAGTGCAGCCCGTGCTTCCAGAAGCCCACCACCAGCACGATGGAGAAGCTCATGATCGCCAGCACGCCCGTGATGGTGAAATGGCTGGTGAAGGTGAAGGGGTGCACGCCCACCACGCCCAGCGGCAGGAGGCCTAGCAGGTTGGCGAACAGGATGAACATGAACAGCGAGAAGACGAAGGGGACGTAGCGCTTCCCCTCCGGACCCACGTTGGCCGACAGCATGTTGTCGATGAAGCGCGTCGCGCCCTCCACCATCACCTGCCAGCGGCCGGGTACGACGGCACCCTTCAGCCCGCCCAGCATGAACAGCCACAGCGCGACGGCCGCCGCGCACATCCACAGCGCCGAGTTGGTGAAGGCGATCTGGTGGCCGGCCAGGTCGAAGCCGCTCCAGATGGTCTGCACCTCGAACTGGTGCATGGGGTCGATCCTGCCGCCGCCTGCCGCCACGCTTCATTCCCGGTTGTGCGGACGGGCGTCCGGACGGTTCAGTCCGGGCGCCTGTTCGCGAGACGAAAGATGTTCCTGAACGCGACCGCCGTGCCGAGGAACAGCAGCGCGAGCAGGGCCCAGGGCGACGTGTCGAACAGCCGGTCGATGACCCAGCCGATCAGCGCGCCGCCGGCCATCCCCCCGATCAGCTCGGCGAGCACGCGGTTGCCCAGGCGGTATCCGGCATCTGCGCCGACCCCCTTGGCTTCCGCGCCCGTCCGCGCCGCGTCACTGGCACCGCGCAGCCGCTCGTCCAGCGAGCGGAGGCGTGCGTCCTGACCTGGTTCCGACCCGGGCTCCCGTTCCGCCATCGCAGCCACACCCCTGTTCGGGCAAACCCATTCCGGCGCCGCGGCGAGCCCGCCTTAGGCAGGGGCCGTTTAGCAGCGGCGGGGGGTGAGTCAATCCTGACGGGCGGGGCGGGCGGCCGCCGCGCCCTTCCCCGCCGTCACACGCAGCGCGGGTCGCGGTCCGGCGCACCCGCCCCGCGCGTGGCCCAGGCGCCGCCGGGCGTCTGGTACTTCTCGCCGGCCTGCGTCTGCGCGATCAGGTTGCAGCCACTGGTGAAGGCCAGCTGCTCCACGGTGGCGCCGCTGGCCGCCGCCTTCTGGGTATAGGCGGCCTTTCGCTGGATGTTGATGTTGCCCACGATCGCGCGCACGTCCGCGCCGCCGGACACCACGCCCAGGTAGCCGTCGGGCTGCTCGCCCACCTGGCCCGCCGCGCGGGCCGCGGCATAGGCGGGGTCGCGCTGGGCCTGTCCGGCCGCCGCGCAGACGAACGATGCGACGCCCGCGATCACCATGACACCACGCATCAGAATATCCCCGGATTCTGCTGGATCAGCGACTTCGCCTCGCCGTCCAGCCTGTAGACCACTTCCTGCGTCACGCTGATGTTCAGGTTTATCACGATCGGCTTGTCCGGCGCGCTCACGTTGACGCAGGCCGTCAAGATAGAGGCCGGAACGCCCGCCGCCAATAGAGCCCGCTTCATCGTGATCGTCATGGTTTCTTCTCGCTTGAGGGGGGCTGAACGGCGGCGTCCCGCGCGCGCTGCCGTTCCATGAGCGCGGGCAGGTTGCGCCGGATCAGGCGGCTGGGATCGTAGAAGCCCTGGACGCTGTCCAGGAGGCCGCGGAAAGGCGCCTTGATCCGCACGTTGAACACCAGCGGCAACCGCTGGAGCCGCCGCACCAGCAGCCCGACCGGAAAGGGGGAGCGGACGCCCGCGCCCTGGGAAACGCCCGCGAAGCGCACGTCCGTCACCATCTCGCCCGCCAGCGGTCCGTTCATCTCGACGGCCAGGCTGCGGTAGCGGAGCGAGCGCAGCGACTGGAACGCCAGGTCGCCCCAGAAGCCCAGCTGACGCCGCCCCAGTTCGCCCGCGTAGGAAATGGTGCCGCCCCCGTCGCGCACCTTGAGCGACCCCGCCTCGATCCGTCCGCCGTTCGCGTCGAACACCATGGGCAGAACGCCGTCGAAGACGCCCGTGGCGTCGATGTTCTCGAAATCGAACTGTTGCAGGAATTCCCGCGCGCCCACGCCCGCCACCCGGAACGTCATGCGCCGCTCGCGGTCGGCGGCGAAGTCGAGCAGCGTCGGCTCCAGCACCAACGTGCCGCCCGCGAAGGGCCAGCGCCCGCTCGCCACGTCCACGCGCGCGTCCTTCAGCGTGCGGTAGACGATCCGCCCGTCCGTCACCGGCACGCCGGGGTTGACCGACGCCACCGTCGCCACCTGGCCGGGCGCGCTCTCCAACGCGAGCAGATCGGTGAAGCGGATTTCGCCCGCCACCCCCGTCACCGGGCCGACCGCGGCGGCGAAGTCGAGCCCCGCGGTCCGGAACGCGCCGGTGCTGGAGACGCCCGCCGGTCCCCAGGCGATGCGCCCGCTCCCCTCCACGCGGCCGCGCACGTCGGCGATCACGCCGTAGGTCAGCCGCGTCAGCCGCTCGGGCTGGAGCACGTCGCCGAAGACGAGGCCAGGCACCGTCAGGTCCGCCGTCCCCTCGCCGGACGCCAGCACGTGTGCGATGCGGACATCCGCCACCTTGGTGCCGCTGCTGGGCTCGGTCAGTGCACCCGCCGCGGCGACGCGCCCGTCCGCCAGCGTCAGCCGCGCGTCGGGCACCGCCATTGGTTCGAAGCGCGCCGGCGCGCCCGCGTCCGCGACGCGCAGGCGCCCCGTCAGCATCAGCCGCCCGCCCTCCAGCCGCCAGTCCCCCGCGCCGTCCGACAGCACCAGCGGCACCGCGCCGATCTGCCCCCCCAGCCCCCGGAACGCGCCCCCCGGCCCGCCCGCCAGCCGGCCGGTGAGCTCGCCCACATCCAGCCGGCTCCGCCGCTCGGCCGGCCCCAGCCGCGCCGCGACGCCCGTCAGCGCGAAGGCGCCGCCCGCCACCCGCACCTCGCCGCCCGCCGCCGCCGCCAGCTCCAGCGGCGAGGCGCCCAGCCGGCCCGCCAGCCGCACCGGACCCAGGCGCGCCCCGCCCGTCACACGGGTCCCCTCGCCACGCAGTAGGGCACCGTCCAGCGGGCACAGCGTCAGGCGGCCGGGCGCCAGGTCCAGCCCCGACGCGCGCAGGCGCCGGAACGCCGCGGCGGCGCAGTCCGGCCCGACCTGCCAGCCCCCCCGATCATTCCACGTGGAACGTACCGGCAGCACCAGCCCGTCCACCCGCCCGCCCGCGAACGGCCCGGACAGCCGCACGGTCGCGTCCAGCGTCCCGCCCCCCGCGCCCGACGCGAAGCGCACGGCCTCCAGACCGAGCGAGGCGTCCGCCGTCGCCGGCAGCGCTGCCTGCCCCTCCCCCCGCACCGAGCCGTCGGCCGCGCGGCGCACACGAAGCGCCACCTCGGGCAACCCGCCGCCGCCCAGGTCCAGCGACGCCGCCAGGCGAAGCCCCTGGCCGCCGCGCCATTCCAGCCCCTCTCCGCCCGCCACGCGCAGCCGCGCCCCCGTGGCCGCGCGCGCGTCCAGCGCGTCGGCGCGCAAGCCCGGGCCGTCCGCGTCCGAGCGGAAACGGACGCGGGCCGCCGCGTCGAACCGCGCCAGCGCCGCGTCGGCCGCGCGCGCCGCCGCCAGCACCGGCCCGCCCGGCGGCGTGCCGGCCAGCACGCCCGCGCGCCGCGCCAGCCCGGCGGGCACGGACGCCGCCGCCGCGTGCAGCGTTCCATCGAACCGGGCACCGCCTCGCCCGACGTTCCACGTGCCGCCCGCCCCCGCTCGCGCGGCGGAAGCACCGCCGGCGCGCGCGTTCGCCAGCCACAACTCGCCCCGCCCGCCCGTCGCGGCCGCCGTGCCGTCGAACGCCAGCGTGCCCGCCAGAGCCGCGGCCGTCGCACCCGGTCCGGCCACCTCTCCGCCCGCCAGCCGCGCCGTGCCGCGCCACCGGTCGAACGCCGGCGACAGGCGCGCGTCCACCACCGCGCCGGGCCGCGCGGCACGGACGCCCGCGCAGGCAAGGGTCGCCGCCCCCACCGGCCCCGTCAGCCGCGGTGCCGCGTCCGCCACGCGCACCGCCAGCCGCGCGGTCACGCCGCCCGCGCGGCAGTCCGCCGTCCCCAGCCGCGCGGCCTTGACCGTCGCCCGCCCCCGGAAGTCGCGGTCCAGCCGTCCGCGCCCCGCCAGCCCCACCACCGCCGCGCCCAGCGGCGTGGCCAAGTCCATGCGCGCGTCCCGCAGGTCCAGGTCGACGGCGGGCAGGCGCAGTGGCGCGCCCGACGGCGGCGGCAGCAGCCGGTCCACAGCCCCCATCGTCACCCGCCCGTCCGCCGTCACCCGCGCGCGCAGCCGCACGCCGCCGGCCCGGAAGCCGGCCAGCCGGACCGACGTGAGCCCGATCACCGTCTCCGTCTCCACCCAGTCGGCCGTCAGGTCGGGCGAGCGGGGATCGCCGATCACCAGCCCCTCCAGCCGCTGGCGCCCCGGCCCCAGCTCCGCCAGACGGTAGCGCGCGGGCACGCCGCGCCGCGCCAGTTCGCGGTCGACGAAGTGGCGCGCGATGGGCCGCCGCTCCGACCAGATCGAGAGCGCGCCGGCCCCGCCCAGCAGCAGCACCGCCACCACCGCGCGCCGCCGGCGAGAGCGCCGCCGGGTGGAACGGGGGCGGGGACGCTCCTCCTGATCCTCCGCCACGCCTTGACTCCGCTTGCCCGGTCGCCCCGGCCTTAGGCGAGCGCGGGCGCGTCTTGCAAACGCCCGCCCCCGCCCGCATCGTCGCAGCCATGGCCGACGCCGATCCCCCGCCGGACGACCATGCCGGCCACCGCGCCCGCCTGCGCCACCGGCTGGCGACGGGCGGGGGCGAAGCGCTGCTCGACCACGAGCTGGTGGAGTACCTGCTGGCGCTCGCCATCCCGCGCCGCGACACCAAGCCGCTGGCCAAGGCGCTGCTGCGCGAGTTCGGCGGCATCGCGGGCGTGCTGACGGCGGACGGCCGGTCGCTGGCGCGCGTGCCCGGCATGGGCGAGACCAGCGTGGCCGCGCTCAAGATCGCGCAGGCGGCCGCGATCCGGCTGGTCAGGTCGCCCGTAGCCGAGCGTCCGGTGCTCGCCAACTGGCAGTCGCTGCTCGACTATCTGCACGCCGACATGGCGCACCGGGGCGTGGAGGCGTTCCGCGTGCTGCACCTCAACACCAAGAACATGCTGATCCGCGACGAGGTGATGGGCACGGGCACCATCGACGAGGCGCCCGTCCACGTGCGCGAGGTGATCCGCCGCGCGCTGGACCTGGGCTCGGCCTCCATCATCCTGGTCCACAACCACCCGTCCGGCGACCCCTCCCCCAGCCGCGCCGACATCGAAGTGACGCGCCAGGTGATCGAGGCGGGCAAGCGCTTAGGGATCGCGGTGCACGACCACCTTGTGATGGGCACGAACGGCCATGTCAGCCTGCGGGCGAAGGGGCTGATATAGTCACCCCCTTCCCCGCGGGCGCGAACATTGGGTTTCCGTCCTCGACGAAAGGCACGCCTCACCAACCTCCGGCAAGACAGGATGCCTCCGCACCGCTCGGCATGAGCAGGCTGTTCGGATCAGCGGGTGACTACCCCGAGCGCGCCGCGCTCCCGAAAGGCGAAGTGCCCTCGTAGCAGGGATAGTACTGGGATCACCCTGGCTGCCGCGACGTCGATCCTCGCAAGGCAGTTCGAACGAGCCGCCTTACCGGCCTTGTCGACTAGGATTCCAAAGACCGACCGTGCGTCCGCCAGGCTGATCGGCAGCCGCCGGACATCCCGCACGATGCCGGTGGAACGCCATGTCTCGCTGGCCGATGCGCAGTCCTCACGCGTCACGCGCAGCATGAGAGGGCGGTCGACCATCGACAATATGGTGAGACGGACAGGCGGCCTCCGATAGAAGGCGCCGCAGGACGAGCGGGTACATTCGGCCAGCACGAAATCTCGTCCGGCGTTGGTATCGACCTGGAAATGCCATCTGCCGGCCGGCCTGGATCGGTACAGCCGTTCCCGGACTCTGTGGTTCCGCATCAGGGCGGCGACATCGTCGGTCTGATCGAACGCCTGGGCGGATGCCTGTGCGGCGGGCATCGCCGCGAGCAGGAGCGCGACGGCGGCACGGCCGCGCCGGGACTGATAAGGTTCGATCATCGGGAACATCGCACACCACCTCCCGCAACGGCCGCCATCGCGCATTTCCTCGAAACCGGAGCCGCCATCGCGAAGGCTGCCGTGCCCGACCCGCGTCTTCAGGACGCGAAAGGGGCCGCCGGATCGCTCCGGCGGCCCCTCGCACCCCCGAAGGGTGCGGGCGTCAGGACTGGCCCTGGCTCAGGAAGCCCGTCAGCTCGGTCTGGCTCAGCGACCGGGACTTGTCCTTGTCGGCCTGGGCGAAGGCGGCGCCGACCCACTTCTTCGTCGCGGGCGCTTCCGCCTTGGTCGAGGGGTCGGAGGCGGTCTTGAGCGCCACCATCCACGCGCCGAACTCGGCCTGGCTCAGGCTGCCGTTCGCGTCCTTGTCATAGGTCTTGAACTCCTGGCCCACGACCTGCGCCACCTGGTCGCCGCCGGCCGCCGCCTGCTGGGGCTGGGCGTCCGCGGTCTGGGCGGGCACCGGCGTACCCTGGGTCGCGTCGGGCGTGGGCCGGGTTGCGGCCGTCTGGTCGGGGGCTGCGGGCGCCGCCTGGGCGGGCGCGCCAGTCGCGGGTGCGGCCGTGCCGGTTTCCGCCTGTATCGGCGTGCGGCCAGCCGCGATCTCACCGCCCTGGGCGGGAGCCTGCTGCGTCTGCGCCAGCGCGGGCGAAGCGACGGCGGCGGCAGTCATCAGGAAAGCGTACTTCAGCATGGGTATCCTCCAGCTGCGATAAATGAATATCCTATGTCGTTTCGTAGCCGTCGTTTCTGACAACTACCCGACGACGCTCGGCTGCTTTGTATATAGATGCGGCCGCCCGTATTTGTACCATCGGCTCGTCCCTGCTAACGCCCGGCCCGCCGCGAACACCCGCGCCATCGCTTCCGGAGGCACCGCTTGATCCCCCGCTACGCCCGCCCCGCCATGACCGAGATCTGGGCGCCCGAGACGCGGTTCCGCATCTGGTTCGAGATCGAGGCGCACGCCGCCGACGCGCTGGCGGAGCTCGGCACCATCCCGCGCGAGGCCGCGGCCCGCATCTGGGAGGCGGACGCCGCCGCCGGCCCGTTCGACGTGGCCCGCATCGACGCCATCGAGGCCGAGACGCGCCACGACGTCATCGCCTTCCTGACGCACGTGGCCGAGCGCACGGGGCCGGAGGCGCGCTTCCTGCATCAGGGGATGACCAGCTCGGACGTGCTGGACACCTGTCTGGCCGTGCAGCTCGACCGCGCCGCGCGCCTGCTGCTCGACGACCTGGACGGCCTGCTCGCGGTCCTCAAGCGCCGCGCCCATGAGCACAAGCTCACCCCCACCATCGGCCGCAGCCACGGCATCCACGCCGAGCCCGTCACCTTCGGGCTCAAGCTGGCGCAGGCGTACGCCGAGTTCGCCCGCCACCGCGCGCGGCTGGAGGCGGCGCGCGCCGACGTGGCGACCTGCGCCATCTCGGGCGCGGTGGGCACCTTCGCCAACATCGACCCGTTCGTGGAGGAATATGTCGCGAACAAGCTGGGCCTCTCGGTCGAGCCCGTCTCGACCCAGGTGATCCCGCGCGACCGGCACGCCATGTTCTTCGCCACGCTGGGCGTGATCGCGTCCTCGGTCGAGCGGCTGGCGACCGAGGTGCGGCATCTGCAACGCACCGAGGTGCTGGAGGCGGAGGAGTATTTCGCGCCGGGCCAGAAGGGCTCGTCCGCCATGCCGCACAAGCGCAACCCCGTGCTGACCGAGAACCTGACGGGGCTCGCCCGCATGGTGCGCGGCTACGCGCTGCCCGCCATGGAGAACGTGGCGCTGTGGCACGAGCGCGACATCAGTCACTCCTCGGTGGAACGCTATATCGGCCCCGACGCCACCGTGACGCTGGACTTCGCGCTGGCCAGGCTCACGGGCGTGATGGACCGGCTGGTCGTCTATCCCGAGCGGATGCGCCGCAACCTCGACCGGATGGGCGGGCTGGTCCACTCGCAACGCGTGCTGCTGGCGCTGACGCAAGGAGGGCTCAGCCGCGAGGATTCATACCGGCTGGTGCAACGCAACGCGATGCGCGTGTGGGAGGCGGACGGCGCGCTGTCGCTGGCCGATCTGCTAAAGGCCGATCCGGAGGTCGCCGCCGTGCTGACGCCGGAGCAGGTCGATGCCGAGTTCGACCTGGACTATCACTTCAAGCACGTGGACCGCGTGTTCGAGCGCGTGTTCGGCCCGGCCTGACCCCTCGCGGTCAGGCGGGGCGGGGCAGCGCGGAGCCGACGCCGGCCGCGCCGAGCAGCATCGTCGCCCAGCCCGCCGGCTTCGGCACGGCGGGCGGCACGGGATCGACGAAGGGGTCGCCGTTCAGCGTCGCGATCTCCGCCGCGCTCAGCACGCCGTCGTAGGGGCGCAGCGCCGCGATGCTGCCCGACGACCACTCCCCCTGCCCCCCGCCCTGGAGGTTGTCGGCGAAGAAGATCAGCGGCGCGGCGCCGATCGTCAGCGTGTTCGTGACCGTGTTGAACGACTGCTTCCCGTCGGCATAGGCAGACACCGTGGTGCCGTTCACCGTCAGCACCACGTTGCGGTACGCGCCGCCGTTGAAGGGCACGTTGCTGCCCGACACGGCAAACACGTCCAGTCGGTTCGAGGGATCGACGTAGAAGCCCGCGTCGCTCGTCCGACCCGTGACGTCGAAGATGCGCCGCCACGCGTCCTGCCGCTCGTTGAACTTGAAGGTCAGCGCGACCGAGTAGCTGTCGGCCGTCAGCGCCGTGGTCGGCGCGAAGCTGAGGCCGCTCTGTCCCGCGGCGGGGTTGGTATTGCCGTTGAAGTTCCACACCGGGCGGGTCCGGCCGAACACCGTGTCGGTGCCGAACGCGCTGGTGCCGGTGGGGTCGATCACCCCCAGCGTCGGCCCGCCCGGCTGGGCGGACGCGAAGCTGTTGTCGAAGCCATAGGAGCCGACCAGAGTGGCGGCGGCGCACGGCGCGGCCAGCATCAGCGCGGCGGCGAGAACGACGGAACGGATCATGGTGGCGGCTCCCCAGATTTCGTTCCGGGGCGGCTAGCATTCGGGTCACCGGCGCAGCACCTCACGGATTTGGGAGGTAGCGGCCACGCCCCCAGGAACGCCCACGGCAGCGACGGCCTCACCTCGAGCGCCAGGGAAACACGTTCGGGCGGCGAGCCGGTTGCAAATGCTGCAACCGCGATCACCTGTTACAAAATTGCGTCGAACCGAAATAATCCATAAATGCTTCCGTGCCGGGACGATCTCGGCACCGGAGACCCTGAACCATGCGTACCTTCGAGGCAGTCTCCAGCGCCCTGCTGGCGCTGGCGGCCCAGGCGCTGGTGGTGGGCGTCATCACGCTCTGACCATCGGCATTCGCCGTCCCCTCGCGAGAGGGGGCGGCCTTTGCCGTTCCGCGGTCCGCGGCGCTCAGGCCGCGAAGGCGATCCGGGAACGCCGCCTGCGCAATGTCGCACCGACCCCGCCGAAACCGATCAGCATCGCCGCCCAGGTGCCAGCTTCCGGCACGGCCGCGATGTTCTGCACCGCGCGATAGCGAGCGACCTCGAAATTCTCGAAGCCGTTGCGCGTGCCCGGCCCCTCGCCGCCGTAGCGCGCCAGCGCACCCGCGGCACCGCCGGCATAGCCCGTCTGCTGCTGGTATGCGGCGGCGAGCTCGGTGCCGACGCCGAACACCATCTGCGCCTGCGGTCCGCCGTCGTAGACCACGAAGTCGATGAAGCTGCCGTCCAGCGAAAGCGTCGGCCGGGCAGCGGCCGCGCCAGACGCGCCATAGGCCTTGTCGGCGGAATCGAAGACCGGGCCGACGGCGACGGTCGCGCCGTCCACGGTGTAACCGTTGATCGCGGTCACCACGAAGCGATTGTTGTCGGCCGCCAGGTCGCCGGTGAGCGAGAACGATCCGGTCTTGCCCGTCGACGCGAAAGTGTACGACACCAGGAAGTCCGCCGCCGCGGCCGGCACGGCCCCCGCCGCGCAGAGCAGCGCGCACGCCGCGAGCCCGAAACGTCCGATCATCCCGGCGATCCCCCCGTCATCTTCCCCGGCGCGGCGCGTAGACGCGACGCGCGGGTGGGGCAAGCTGACGCGTATCGTTACGGCACACGTCGCCCGGCGTCGCCGTCCGGCGTCAGCGCGCGGCGAAGGCGTCGCGATACTCGAGCTTCACCGCCGCCGCCACCGCTGGCGTGACGGGCAGCGTCAGGTCGTACGGCCCCTCCGCCCAGGGACCGGCCACGTACGGGTCGATCAGGAAGCCGATACGGTCGATGGCGCGGCGGCTGCGCGAGCCGGGGATGATCGTCACCTCCGACAGCTTCGGGCACTGGGTGAAGGGGTCGTCGGCCACCGGCACCACCGGCTCCTCGCGCTTCTCGGCGCGTGCCGCGTCTAGCGCGCGGCAGAAGGCGGGGCGAAGCGCCGCGTCCATCGCGGCGGCTGAGCGGAACAGCGCCACCGGCTCCACGCGGGCGCCGGCCTTCTTGTCCCATAGCGCAGCGCCGTAGCCCAGATAGCCGTGCGCCCCGCCGCTATCGCCGTTGCGCTCGACCGACAGGCTCAGGAAGCGCGGCGTGTCGGTGACGACGGACCAGCCGACGTTCGCGTCGTACTTGTTATAGGGAAAGCCGTTCGCCTTCGCCTCGGCACGGCCCTCGCGCCCGTCCTTCGCGAGGTCGCGGCGCACCTTCGCCCGGTCGGCGTCCAGCCACGACGCGAGCGCCGGCACCGCCGCCGCCTCCGCCGGATACTCGTAGAAAAAGGCGTAATCCTCCGTCTCCGCCTCCACCTTGGTGGTTCGGGCGGGCTGGGGCGGCGCGGCCGGCGTCGTCGGCGCGGCGTCGGCCGAATTGCCCATCGCCTCCACCGCCGAGCGGCCGGGCCGCGCGCCCTCCGGGTCGGGCTGGCGCGACTCCGGCGCCTGCCCGCACGCGGCGAGCAGCGCCGGCAGCAGCATCGCGCAGGTCTTCCGCATTCCTAGCCCCCCAGCGCCGTCTTGATCTTGGCAAAGAAGCCGTCCGCCTCCGGGCTCTCCTCACCCGTCTCCGTCTCGCGGAACATCTCCAGCAGCTCGCGCTGGCGGGTCGACAGCCGCGTGGGCGTCTCCACCTCCACCTGGATCACCAGGTCGCCGCGTCCGCGCCCCTGGAGCACGGGCATCCCCTGGCCGCGCTGGCGCACCTGCTTGCCCGACTGGATGCCCGCCGGGATGCGCAGCTCGATGGGCTCGCCGTCTAGCCCGGGGATGGACAGGTCGCCACCCAGCGCCGCCGTGGTGAAGCTGACCGGCACGCGCGCGAAGAGCGACGTGCCCTCGCGCTCGAACACCGCGTGGCGCTTGACGTGCAGGAAGATGTAGAGGTCGCCCGACGGCGCGCCGCGCGCGCCCGCCTCGCCCTCGCCGGACAGGCGGATGCGCGTGCCCTCGTCCACGCCGGGCGGCACGTTGACCGACAGCGTGCGCGTGCGCTCCACGCGCCCCTCGCCGCGGCAGTCGCCGCACGGGTCGGCGATCACCTGGCCCGAGCCGTGGCAGACGGGGCACGCGCGCTCGACCACGAAGAAGCCCTGCTGGGCGCGCACCTTGCCCTGGCCGTTGCAGTGACGGCAGCCGGTGGCCTTCGTGCCGGGCTTGGCGCCCGTGCCGTGGCACGTGTCGCACGGCGCCGACACGTCCACCGTCACCTCGGTGGCCTTGCCGTGGAACGCCTCCTCCAGCGTCACGTCCATGTCGTAGCGCAGGTCCGCGCCGCGCGCCGGCCCGCGCCGCTGCTGGCCGCCGGCCCCACGCCCGCCCATGAACTCGCCGAACACACTCTCGAAGATGTCGGAGAAACCGGAGAAGTCCTGGCCGCCGCCCGCGCCGGCCCCGCCTTGCCGAAAGGCCGCGTGGCCGAACCGATCATAGGCCGCGCGCTTCTGCGGGTCCTTCAGCACGTCGTACGCCTCGGACACGGCCTTGAACTTGGCCTCCGAGTCCTTGCACCCGGCGTTCTTGTCCGGGTGGTACTTCATGGCGAGCTTGCGATAGCTCGTCTTGAGCGTCCCCGCGTCCGCCGTGCGCTCGACTTCGAGCAGCTCGTAATAGTCGATCTCGGTCATGTGCGCGCCTCAGGGGCAACCGCCCCCACGACAGTGTCGCGGGGGCGAGCCGTTCAAGCCTTGCGGCCCTCGTCCACTTCCGAGAACTCGGCGTCGACCACGTCGTCCTCCGGACGGCCGGCGGTGCCGGAGGCACCGTCCGACGCGCCGGCGTCGCCGCCCTGCCCGTCCGCCGCCTGCTTCTCGTAGATCGCCTGGCCCATCTTCATCGCGACCTGCGCCAGCGCTTGGCTCTTCTCGGTCATCGCGTCCGCGTCGCCGCCCTCGACCGCCGCCTTGGAATCGGCCACCGCCGCCTCGATCTCGGACTTGAGCGCGCCGTCGATCTTGTCGCCGTTGTCGGCCAGCTGGCGCTCGGTGGTGTGGATCAGGCTCTCGGCGTTGTTCTTCGCCTCGGCCGCGGCACGGCGCTTCTTGTCCTCCTCTGCGAAGCTCTCCGCGTCGCGCACCATCTGCTCGATGTCGCTGTCGCTGAGGCCGCCCGAGGCCTGGATGCGGATCTGCTGCTCCTTGCCCGTGCCCTTGTCCTTGGCAGACACGTTGACGATGCCGTTGGCGTCGATGTCGAACGTCACCTCGATCTGCGGCACGCCGCGCGGCGCCGGCGGGATGCCCACCAGGTCGAACTGGCCCAGCATCTTGTTGTCCGCCGCCATCTCGCGCTCGCCCTGGAACACGCGGATGGTGACGGCGCCCTGGTTGTCGTCGGCGGTCGAGTAGGTCTGCGACTTCTTGGTCGGGATCGTCGTGTTGCGGTCGATCATCCGCGTGAACACCCCGCCCAGCGTCTCGATGCCCAGCGACAGCGGCGTCACGTCGAGCAGCAGCACGTCCTTCACGTCGCCCTGGAGCACGCCCGCCTGGATGGCGGCGCCCATGGCCACCACCTCGTCCGGGTTGACGCCCGTGTGCGGGTCCTTGCCGAAGAAGCTCTTCACCGCGTCGCGCACCTTGGGCATGCGCGTCATGCCGCCCACCAGCACCACTTCCGCGATATCGCCGGTCTTGAGACCCGCGTCGGCCAGCGCCTTCTTCATCGGCTCGATGGTGCGCTGGATCAGCGGCTCCACCAGCCGCTCCAGGTCGGCGCGGCTGATCGCGCGGACCAGGTGCTTCGGCCCGTTCTGGTCGGCGGTGATGAAGGGCAGGTTCACCTCGGTGGACGCGGCCGACGATAGCTCGATCTTGGCCTTTTCCGCGGCCTCCTTCAGCCGCTGGAGCGCCAGCTTGTCCTTGGTGAGGTCGATCCCCTCGTCCTTCTTGAACCCCTCGGCCAGATAGTCGACCAGCTTGTTGTCGAAATCCTCGCCGCCGAGGAAGGTGTCGCCATTGGTGGCCTTCACCTCGAACACGCCGTCGCCGATCTCCAGGATCGACACGTCGAACGTGCCGCCGCCCAGATCGTAGACCGCGATGGTCTTGCCGTCCTGCTTCTCCAGCCCGTAGGCGAGCGCCGCCGCCGTTGGCTCGTTGATGATGCGCAGCACTTCGAGGCCCGCGATCTGGCCGGCGTCCTTGGTCGCCTGGCGCTGCGCGTCGTTGAAATAGGCGGGAACCGTGATGACCGCCTGCGTCACCGTCTCGCCCAGGTAGGACTCGGCGGTTTCCTTCATCTTCTGGAGCGTGAAGGCCGAGATCTGCGAGGGCGAATAGTCCTTGCCGCCCGCCTGGACCCAGGCGTCGCCGTTGCCGCCGCGAACGATCTTGTAGGGCACCAACTCGGTGTCCTTCTTCGTGACCGGATCGTCGAAGCGCCGCCCGATCAGCCGCTTCACTGCGAAGATGGTGTTGTCGCCGTTGGTGACGGCCTGGCGCTTGGCGGGCTGGCCTACCAGCCGCTCGCCGTCCTTGGCGAAGGCGACGATGGACGGCGTGGTGCGCGCGCCCTCGGCGTTCTCGACCACCTTGGGCTTGCCGCCCTCCATCACGGAGACGCAGGAATTGGTGGTGCCGAGATCGATGCCGATTACTTTAGCCATTGGTCGTATGAGCCCCTCGAACGAGATCGTGGCGGGAGGCCGGCGCCCCGTTACGGCAGCGCAACCTCCCCGTGCAGGCCGCGATATAGGTGGGCGTCCGCTTGCCGCAAGATTTCCGAGCCGCTAGCGGGAACCCGTTCCGCGGCGGAGGAAATCGGGTGAGGTCGGCGTACGCGATACTGACGGCGACGCTGGCGCTGGCCGCCTGCGCGGGGCCGCCCGACCTGTCGGTGGACCAGGCGTGGGTGCGCCTGCCTGCGGTCGCCGGGCGGCCGGGCGCGGCCTATTTCACCGTGCACGGCGGGCCGGATGCGCGGACGCTGGTCTCCGTCTCCGCCGACCGCGCGCTGCGCGCCGAGATGCACGAGAGCATGACGGGGGCCGGAGCAGGCGGTCAGGGGATGGGCGCCATGGCCGGGATGCGTCCGTTGGCCGCCGTGCCAGTGCCGGCGGGCGCGGACGTGGCCTTCGCGCCGGGCGGGCGCCACGTGATGCTCTACGGACTGGACGCGGGCGCGAAGCCCGGCACCACCACGCTCCTCACCCTGACCTTCGCCGACAGCACGCGCATCTATCGCAAGGCGTACGTGGTCGGCGCGGGCGACCCCGCGCCGGAATAAGCCTCACACCCCCGGGATCACCTCGATCACCTCCAGCGCCCAGTTCGCCACCTGCTCGTGGCGAAGCTGGATCAGCTCAATGGTCCGCTGGTCGCTGTCCACCCGCTCCACGCGGCCGTCGACGATGCGCACCACGAAGCGGTCGCACTGTTCCAGCACGATCATCTCGATCGCGTCGTCGTCCAGCGCCAGCCGGCGCACCATCCCCTCGTACGCGATCCAGGCCCCGTCGTGGCCCAGCGTGGTCATCACGTGCCCGATCACCACGTGGCTGCCCGCCTCCACCTGGCGCGCGACGGGCAGCAGCCAGCCGAAGCGCAAGGGTGCGGTCGCCGCGTTCACAGGGTCGGGCACCGCCAGCCGCCGGCACAACGCGAAGCTGCCCAGCGTCAGCGCGGAGAAATAAAGCAGCTCGCCCGCGAAGGCCGCGCCCGACATGGCGGCCGGCACCCCGCCCCACAACAGGCGGTACGGGTTGGGATACTGGGGCAGCGCGATCAGCACCGCACGCCGCGCCACAAGCTCGTTCAGCCCGAACACGGCCGCGCCCGCCGTGTGCGCCAGCAGCGCATAGAGGACGACGGCGAAGATCGTCTGGTTGGAGTTGGGCCGGTCGGGCCTGGGCGACACGAACCCCGCCTCGCCCACGCGCATCCCATAATAGCCCGCGAATCCGGGCAGCAGCAGCACCAGCGCGCCTAGCAGCGCGTAGCCGAAGACCATCGGCGCGGGCGCGGGCTAGAGGTCGGTCAATCCGCGCGGGGCGCGGGCACGTCGTTCAGGCTGGCGCGCGGTATGCGGTACACGCCATCCCCGTCCTTCCGCGCGGCGTCGAGCGCCTTGCGCCAGCTGCCGAACGCGCGGTGGACCTGCCGGCCCAAGTCGATCGATGCCTCGGTGTTGAGCTGCATGGGCGCGCCTCCTGGGATGCATATAGCCGAGCGGGGGGCGGGGTTCCAGACTGCCGCGCGCGGCCTCGTGACGTCGGACGCCGGACGGGCGCGTGCCGCCCGGCCGGCGCTGGCCGGGCGCGCCGCGCCGCGCCGCGCCTGAACACGGAACAACCGCCCGCCCACCGGGCGTTCAGCCATGCCCGACTAGGACAGCATCACAGCCACG
>Ga0325400_1001408_pt1 | contig 19820 bp, 16 predicted proteins | sample PopdelMetagenome_2_FD_205662 | JGI IMG/M metagenome (GOLD analysis project Ga0325400, IMG submission 205662) | Populus deltoides microbial communities from Bellville, Georgia, United States - Xylem-PdKOR-R1 | ecosystem: Host-associated > Plants > Phyllosphere > Stem > Wood/Secondary xylem...
GGACGCGCACGAATTGCGGGTCCTGCGGCCACAGCGCGATCTCCTTCACCGTGCCCGACGGGACGCCGGAATAGGTGACGACCGATCCGCGGGCGAGGCCGTCGACCGCCTGTTTGAAGAAGATGTCGTACTGCTTCTCCTCCGTGCCGCCGATGCGCGCGATCCACACGGTGAACAGCGCCAGCATGGCCAGGAGGATCAGCACCACCGTGCCGACGAGGACGTGGTTGGAACGGGTTTCCATCAGCGTTGCCCTGTTGCCGCGGGGTCGGCGCGGGTGTCGGTTTGGACGCGCGTGGGGGCGGGATCGCCCGCGCCGCGCGCCTGGTTGGCGGCGAGATCGCCCTGCGAGCGCTGGCCGTCGGCCTGCGCGTCGACCCCGGTCGGATGCGCGCGCACATCGGTGTCGGCGTCGCTCCCGGCCGGAGCGCCCGTCCCACCCTCGTTCCGCTCCTGGCTCGCCACCGCCGCGCGGCCGCGCGGGCCGTTGAAATATTCCTGGATCCAGGGGTGGTCGAGCTTGAGCAGGTTGGGGATGGTGTCGACCGCGATCACCTTCTTGTCGGCGAGCACGGCGACCCGGTCGCAGATCGCGTAGAGCGTGTCGAGGTCGTGGGTGATGAGGAACACCGTCAGTCCCAGCGTCTGCTGGAGCGAGCGGGTGAGGTCGTCGAACGCGCCCGCGCCGATCGGGTCGAGCCCGGCGGTGGGCTCGTCGAGGAAGAGGAGCTCGGGGTCGAGGGCCAGCGCGCGGGCGAGGCCGGCGCGCTTCTTCATGCCGCCCGACAGCTCGGCCGGGAACTTGGCGCCGGCGTCCGCGGGCAGGCCGGACATCACCACCTTGAACGACGCGATCTCGTCGAGCAGCGTTTGCGGCAGCTCGCGGTAGAACTCGCGCAAGGGGACCTCGACATTCTCCGCAACGGTCAAGGTCGAGAACAGCGCCCCGCCCTGGAACAGCACGCCCCAACGCTTGCGGATCTCGACCGCCTCCGTCTCCTCGCGGCCGATCGTGGGCTCGCCGAACACGGTGATGTCGCCCGCGAGCGGCGTCTGGAGGCCGATGATCGATCGCATCAGCACCGACTTGCCGGTGCCCGATCCGCCCACCACGCCGACGATCTCGCCGCGGCGCACGTCCAGGTCGAGCCCGTCATGGACCAACGTGTCGCCGAAGCCGTTCTTCAGGCCGCGGACCTGGATGATGTGTTCGGGTTGCTTGCGCCTGGCCATCAGTCCCAGCCCAGCCAGGTGAAGAATACGGCGAAGAAGGCGTCGACCACGATCACCATGAAGATCGCCTGGACCACCGCGGCGGTGGTCTTTAGCCCGACCTGCTCGGCATTGGCCTCGACCTGCATGCCCTGGAAACAGCCCGCCACCGCGATGATCGCGCCGAACACCGGCGCCTTGATCAGGCCGACATACAGGTCGGTGATCGGCACGACCTCGCGGATGCGGCTGATAAAGGTGACGGGCGGGATGCCGAGCTGGACCCAGGCCAGGAAGCCGCCACCGATCAGCGCGATCAGCGACGCGTAGAAGGCGAGCAGCGGCATCAGCATGATGGCGGCGAGCACGCGCGGCAGCACCAGCGCCTCGATCGGCGACACGCCGATGGTGCGGAGCGCATCGATCTCCTCCGTCAGCTTCTGGGTGCCGAGCTGCGCCGCGAAGGCCGAGCCGGAGCGGCCGGCGACCATGATCGCTGTCATCAGCACGCCCATCTCGCGCAGGGTGAGGCGGCCGACCAGGTTGATGGTGAACACCTCCGCACCGAACTGGCGGAGCTGCACCGCGCCCTGCTGGGCGATGACCATGCCGATCAGGACGCTCATCAACCCGATGATGCCGAGCGCGGCGACGCCCACCACCTCGAACTGCTGGACCGCGGCATTGAAGCGGAAGCGGCGCGGGTGGCGGATGACGTTGGCAAGCGCGATGGCGACCGAGCCGAGGAAGCCGAGCAGGCCCAGCGCGGTGCGACCGGCCTGAACGGTGGCGGCACCGATCTCGCCCACGACGCGGCTGAACGAATTGGGGGCGGTGGGGCGAACCGCCGCGGGCTGGTCGGCCTTGACCACCTGGTCGAGCAGACGCTGCTCGTTCTCGTCGAGACCCTCGACGGGTGCCTTGGTCCGCTCGGCCAGGCGATGGACCACGAGGGCCCCGATCGTGTCCATCCGCTCGACATCGGTGAGGTCGATGCGGTCGGCATGCTCGACCCCGGCGAGTCGATCCGGCAGGTCGCCGAGCCGCGCGAGCGACAGGTCGCCCGTGAAACGGAGCGTGCCGTCACGTTGTTCGAAGTCGGCGGCGGTCATCGGACCCCGTCCTGCGCGAAATGCGGCGTCGCGGCAAGCGGGATGGTGGAAACCCTGCGTCGCTCGGCATCATGACGCGATCCGCCGAGGCCGGCCACCGTCACAGCGCCACGTCCACGGCATGGATGACGAGGCCGACCAGCCCGCCGACCAGCGTGCCGTTGACCCGGATGTATTGGAGGTCGCGGCCGACCGCGTTCTCCAGCCTGGTGGTGATGGTGCGGGTGTCCCAACCGCGGATGGTTTCCGACACCAGCCGGACGATCGCATCGCCGTAATCGTGCGCGGTGCCGACCGCCGCGCGGCGGGTGAACCGGTTGATCGCACGGGCCAGTCGGGGATCGTCGCGCAGCGAGTCGCCGACCTGTCGAAGAAGCTGGCCCAGCTGCCCCGCCATGGCGCGCTCCGGATCGCGGGCGATGCCGAGAAGAAGGCCGCGCGCCGATTCCCACAGGCCGTCCAGCCAGCGCTGCATCGCCGGGTTGGCGATGAGGTCGCCCTTCAGCGCCTCCACCTTGGCGCGGGTCGCGGGATCGTGGCGCAGGTCCCAGGCAAACCGGTCCAGCGACTCCTCCGCACGAAGGCGCAAGGGGTGGTCGCGATCGTCGGCCATGTCGGCGAGGAGCCGGGCGAGCCCGTCGATCAGCTTGTTGGACACCGTTTCGTCCAGCCCGGTCCAGCGGAGGATGGAGCCGGCGCGCTCGTGCACCATGTCGCGGATCAGCTGCTCGTTCGCCGCCAGCGTGCGGCCGGCCCAGCGGATCACCTGGTCGAGGAGCGGCTGGTGCCGGTTCTCACGCATCGCGGCGGCGAGAAGCTGGCCGCCGACCGGCGCCAGATCGGTCTCGGCGAGCCGCTTGGCGATGGCGGCCTTGACCACGCCGCCCATGCGCTGGGGGTCGAGCCCTTCCAGCACCTGCGCGACGAGCTTGGAGGCGCCCGCCCGGAAGCGGCCGCCGGCGCCTTCGGGCGGGTCGGTCAGCCAGCGGGCGATCGCACCCGCGATGTCGACGCGCTTCATGCGGCGCGCGATGACGCGGGGGACGAGAAAATTGTCGCGCAGGAATTGGGCGAGCTGGTCGCCGATCCGGTCCTTGTTGCGCGGCACGATCGCGGTGTGGGGGATCGGCAGGCCGAGCGGATGGCGAAACAGCGCGGTGACCGCGAACCAGTCGGCGAGGCCGCCCACCATCGCCGCCTCGGCAAAGGCGCGCACGAACCCCCAGCCGGGATGAAGCGGGACGAGCTGGCGCGAGACGAGGAACACCGCCGCCATCAGCACCAGCAGCGCGGTCGCCACCACCCGCATCCGGACCAGAGCGGCCGGCGGTGTCTCGGTCGCGAGGCCCCCTGTCATGGGCAGGACAATGTGCGGGCGAGCGGTTGGTTCAACCCGCCCCTCCCACGAGGGAGGGGAGAGGGCCGGTCACTCCGCGGGCGGCTGGTAGCCGAGCTTGCCATGCGGGCCGTCGATCGCGATCACCGTCGCGCCGTCGTCGCCGGGGCGGAAGGTGAGCAGCCGCCGGCCGAGCCGCGGGCCGACCCAGCGCTCGACCCCGACCGCCAGGCTGAAGGTCGCCGGCACGATCAGCAGCGTCAGGATCGTCGACAATGCCAGCCCGCCGATCACCGTTACCGCCATCGGCATGCGCGAGGACGAGTCACCCGACAGCGACAGTGCGGTGGGCACCATGCCCGCGACCATCGCGACGGTGGTCATCACGATTGGCTGCGCCCGCTTGTGGCCGGCGTCGATGATCGCGGTGGTCAGGTCAACGCCCTTCCCCATCTCCTCCAGCGCGAAGTCGATGAGCAGGATCGAGTTCTTGGCAACGATGCCAAGCAGCATCAGCAGGCCGATGAACACGGGCATGGAGATCGGCTGGCCGACGATCCACAAGGCGACCAGGCCGCCCAGCGGCGCCAGCAGCAGCGAGCCCATGTTGACGAAGGGCGGCATCACCCGCTTGTAGAGCAGGATCAGCACCGCGAGCACGAGCAGCACGCCCGCGATCACCGCGACCACGAAGTTCGCCATCATCTCCTGCTGCCACTTTTGCTGGCCAAGCACGAGCTTGTTCACCCCGATCGGCAGCGCCTTCATGGTCGGCAGGGCGTCGATCTGCTTCTGCGCGACGCCCGACACGATGCCGGGGGCAAGGTCGGCGCCGATCGAGATCTGGCGCTGCTGGTTGACCCGGTCGATCTTGGTCGGGCCGGAACCCAGGCCGATGTCGGCGACGAGGCTCAAGGGCACCGAGCCGCCGTTCTGGGTCGGCACGGGCAGGTTCTGGATGGTCGACAGGCTGGCGCGCGCGTTCTGGTCGAGTGCGACGCGGATCGGCACCTGCCGGTCCGACAAGGAGAAGCGCGCCGAGTTCTGGTCGATGTCGCCCAAGGTCGCGACGCGGATCGCCGACGACAGCGCCGACGTGGTCACGCCCAGATTGGCGGCGAGGTCCAGCCGCGGGCGGATCACGATCTCCGGCCGCTGGAGATTGCCCGCGATACGCGGCGCGACCAGCGTCGGCAGCGTCGCCATCTCGCGGACGATCTTCTCCGAGGTCTGCTGGAGCGCGACCGGGTCGTCGCCGCCCAGCGTCACCGTCATGTCGCGGTTGGACCCGCCCCAGCCCGATTGCGACTGGAACGACACGCGCGCGTCGGGAATGGCGGCGAGCTCGGGGGCAAGGCCGCGCTCGAACTCGGTGGAGGTCTTGCCCCGCTCCTCCTTCAGCGTCGCGGTGACGCGGCCGTTGCCGACGCCGGCGCGCGCATAGGTCGACTCGACCTCCGGCTGGACGCGGATCAGCGCGGACACCCGGTCCACCACCGCCTGCGTCTGGGCCAGCGTGGTGCCGGGCACCATCTCGATCGAGGCGGTGGAGGTGTCGTTGTCGCGCTGCGGCTGGAAGGTCTTGGGGAGGACGCCGAACATGACCAGCGTCAGCGCGAACGCGGCACCACCCGCGACCACCATGGTCCAGCGACGGCGCAGCGTCCACCTGAGCGCCGCCATGTACCAGTCCATCAGCCTGCCCTCGCCATGGCTGGCGGGACCGCCCGACTTCAGGAAATAGGCCGCGATCATCGGCGTGATGAGCCGCGCCACCGCCAGGCTCATCAGCACGGAGGCGACCACCGTCAGACCGAAATTCTTGAAGAACTGGCCGGAGATGCCCGGCATCAGCCCGACCGGCAGGAACACCGCGACGATCGCCATGGTGGTGGCGAGCACCGCCAGGCCGATCTCGTCCGCCGCGTCGATCGACGCCTGGTAGGCGGACTTGCCCATCCGCATGTGGCGGACGATGTTCTCGATCTCCACGATCGCGTCGTCGACCAGCACGCCCGCCACCAGGCTGAGCGCGAGCAGCGTCATCTGGTTGAGCGTGAAGCCCAGCATGTCCATGAAGAAGAAGGCGGGGATCGCCGACAGCGGGATGGCGAGCGCCGAGATGACGGTTGCGCGCCAGTCGCGCAGGAACAGGAACACGACCAGCACGGCCAGCACCGCGCCCTCGATCATCGCGTGGATCGCGCTCTCGTACTGGATCTCGGTATATTTCACGGTGGTGGAGCGGAGCACGAAGCGGACGGCGGGATTGCGCTTCTCCAGCGCTTCCAGTTTTTCGACGGCGCCCTTGTAGACGGCGACGTCGGAATTGCCCTTCGCACGCTGGAAGTCGAACGAGATCACCTGCCGCCCGTTAACCGCGGCGGTGGAGCGCCGCTCCGCGTAAAGGTCGCGCACCTGCGCGATGTCGGACAGGCGCACCGTGCGCCCGCCGCCGACCGCGATCTGGGTCTGGCCGAGCGCGTAGGCGGTGTCGGCGTTGCCGAGCACGCGCACCGACTGTTCCGACCCGGCGATCTCCGCGCGGCCGCCGGCGGCGTTGATGTTCACCTGACGGAGCTGCTGGTTGACCTGGCTGGCGGTCAGCCCCTGGCTTTGCAGCTTCAGGGGGTCGAGGATGACGCGGATCTCGCGGCTGACGCCGCCGTTGCGGTTCACCGCCGACAGGCCGGGGACCGACAGCAGTTCCTTGGTCACCGTATTATCGATGTACCAGCTGAGCTGTTCCACCGTCATGTCGCTGGCGATCGCCGAATAGCTGGCGAGGTCGCGATCGGTGGTGTTGGCGCGAAACACCTGCGGCTCCAGGATGCCGTCGGGCAGGTCGGAGCGGATCTGGGTGATCGCGTCGCGGACATCGTTGACCGCGCGGTCGATGGGCGTGCCGATGTCGAGCTGCACCACCGTCTGCGAGGTGCCCTCCGTCACCGTCGAGCTGATCTCGTCGATGCCCTGGAGGCTGCGCACCGCCGCCTCGACCCGCTGGGTGACCTGGTTCTCCAGCTCGGTCGGCGCCGCGCCCGGCTGGCTGATGACGACGATCGCGACGGGGAAGTCGATGTCGGGGTCGTTGTTGACGTCCATCCGCATGAAGCTGACGATCCCCGCCAGCGTCAAGGCGAGGAACAGCACGATGGGGGCGACCGGGTTGCGGATCGCCCAGGCGGAGATGTTGCGGAAGCCCATGATCCTCTACCCCGCCTTCTTCGCAACCGGCTTGACCTTCTGGCCTGGCGCCAGGAAGCCGCCCGCCGACAGCACCACCCGCTCGTTGCCGTCGAGCCCGCTGGCGATCACCACGCCGCTGTCGGACACCTGGCCCAGCTTGACGTCGCGGCGCGTCACCTTGTTCTCGCCGTCCAGCACATAGACGAAGCTGCCCTTGTCGTCGCTCTGGAGCGCCGAATCGGGCAGCTGCGGCGCCACCGCCTGGCCGCCGACGATGGTCGCCCCCGCGAAGCCGCCGGGGCGGAGCGCCTGGTCGTAGCGGAGCGCGACGCGCGCGACGCCCTGGCGGGTCTGCTGGTCGATCACGGGCGACACCTGCCACACCTCGCCGACGAACTTCTGGGTCGAGCCCACGGGCGTGACGGTGGCGCGGGCGCCGGGACGGAGCCCGGCCAGGTCGTTCTCGGCCAAGGCGGCCCGCATCTCCATCTGCCCCCCTTGCGCGATGCGGAACAGGATGCCCGAGCCGGCGCTGACGATCTGTCCCGGCTCGACCTGGCGGGTGAGGACCAGGCCGGCGGCGGGGCTGCGGATGTCGAGCCGGCCGGTGCGCGCGCGCTGCTCGGCCAGCGCCGCCTGCGCGACCTTGACGCGCGCGGCGGCGACGTCGCGCGCGGCGGTGCGGCGCTGGATATCGGCCTTGGAGATGAAGCCGCGCTCGACCAGCTGCGCGCTCCGGTCCAGCTCCGCCTGGGCGAGCTGCTGGTCGGATCGCGCGACCTCGACCTGCGCGGCCAGGCTGTTGCCGGTCTGCGCCTGGACCTGACGATCGACGGTGGCGAGCACCTGACCCGCCTGGACCCAGCTGCCCGGCTCGACCAGCACGCGGGTGACCATGCCGCCCTCGCCCGCGACGCCGACCGGCATCTCGCGCCGGGCGGCGAGCGTGCCGGTGGCGGAGATGGTACGATCCACCGTCTGCCGGCCGGGCACCACGACGCTGACCGTCGGCACCTGCTCGGTGCGCGGGCCCGCGGCCGCCTTCTTCTCCTCCGGCCCGAACACCAGCCAGCCGATCACCGCCAGTGCGACCAGCGCGAGCCCGCCGATCAGGATGCGCCGCCGCCCGCTCCGCTCCGGTGCCTCGAGCCTCAGCTGGTAGTCGCTCATTCCCGATCCCGATCCCGTCGCCCGCCACGTGACACCGCGAAGGGACGCGGCGCCAGCGCTGTATTAGAGGAATAGTGCACCACGCTCAAGCCCCCGCATGGCGGCGTGGTCATGGACCGCCCGCCTTGCGTTTACAAGCGGATGCCCGGCCGGCGCCGCGCCGCCCGCGCGCGTTCAGCCGCCGTTCTGGTACGGCTTCGTAACGGCTCCGGTTCATTCCCTACGGAGCCGTTCCATGCGCCACCTGCCCATTCTCGCCATGCTCGCGATCGCGGCCCCGGACCTCGCACATGCGCAGACGCCGCAGGTGGTGGAGCCGCTGGTGCCCGCCGCGGGCACGGTGCTGGACGTGAGCGCGGAAGGGCGCACGACGCGGGTGCCCGACCTGGCGACCGTCCGGGCGGGCGTGGTCACGCAAGCCGCCACCGCCGCCGCCGCGCTGGCGGACAATGCGGCGCGCACCGGGCGGGTGCTCGCGCGGTTGCGGCGCGCGGGAATCGCCGATCGCGACATCGCCACCGCGTCGGTGCAGTTGCAGCCGCAATATCGCTACGGCGAGAACGTGCCGCCGGTCATCACCGGCTATGGCGCGACCAACACCGTGTCCGTTCGCTTCCGCGACGTCGCCAAGGCCGGCGGGGTGCTGGATGCGCTGGTCGCGGAGGGCGCCAACCAGATCGACGGCCCGGCGCTGTCGCTGTCCGAGCCCGACGGCGCGCTGGACGAGGCGCGGGTCGATGCGGTGCGGCGCGCCCGCGCCAAGGCGGAACAATATGCCCGCGCGGCCGGACTGCGGGTGACCCGCATCGTCTCGATCGCGGAGGCGGGACAGGATGCGGGCGGCCCCGAGCGCCCGCCGGTGGTGTTCGCGCGCGCCGCGCGGGCGGACGCGGCGACCGCGATCGCGCCGGGGGAGAAGGACGTGACGGTGACGCTCAACGTCCGCTTCCTGCTGGGCTCCTGATCCCTCATCCGTAGCCCCGGCCAAAGCTGGGGTGACAAGGACAAAGAAAAAGGGGCCGCGGAATTGCCTCCGCGGCCCCTTTCCTCGCGTGACGAAGCGAAGCTTGGCGTCAGCGCACCCGGCCGCGACGGACCAGGTTGACGATTGCGAGCAGGATCAACGCGCCGACCAGCGACGACAGGAAGGTGTAGAGCGTCAGGCCCTGGCTGTTGATCGACCCGCCGAACAGCAGCCCGCCGATGAACGCGCCGACGATGCCGACGACGATGTTGAGGATGATGCCCTGTTGCGCATCGGTGCGCATCACGATGCTGGCGAGCCAGCCGATGACGCCGCCGACGATCAGCCAGATGATGAAGTTCATGATATCGTCCCTCCGTTGATACGCCCGACCGGGGCCGTGGCGGAGAGACGTGCGAATAACCTCGATTGTTCCGGACCCGTTTCCACGATCCCTGCGGAAGCCGTGTTTCCGCGTCAGTATTTTCCCTGCCGCTCATAGAGCGAGCGGTAATGCTGGATGCGCGTGACCCGCAGCCCCGGCATGCCCGACCGGTCGATCGCGCGCTGCCAGCCGGCGAACTCCTCCACGGTGAGGTCGTAGCGGGCGCATACCTCGTCGACCGAGAGCAGCCCGCCATTGACGGCGGCGACCACCTCCGCCTTGCGGCGCACCACCCAGCGGGTGGTGGACGGCGGCGGCAGCGTGTCCACCGTCAACGATTCCCCGAGCGGGCCGATGACCTTGGCGGGGCGGATCTTCTGGTTCTCGATCATCGAACGGTTCCTGGGGGTATTTGCGGGGGTCGGCGTCCCCTGATGGTCTCGGTATGGCGGCGCCACTTGAAGATCGGCTGAAGTGCCGCGGTAAACGGCGCGTTCATCCCGCTTCCTCCCGCGGGTCGTCCCGCCGCCAGCGCCACAGCGCGGCGGCGACCGCGGCGTCGAAGCTGCCGGTGATCGGCGCGAACCGATCGGCGACGGGGCGCGGTGCGTCCAGGATCGCCTGCGCATGCGCGGTTGCGGTCGCATCCTGGGCGGTGGTCGCCGCGGCCAGCAGCACCGCCAGCTCGCCCGGCGACAGGTCGAGCGCGGCGGCGGGCAGGATGGGGCGGCTGAGGTCCAAGGCGGGCTCCGGAAGGGGGATCGTCCGCCTAGGCCATCGGGGCTGAAGGGCGGGTAAAGCCGACCGCAAGGCTTCGTGAACCTTCCCTAACGACCGCGACGCCCTTATCTGCCCGGGTCGTGAGCGAGGTCGATTTCCAGCTGGGCGCGGGCGCCAGGCGCATCGTGGTGGCGATGTCGGGCGGGGTCGACAGTTCGGTGGTGGCGGCGCTTGCCCGGGCGAGCGGTGCCGAGACGATCGGGGTGACACTCCAGCTCTACGATCACGGCGCCGCGACCAAGCGCGCGGGCGCGTGCTGCGCGGGCGCCGACATCCGCGACGCGCGCGCCGTGTGCGACCGGCTGGGGATCGCGCACTACGTGTTCGACCATGAGGATCGGTTCCGGGAGCAGGTGGTGGACCGGTTCGCGGACGCCTACCTGGCCGGCCGCACCCCGATCCCATGCGTCCAGTGCAACACCGGCCCCAAATTCACCGACCTGTTTCAGCTCGCGCGCGACCTGGGCGCCGACTGCCTGGCGACCGGCCATTACGTCCGCCGCGTCGAGGGCGCGGACGGGGCGGAGCTGCACCGCGGCGCCGATCCGGCGCGCGACCAGAGCTATTTCCTGTTCGCGACCACGGCGGCGCAGCTCGATTTCCTGCGCTTCCCGCTGGGCGGGCTGCCCAAGCGCCGCGTGCGCGAGATCGCGGGCGAACTGGGCTTGGCGGTGGCGGGCAAGCCCGACAGCCAGGACATCTGCTTCGTGCCCGACGGCGATTACGCCGGGCTGGTGCGAAGGCTGCGCCCGGAGGCGGTGGCGGCAGGCGACATCGTCGACCTCGCCGGTCGCAAGCTGGGGGAGCACCGCGGGGTCGTCGGCTACACGGTGGGGCAGCGGCGCGGGCTGGACATCGGCGGCCAGGCGGCGCCGCTCTACGTCGTCCGGCTGGAGCCGGAGCACGCCCGCGTGGTGGTCGGCCCGCGCGCGGCGCTGGCGGTGGCGGCGGCGCGGCTGTCGGAGGTGAACGTGCTGGGGCCGCTCGATGGCGCGCTCACCGCCAAGGTCCGCTCGATGGCCAAGCCGGTGCCGGCGCGGCTGGCGGGCGACCGGCTGCTGTTCGACCAACCCGAATATGGCGTGGCACCCGGTCAGGCGGCGGTACTCTATGCCGGCGAGCGGGTGCTGGGCGGCGGCTGGATCGATGCCACGGAACCGGCGCGGGCGGCCGCCTGAGCCGATCGGCCGCGCGACCATCCCTTCCGTACCGGACGCAAACGCACGCCCGGCGCGGAGACGCACCGAGCGCGAGGATCGCCTAGGGAGCTACTCGAAGGCGGTCTGATGGCGGGCGCCTGCGCGGTGCCCGGAAGATGGTCCGGTGGCGGGTGCCGGCGCGGCGCCCGTCGGCGATCAAAGGCCGTTGCCGCCGCTGACGTCGGCCCCGTTGGCAGTCGCGGTGTCGTTGCCGAGCAGCGCGTTGTCGAGGAGCGCGCCGTCGTTGGCGGGCAGGCCCTCATCCACCACCGTCTCGTTGAAGGCGCCGTCGTTCAGCGCCGCGCCGTCGGCGGCCGCGGCATTGTTGGCGGCGGAGTTGCCGCCGCATGCGGCGAGCGAGGCGGCGGCCGCGGCGAGGCCGAGCGCGGTGACGATCTTCATGGCATTCCCCTTTGGATCAGGACCGGACGGCGACGGTCGTCGCCTCGCCGCCAATCTCCCCCAAGGCGCGGGGCGATCGCAACCAAACGCGTCTTGCCGCAAGCCAAGCACGGCTATCAGGGCAGAAGAAAGCTGCCCTCGATCACGGTGACGCACGCGCCGCCCAGCACCACCCGGTCGCCCGCCAGCCGGCAGGAGAGATGGCCGCCGCGCGCGCTGGCCTGAAAGGCGGTCAGCTCGCACCGGCCCAGCCGCTCGGCCCAATAAGGCACCGCCACCGCATGGGCGGAGCCGGTCACCGGATCCTCGGGGATGTCGTAATAGTCGGTGAAGACGCGCGACACGATGTCCGTCGCCTCTCCGCATGCGGTGACGACGTGAACGATCGGCCCCAGGTCGCGCAGCGCGCGGCCGTCGGGTCGCGTGCGCCGCACGGCGGCCTCGTCCGCGACCACGACCAGCGCGTAGCCGGTCGGGTGCCACAGCGTCTCGACCGCCTCCACGCCCAGCGCGGCGACGATCTCCGGCATGGCCTTGGGCTCCGGCACCCAGGCGGGCAGCTCCATCAGGTAGCCGGCACCGCCCGCCCCGCCCGGCGCGGCGGGATCGCGCGCCACCTCCAACACCCCCGCCTGCCGGGTGGCGAAGCGGACGCGTTCCAGCGCCCCGTCCGATTGCAGCACCACGTGCCCGCTCGCCAGCGTCGCGTGGCCGCACAGCGCCACCTCGGCGGCGGGCGTGAACCAGCGCAGCTCGAACTCCGCCGCGCCGCTCGCGTCGGGGACGAGAAAGGCGGTCTCCGACAGGTTGTTCTCCGCCGCGATCGCCTGCAGCATCGCGTCGGGAAGCCAGCGGGCGAGCGGCATCACCGCCGCCGGATTGCCGGCAAAGGCGCGGTCGGCAAAGGCGTCGACCTGGGTGAAGGGCAGCCTCATACGCGTTTCCCGAACCAATGGGGGGTCACGTCCGCCTCCGCCAGCTCGTCGTCGGTGTCGACATGGCCTTCGGGATCGAGGTGGATCAGCACCTCCACCTTGGGAAAGGCGCGGCGCAGCGCCCGTTCCACATCCTCAACGATGTCATGGGCGCGGCCCACGGTGAGGCGGGGGTCGACCTCCATGTGGAACTGGGCGAAGTCGTGCGTGCCCGCGCGCCGGGTCCGGAAATCGTGAATGCCGCGCAAGCCCTCCTGCCGCGCCGCGACGTCGAGAAAGGCGGCGCGCTGGTCCTCCGGCCATTCCTTGTCCATCAGCTGGTCGATCGCGTTGGACGAGGCGCGGATCGCCCCCCAGGCGAGCCACAGCGCGATGGCGATGCCGAACACGGGATCGGCGCCGTGCCAGCCCAGATATTGGTCAAGCGCCAGCGCCAGGATCACCGACCCGTTGAGCAGCACGTCCGACTGGTAATGGACGTTGTCGGCCATGATCGCGACCGACCCGGTCCGCCGGATCACGCGCCGCTGATAAGCGAGCAGTCCCAGCGTCGCGGCGATCGCGGCCACCGACACACCAATGCCGAAATCGGCGTCGGCGGTCGGCTGCGGATCGGCGAGCGCCCCCATCGCGCGCCAGGCGATGCCGACCGCCGAGGCGGTGATCAGCGCGACCTGGAACAGCGCCGCCAGCGCCTCCGCCTTGCCGTGACCGAAGCGGTGGTCGTGGTCGGCGGGCTCGGCGGCGAGCTTGACCCCGTACAGCGTCACCAGGCTGGCGAGAAGATCGAGTCCGGTGTCGGCGAGCGAGCCCAGCATCGCCACCGACCCGGTGTGCCACGCCGCGAAGCCCTTCAGCGCGAGCAGGAACAAGGCGGTCGCGACCGACGCCAGCGCGGCGCGGATCGCGTCGGGGATGTGGCGGCGGCGCTCCTCCCCGGTCATGGCCAGCCACTCATGGGTATAGCAACCCCTCGGTCCACCCCTGTCCGGCGCGAACGAACAGCCGCCGCTCGTGAAGGCGGGCGGCGCGGTCCTGCCAGAACTCGATCCGCTCCGCCGCGACGCGGTACCCGCCCCAGTGCGGCGGGCGGGGCACGTCCGCGCCCTCGAAGCGCGCGCGCGCGTCCTCCACCCGGCGCTCGAAGGTCGTGCGCGTGTCGAGCGGGCGCGACTGGTCCGAGGCCCAGGCGCCCAGCTGCGAGTCGCGGCTGCGCGAGGCGAAATAGGCATCCGACTCGGCGTCGGTGACGTGGCTGACCGCACCCTCGATGCGGACCTGGCGGCGCAGCGTCTTCCAGTGGAAGAGCAGCGCGGCGTGCGGGTTGGCGCCGAGGTCGGCGGCCTTGCGCCCATCCTGATTGGTGTAGAACACGAACCCGTCCGCGCCGTGCCCCTTCAGCAGCACCATCCGGACCGACGGGCGACCGTCGGCGTCGGCGGTGGCGAGCGCGACCGCCTCCGGGTCGTTGGGCTCCGACGCGCGCGCCTCGACGAACCAAGCGTCGAACAGGGCCAGGGGATCGTCCATCGCCGGTGCCCATAGCGTGTTTTCGCGGGCCAGTCATGCCGGGGCGAGCGGGGTCATATTCCCTGCCACCTCCCCGGCGCAGGCCGGGGCCCAGTTGGGAAGGCCTGCACGGGAAGGCGAGGCGCTCCGTTACAAGCCTCTCCCGACTGGCCCCCGGCCTGCGCCGGGGTGGCAGGTGGCGGCAGGCGAACGGAACGAGTCCGCGGGGCCGCGGTTGAGTCGCCCGCGAAACGGAGGATTGTGGCATGGCGGCGCGCGCCTATTGGCAAGGGCAGATCAGGCTGGCGCTGGTGTCGATCCCCGTGGAGATATATCCCGCGACCAAATCGGGCGCGACCGTCAGCTTCAAGCAGATCCACGAACCGACCGGCAAGCCGATCCACTACGAGAAGGTGGTGACGGGCGTCGGACCGGTCGACCGCGACGAGATCATGAAGGGCTATGAGGTCGAGCGCGGCGAGTTCGTTCTCCTGGACCAGGAGGAGATCGACGCGGTCAAGCTCGAGTCCAAGAAGACGCTGGAGCTGACCCACTTCGTCGACGCCGCCGACATCGACGTGCTCTATTACGAGAAGCCGTATTTCGTGGTCCCTGCCGACGACCTGGCGGAGGAGGCGTTCATCGTGCTGCGCGAGGCGCTCCGGCGCGCGCGCAAGGTCGGGCTGGGGCAGCTCGCGCTCCGGGGTCGCGAATATGTCGTCAGCCTAAAGCCGTGCGGGCGCGGCCTGGTGCTGGAAACGCTGCGCTACGCCGACGAGGTGCAGCGCGCGCAGAGCTATTTCCGCGAGATCCCCGACGACACGCCCGACCCCGAGCTGCTCGACCTGGCCGAGGCGCTGATCGCGCGCAAGACCGGGGCGTTCGATCCGGCCCAGTTCAAGGACCGCTATGTCGACGCGCTGCACGCGCTGATCGAGCGCAAGCGCAAGCAGAAGGGCGGTGCGAGGATCATCGACGACAAGGAGGACGGCGGCGGGTCAAAGGGCAGCAACGTCGTCGACCTGATGGCCGCGCTCAAGAAGTCGATGGAGAAGGGCGCCGCGGGGGCCAAGGCCCCGCCGGCCGACAAACCCGCCAAGAAGCCCGCCGCGAGGAAGCCGGCGGCGGCGAAGAAGCGGGCCTGAGACCCTTCCCGCCATGGCCGGAACCGACCCCCTCGCCCTCTACAACGCCAAGCGCGACTTCGCGCGGACGGCGGAGCCGGCCGGCACGCTGGCGCCCGGCCACGGCAACGGCTTCATGGTGCAGAAGCACGACGCCACCCGGCTCCACTGGGACTTCCGGCTGGAGGTGGACGGCGTCCTGAAGAGCTGGGCGGTGACGCGCGGGCCCAGCCTCGACCCCGACCAGAAGCGGCTGGCGGTCAGGACGGAGGACCACCCCCTGTCCTATGCGACCTTCGAGGGCACGATCCCCAAGGGCCAATATGGCGGCGGCACCGTGATGCTGTGGGACCGCGGCACCTGGGCGCCGGTCGCGGGCAAGTCGGCCGCGGACATCGAGGCGGGCCATCTCCATTTCGTCCTGGAGGGCGAGCGGATGCGCGGCGAATGGCTGCTGATCCGGCTGCGGCCGCGCGGGGGCGAGAAGCGCGAGAACTGGCTGCTGCGCAAGATCGGCGACGCGCACGCGGGCGGGACCGACGTGCTGACGGAGGAGGCGCTGACCTCCGTCGCGACCGGGCGGACGATGGCGGAGATCGCGGCGGGCAAGCCGGCCGTGGCGCCCTCGCCTCCTGCACCACGGTCACCCAAGCGGCGGGCGTCCGGCTCCTCCTCACCGTCCGCCAAGCGGAAGCCCAGCCCTCGCCGGGGTAACGCGGGAGCGCTCCCCGCCTTTCGCGAACCCCAGCTGTGCACGCTGGTTGACCACGTTCCGACCGGCTCCGCCTGGCTCCACGAGATCAAATATGACGGCTATCGCGCGCTGGTCGCGGTCGCGGACGGGCGCGCCAGGGTCTTCACCCGCACCGGGCTGGACTGGACCGACCGGTTCGCCGCCGTCGCCCAGGCCGCCGCCGCGATCCCCGGCACCGCGCTCCTCGACGGCGAGGTGGTGGCGGAGAAGGACGGGCGCCCCGATTTCTCGACGCTGAAGGACGCGATCGCGAGCGGTGGTGCGATGCGCTTTCTCGCCTTCGACCTCCTTCACCGCGACGGCGAGGACCTCGCCCCGCTGCCGCTCGTCCAGCGCAAGGACCGGCTGCGCGCGACCTTGCCGGCCGATGACCGGATCGCCTTTGCCGAACACGTGCTGGGCACGGGCGAGCGGTTGTTCGACGCGATGTGCGCGGCGGGGCTGGAGGGCGTGGTGTCGAAGCTCGCCGACGCGCCGTACCGGTCGGGGCGGACCAGGGGATGGGTCAAGGCCAAGTGCCTCCGCCGGCAGGAGTTCGTGGTGGTCGGCTGGCTGCCGTCCGACAAGGCGCGGCGCGGGTTCCGCTCGCTGCTGCTCGGCACCTATCGCGACGGCAGTCTCGCTTACGCGGGCAAGGTCGGCACCGGCTTCGACGCGGACACGATGTCCGCGCTCCGGGCGAAGCTCGACCGGCTGGAACGCAAGACCGCGACGGTCGCGGCCCCTCGCGCCACCGTGCGCGGCGCCCGCTGGGTCACCCCCAGGCTGGTCGCCGAGGTCGCCTATACCGAGGAGACGCCCGACGGCCTCCTGCGCCACCCCAGCTTTGTCGGCTTGCGCGCCGACAAGCCCGCGCGGCACGTCGAGCCGGACGTCGCCGCGCCGCCGCCCGCCGCCGCGTCGCGCGTCCGGATCACCAATCCCGACCGGCCGGTCTTCCCCGACACCGACGTCACCAAGGGCGAGCTCGCCGACTATTACGGCAAGGTCGCGCCCGCCATGCTGGCCTGGGCCGCCAACCGCCCGGTTAGCCTGGTCCGCTGCCCGTCCGGCCGGGGCAAGGCGTGCTTCTTCCAGAAACACGATGCGGGCGCCTTTGGCTCGGAGGTGCACCAGGTGGAGATCGCGGGCAGCGACGGGGCGAGCGAACCCTATCTCTACCTCGCCGACACCGACGGGCTCGTCCGCTGCGTCCAGATGGGCACGATCGAGTTCCATGGTTGGGGATCGTCGGTCGCCACGCTGGAGCGCCCCGACCGGCTGGTGTTCGACCTGGACCCCGACGAGGGGCTGGACTTCGGCGACACCAAGCGCGCGGCCGCCCACCTGCGCGACCGGCTGGGCGACCTGGGACTGGCGAGCTTCCCGATGCTGTCGGGCGGCAAGGGGGTGCACGTGGTGGTGCCGCTGACCCCGGCGGCGGAATGGCCCGCGGTGAAGAGCTTCGCCGACCGGTTCGCGCGCGCGCTGGCGCAGGGCGAGCCCGACCGCTTCGTCGCGGTGATGACCAAGGCCAAGCGCCGCGGGCGCATCTTCGTCGACTGGCTCCGCAACCAGCGCGGCAGCACCGCGGTCCTGCCCTATTCCGCGCGGGCGCGCGCCGGCGCGCCGGTCGCGGCGCCCGTGTCGTGGAGCGAGCTCGGCGACCTCGACACCGCCGCCCGCTGGTGCGTGCGCGACGCGGACGCGCTGCTCCGGCGGGCGGGCGAGCCGGGACTGGCCGGCTGGGGCGTCGCGGCACAGGCCTTGCCGGACGTGTAGTCCGTCGGACCACCGCAGTCCTCTCCCGTCACCTCCGCGAGGGTCGGGGCATCCACGTCATCCCAGCGAAGGCTGGGGCCCATGGCTGGCCGGTGTGCCACCCGCGAGAGACATGGATCCCAGCCTGCGCTGGGATGACGGGAGGCTGGGTCGATGGGGAGAATGCCGGTGCGTCGGGACGCCCGCCCTTCTCCTGATCCACGATGCCGGGACGATGGAAAGAAAGTGTGTTGCGTCGCGGCGGGCTTCGCGGGCATCACCCGCGCGCAGGGTGTCAAATGGGGACAAGGAGCGAGTGGCGACGCAACCGGTGCCCCTGCTCGACGCCGAGAGCCATGCGCGCCGCTGGATCGCCGACTATCGCGCGCGCGCCGGCCGCGACGACGTGCTCGCCGCGACGGGCGATCCCGCCTGGCTCGCCGCCCTGGTCGAACTGGCGCGGGTCGCGGGCGGCGACCTCCATCACGCGCGCGAGCGGATCGGGCGCCACGCCGCCGATATCGGCACCGGCTATCGCATCCTGGGCGAGGCGGACGAGCGGCCCTGGCCGGTCTCCCCCGTGCCGTTGCTGCTGTCCGCGGCGGAATGGACGACGATCGCGACCGGCGTCGCCCAGCGCGCGGCGTTGCTGGAGGATGTGCTCGCCGACTTGTACGGGCCGGGCCGATTGGTCGCGGGCGGACGCCTGCCCGCCGCGGCGGTCACCGGCAGCCCGCTGTTCCTGCGCCCGATGGTCGGGCTGGAGCCGCCGGGCGGGCGGCACCTGCGGTTCGTGGCGTTCGACCTCGGGCGCGATCCGGGCGGCGGCTGGCGCGTCCTCGCCGACCACAGCCGCGCGCCCGCGGGCGCGGGCTACGCGCTGGAGAACCGGCTGGCGACCGGGCGCACGCTGGCCAGCCTGCACGAGCGACTGAACGTCCAGCGCCACGCCCCCTTCTTTGCCGCGTTCCGCGCCGGTCTGGCCGCGGCGTGCCGCCGCACCGAACCGCGCATCGGCCTCATGACCCCCGGCCGGTTCAACGCGAGCTACGCCGAACAGGCGCATCTCGCCCGCTATCTGGGATTGCTGCTGGTGGAGGGCGCCGACCTCGCGGCGCTGGACGGGCGGCTTTATCTGCGGACGGTCGAGGGGCTGAAGCGGGTGGACGCGCTGTGGCGACGGGTCGACCCGCGGCTGCTGGACCCGCTCGCCTTCGACAGCCGGTCGCAGATCGGGGTGGCGGGGCTGATCGACGCGTTCGAGGCGGGCGAACTGGTCCTCGCCAACGCGCCGGGCGCCGGGCTGGCGGAGGCACCCGCGCTTGCCGCCTTTCTGCCCGCGATCGCGGCGGTGCGGGGCGAGCCGCTGCTGCTCCCCAACATCGCCACCTGGTGGTGCGGGCAGGCGGAGGCGCAGGCGGCGGTAACGGCGGCGCTCGACCGGATGCTGGTCGGCCCCGCCTTCGGTCCCGTGCCGCTCGGGCTGGGCGGCGGGCGGCCGGTGGCGGGTGCCGACCTGTCCGCGGAGGCGCGCGCGGCGCTTCTCCTCGACCTCGCGCGGCGCCCGCAAGATTATGTCGGGCAGGAAATCGCGCGCCTGTCGACCATGCCCGTGGTGATCGGCGACCGGCTGGAGCCCCGGCCCTTCACCCTGCGCGTCTTCGCCGCCCGTGACGAGCGGGGGGCATGGACGGCCCTGCCCGGTGGCTTCGCGCGGATCGGCGAGAACCCCGATCCGCGCGCGGCGGTGCTGGGCGAGGGCGCCTGGTCGGCGGACGTGTGCGTCCACGGCGCGGAGCCGGTCGCGCGCGTGTCGCTCTTGGCCGCCGCCGACACGCTGCCCGTCCGTCGCAATCCCGGCACGCTGCCCAGCCGGGTCGCGGACAATCTGTTCTGGCTGGGCCGCTACCTGGAGCGGGGCGAGGCGCTGCTGGCCGCCATCCGGGTGCTGCTGGGCCATTCGATCGACGCGGACGGGGGTGCGGCGCTGCCGCCGGACACGGTCGGGC